>Ga0116230_10000916_pt1 | contig 26908 bp, 23 predicted proteins | sample S1TSphfallax_3_FD_88678 | JGI IMG/M metagenome (GOLD analysis project Ga0116230, IMG submission 88678) | Host-associated microbial communities from peat moss isolated from Minnesota, USA - S1T2_Fd - Sphagnum fallax MG | ecosystem: Host-associated > Plants > Peat moss > Unclassified | place... | reverse complement strand
TCCCGCGATCGGGCGCAGCTGCGCATGCCCGTCATGGGCTTTGACCAAGGCCTCGGGCGACGAGCCCACGACCGTGATGTCGCCCAGTTCGCAGAAATACATGTACGGCGACGGGTTGAGCAAACGCAGCGCGCGATACACCTCGAACGGCGATAGTGAATGGCGGCCCTCGAACCGCGCTGCGAGCACCAGTTGATAGACGTCGCCGGAGGCGATGTACTCCTGGGCGCGCCTCACACCCGCCGCGTGCGTCTCTTCGGTCAGGGAAGGTGTGGCCGGTGAGAAGCTTGCCGACACGGGGCGCTGGCCCGTGCCGCCCGGCAGAGCGAGGGTCGGCACGGCGCCCCGCAGAGCCTGGATGACTTCGCGGCGCAAACTCGCGCGGTCCGCTTCGCTGCCGTCATGCAGGAGCGCTACGCCCCGCGTCAGATGATCGAACACCAACAGCGAGCGCGGCGCCACATAATGCGCATGCGGCGTTTCGGTATCGTCCAGGCTGCGCCCCGTAATGCGTTCGAAATAGCGCACCGCATCGTATGACGTATAGCCGACCAAGCCGCCGAGCAACGGCACGCCGGGGATTTCGGGCTGCGGTCGCGGCGCGCGCGCGAGGGCACCGCGCAGCGCATCCAGGAACTGCGCCTTCGAGCGCGGCCGCGGCGCATAGAGTCCGCCGATGCAGAGGCCCGATGCGTCGAGCCGCACCTCCAAGCAGTCGCCGAAGCCGATGAACGAATACCGTGCGAGCCGCTCTCCGCCCTCCACGCTCTCGAGCAGAAACCTCGGCTTGAAAGGCGCCAATTTAAGATAGGCCGATACCGGCGTATCCAGATCGGCGGCGATGTCGAAGGGTGGTTTCATTGATATCCAAGCTTCTTTGATATCTGAGAGAAAATGTCAGCGTATAAAAAAACCCATCACCGTGGTTGAGCGGAGATGGGTTCTGGATTTGAGTCGAACGGATTGAAACTTAATCGGCCAGCGCCCACTCCTCGAAAGGGTTTCGCCACCACCACCGGATGCAACCGCTGACGCTGAATTCGATGTGTTGGGTAGGCATGTCCGAAGTATCGCCGCCCCGAGCCCGAAGCGTCAAGCGGGCGAGCGCTCTGGTCATGTCCCAGTATCGGCTTGTAGTTGATCTCAATTGTAGGAACGGATCTAAGTCGCGAATGCTTCAAACCGGCGGCTGTCAAAATGGAATAGTACAAAGTCTTGGTCCTGATTAAGTAGCCCCAAGACGAGATCCAGCTTTTGGCGAAAGTATGGAGATCCCATCTCTTGGCGATCGTCTATGATCGGGGATTCCAGGATTTCGACCACTATTGCCGGTTCGTTATAAGCGGGTCTTAGTGTATTCCGCATACCAGTTTTCCATGTCACCAATTGTCCCTTCGTGAATGAAGTGGATCTTTCGAAGTCTTTGAGTGCATTTTTCAGTTTGGCGACGTATTCATCAGTATTGATGATGGTGGGCCCGGAACTTGGAAAGGGCGTTCCGGTGCTGAATATCGCGGGAGAGATGCCAACTGACGGGATGGTGACAGACTGAGACATCGGCCGCCTACCTAGCCGAAGCAGCAAATTTGCCGGACGACTCTCCGACGAGATTGCTTCCGGCATTCGTATTTGATTGAACAGGAATGGAGTTCCCTTGATGATTCCCAACCTTAGCTCTATCACTCCACTCACGGACCAAAGCCTCGAGGGTAACTGCTCGAAACTGATCGAAATTGATCACATTGTGCCCTTGAGGCGGAATGACTACCGCACTCAAGCGCCGAGGATTTTCGGTCTTTTTCTTCAATTGAAGACTGATATTTTTTTGAACTCTATAAGTTGCCCACACGAGGACGATACTCGCAGCGATTAATAAGCCAGTCCCAATTTGCAGAATTAAATACAACATCACGAAGACCTCAAGGGCGTTCGCCCTGCGCAAGAGAGGTGACCTGATCCGACATCAGTAAGGATTTTGTATAAATTGCGAAAAGGATCGATGTCATCAAAATGACGATTGAAAACGCTGAGAGATAGCTCAGTCGATTTTCGGCTACAGAATCCAAAGGCTCCTTACCCAAGAGGAGTAGGGCTTTGCCCTTTAGAGCGCCGTAGCCTGCCAGGGCGAGAATTGCAAACAACGACGATAGATGTTTAAAGATGAGTAGCGCGCGCGAACGTTGATTCGAAAATATTGCGTCATGCTCTACGTCCGCCACAACACCAAAAAGTATCAAGGCAGCGAGCGGAACTACGTCGGAAGTTCCAAAGGTTGAGAGAAATGGATGCGGCAAATCCATTACATTTGCTATAGGCCAAGATATGACAAACACACCGATTGGCGCAGCAATAGTATACGCAATCCAGGTATAGAACTGGGACTGGGGGGCGTTCAATTGATATTTTGCCAAACCGTACTCCTTTCTAATTCGCATCAGATCACTGAGTTGTAGACTTCTGTATAGGACCCTACACCCGACCCATAATGCTGATGCTCGGCGCCCAATCCTTGGTCGCAATCGCTATGGCCTGAACCTGATATTACACGAAGTGCAGCACCGGCATACCGGAGGCTGCCGTGCAAACGGGGCGTAAAGTAGGTTTGGCAGGCCTGAGGCGGGCTCGGCACCCTAAGGACGGGCGCGAAGCGTCAAGTCGAGTCCGCCACCAGATTTTTCTTGAATTGGCGCGTGAGTTCGACGAAGCGGGGCGTGAGGCCGACGTCCTCGTAGACCGGATCGCCATGGTCGTCGTGGGAGATGACCTTCTCGCCCGGCACATAGGGCATCGCCGCCGCGATTTCATCGAGTCCCGCATGCAGCAAATCGGTGATGATCTCTTCGATCGTCTGGCCGGGAAACAACGCGGCCAACGCGTGCAGGCGCGATGCATCGTCGAGCGGCAGTCTGACCGCATACGCATGGGCCGTGCGCGGAGGCACCGCCTCGTTCTTCCATCGTTCCAGCAAGGGCTTGAATTTCACGACTTCTCCGCCATGTCGCAGTTACGGAAATCAATGCATTATAAGTCCGGACCTCACATGAATGGCGAGAAGTAGCCGCGCTTTGGCAGCGAATCCGCATGCCGACGTGACGGCCGACCCAGGGTCGGTCACGCGTGGGTTGCGCGGCTTGTTTTCCTACAGCCGCCGTGCATTGGTGCTCGTGTGGACCACCAACAAGTTGCTGAGCGTGCTGCTCGGGGGACTCACCCTGGTCGCCGGCATCCTACCGGCCGGTATCGCCTACGTCGGCGCCCTGATCGTCGATGCCGTGATTCATGCGGCCGCGCTGCATCGGCAAACCGGCCACGCCGCACTCGCCGAATTGTGGCAATTCGTCGCCCTGGAAGCCGTGTTGGTGGCCCTGACCTCGATGGCGCAGCGGGGCATCTCGCTCGCGCAGTCGCTGCTGCGCGCGCAGCTCGGCCAACGCGTCAACGTCATGATCCTCGAGAAGGCCTTGACCCTGGATCTTACCCAGTTCGAGGACTCGGAGTTCTACGACAAATTGACCCGTGCGCGCCGCGAGGCGTCGAGCCGCCCGCTGAGCCTGGTCATGCGCACCTTCGGCCTGCTGCAAAACGCGGTGTCCCTGGTGTCGTTCGGCAGCCTGCTCGTGCGTTTCTCACCGTGGGCCGTGGTGTTGCTCGTGTTGGCCGGACTGCCCGCATTTCTGGCCGAGGCCAAGTTTTCGGGCGAGGCCTTCCGGCTGTTTCGTTGGCGGGCGCCGGAGTCGCGCATGCAGATCTATCTGGAGTCGGTACTCGCCCGCGAGGACACGGCCAAGGAAGTCAAACTGTTTCAGCTGGGTCCGCGCCTGCTGCAGCGCTATCGCGAGATTTTCACGCGCCTGTACCGCGAGGATCGCGATCTGACGCTGCGGCGCGATGCGTGGGGTTTTGGATTGGGACTGGTCGGCACGTGCACGTTGTACGGGGGCTATGCGTGGATTGCGGCGGAGACGGCGCTGGGCGCGATGACGGTCGGGCAGATGACCATGTATCTCATGCTGTTCCGTCAGGGCCAGTCGGCCGTGAGCGCGGCGCTGACCGCCGTCGGCGGCATGTACGAAGACAATCTTTATCTGTCGACGCTGTTCGAGTATCTGGAGCAACCCGTCGGCATGAGCAGCGGCTCGGCACGGGTCGGTCCCGCGCCGGGTGACGGCATCCGCTTCGAGGGCGTCGCATTCGTCTACCCCGGCGCGGCGACCGCCGCGCTCGACGCTATCGATCTGCACGTCGCGCCTGGCCACAGCCTGGCATTGGTGGGTCAGAATGGGTCGGGCAAGACGACGCTGATCAAACTATTGACGCGGTTGTACCGGCCGACTCGGGGCCGCATTCTTCTCGATGGGCTCGATTTGCAGGAGTGGGACGAGACCACGCTGCGCCAGCGCATCGGCGTGATTTTCCAGGATTTCGCCCGCTACCAAATGCTCGTGGGTGAGAACATCGGCGCCGGCGATGTCCGCGCCTTCGATGACGAAACGCGCTGGCGGAGCGCCGCCATGCAGGGACTCGCCGCCGAGTTCGTGGAGGCGCTGCCCGCCGGATACCACACCCAGCTCGGCAAGTGGTTCAAGGATGGCCGCGAATTGTCCGGCGGCCAGTGGCAGAAGATCGCCCTCGCGCGCGCGTTCATGCGCAACGAGGCGGACATCCTCGTGCTCGATGAACCCACGTCGGCCATCGATGCGGGAGCCGAAGCCGAGGTGTTCGAACACTTTCGCGAATTGACCCGCAATCGCATCGCCATCGTGATTTCCCACCGATTCTCCACCGTGCGCATGACGGATCAGATTCTGGTATTGGAGGACGGACGCATCATCGAGCGCGGCAGTCACGAATCGCTCATGGCCGCGGCAGGCCGCTATGCCAACCTTTTCACTTTGCAAGCACGAGGGTATCGTTGAGTCATGCCTTCATTCGACATCGTCTCCGAATTCGATGCGCACGAGTTGACCAACGCCGTCGACCAAGCCGTGCGTGAACTGACCAAGCGTGTCGACTTCAAGGGCACCGATGCCACGTTCGAACTCGAGGACTCGACCGTGACCATGAGCGCACCGGCGGATTTCCAGCTCAAACAAATGTACGAGATCCTGAAGCTGCGAATCGCGAAACGCGGTATCGATGTCGCCGCGCTCGAGGTGAAGGATCCGGTGGTGAACCTGGCGCGTGCCAAGCAGCAGGTCGTGGTCAAGCAAGGCATCGACGCCGACACGGGCAGAAAAGTCACCCGTCTCATCAAGGACTCGAAACTCAAGGTCCAAGCTCAGATCCAGGGAGACAAGGTGCGGGTCACCGGCAAGAAGCGCGACGACCTTCAGGAGGCGATCGCGTTCCTGCGCAAGGCCGACGTCGGCGTGCCGCTGCAGTTCAATAACTTTCGCGATTAGCAGGTGCGGCGCGATTAGCCGCTACGGCACCGCGTCGATCTGCGACAAGAGCTGCTGGGTGTCGGCCGACGGACTCAAGCTCATGGCGGCTCTTGCCTCGGCGGCGGCCTTGGGTCGGTCGCCGAGAGCGAGCAGTGCCTTGGCGAGATTGTAGTGGGCCAGGTAGGAACGCGGTCGCACCGCGATCGCGCGTCCGAAATACTGCGCGGCGGCGGAATATTGCCGATCCGCGGCCGCCAAGAACCCGAGTGCTTCCAAGATGGGCCCATTGTCCGGCTGCTCGATCGCGATCCGCTCGGCGAGCTCGCGCGCGTCCACGAGTTTGCCCATCTTGATGTAGCCCCAGACCACATGATCCCAGCGCAGCGCGGGCGGCGGAAAGCGCCCGCCGAGATAGACGGATACCGCCGCGATGAGCACGGCGACGCCGGCGAACACCGGCAGCCGCGACTGCCGAACATTCCGAACGTTGAGCGCGACGGCGTCGATGAATAGTCCGCTGCACAGCGCGAGGACGGGCTCCGTATGAAACCGGAAGCGATCCTCGGCCCAGAATAGCGCGAACGTGGCCCACGACAGCACGAGAGGCGTCGCGATGACGAGCCACCGACGGTCGCCCTGCGCAAACCAGATCAATCCGGCCACCCCGAATGCCAGCAACCAGGCGGCTGGTGGCGGCAACAAGCGCAGTAACGGAGAGAACAGGCGCTCCTCCGCCGCGGAGCGATTATTCGGCACTTCCGTGTCGGCTAGGAACACGAGGCTCTTGCGCCCAACGTCCTGCACGACGGCACCGGGATGGTCACGCATGAAATCGAGCGCCTGGCCGCGCCAATAACGATCGACCGCCAGGGGCGACAATGAATGCCCGGTCCGGCGCTCGGCCTCGGCGGCATAACCGCGCCAGATCTCGCTCGGCTGCGAATAATTCACGAAGGCCGGGATCCAGATCGCCGATTGCGGATTGTCCGCGTTGTAGACCTGATGCAGCACGATGCCACCGTTCTGCGGCAGCGGCGACATCGTGCCCAACGCCCGCTCATTGCGAAGCGACCACGGTGCCAGCGACACGGCCAGCCCGACGCCGATGAGCGCCGCTTTCAAGGCCCAATCCCGCCCGGATCGACCAGCGATGCCCGGCAGCACCAGCGCGCACAAAGCGAGCAGCGACAGCGTCGAGCGCAAAGCGATTCCGATGCCGCAGAACACGCCGAAGCCCAGCCAGGCCAGTTTACGGTCGGAGCGCTGCGCGGCGAGCGCACACACTACCCACCAGGTGATGAATCCCGCCACACACGTTTCTTTGAGCAGCGTCGCGCAGAACAAGATCGCAGTGGACGTGCCGCCATACAACAGCGCGCCGCACAGGCCGGCCCGCGGGCGACCGAGCATCCTGCCTATGGTCAAGATGGCATAGGCCGTCGCCGTATCGAGCAGTGCCTGAAGCAGGTAGACCGCGAACAGATTGACGCCGAACACCTTGAAGATCGCACCGAGAAGGTACCCGTAGCCCGGGTCCATGAACGTGAATTCCGGAGTTTGCGCGCCGCTCCCCGCCGCCACCGCCTGGCCGAAGCGCAGGTAGTAATCCTCATCCGGTCCCGGTTGATAACTGAGCGGACTCTGCGATGCGCTCGACAGATGCACGATACGCAACGCCAGTACGAATGCGAGCACGGCGAAGACGATCACGGGTCTGGGCCCAAGGTGAGCAGACGGCGGCACAGCCGGAGTCGATCGGTCGGTGCCTGAGTCCAGCATACGGTACAGGCCGTCAGTGCGCCGGCTCGAGACCGCGGGAGTGGATGACGGTGCCGTCCAGTTTGACGATGATGGCGTCGATATCGTCGATACGATTGTAGATTTCCATGGCCTTCTCCGGCCCGAGCACGAAAGCGGTCTTCGACAATCCGTCGGTGCGGATGGCATACGGACCGATGATGGTGGCGCTGCGCACCTTGCTCGCCGAATGGCCCGTGTGCGGATCGATGATGTGGTGATAGCGCACGCCGTCTTCCTCGAAGTAGCGCTCATAGTCGCCCGAGGTCGAGATCGCGGCATCCACCAGCGGGATGCGCGTGATGACCTCTCCCGGTCCCTTGGTGGGGTCACGGATTCCGACCAGCCACGGTTTACCGAATCGATCGCCGATGATGCGGCTGTCGCCGCCCGCCGAGACGTAGGCCCGCGTGAAGCCGCGCGCTTTGAGTACATCGATGCCGCAGTCCACGGCGTAGCCCTTGGCGATCCCGCCCAGATCGATGCGCACGCCTTTTTGAGAAAACTGCACGGTTTGCTTTTTCGGGTCGAGCAGCAAATGGTGATAATCGACCGCAGGAAGCGCCGCATCGATTTGCGCCTCGTCCGGCCGGACGTGTTTGCGAAAATCGTACAGATACCCGACGCTCGCGTAAGTGATGTCGAAGGCACCGTCGGTCAGGACCGAATATTCCTTCGCGGTCGTCAATAAATCGAACAGCTCCTTGGTGATGGGCATCGGGCCGGCCGCGGCGTTCGCGTTGACCAACGACACCTCGCTCGTGGGTTTGTAGGTGCTCATGGACTCATCGATGTGGCGCATTTCGTCCAACACGGCATCGATGGCCTGATCCGCCTTGGCCCGGTCGTCCGACCACAACTCCACGGTGATGCGCGTACCCATGATGCCGTCGGTCACCCGCCGCACCCATTCGGCGTGCGCCGGCAGAGCCATGCAGACGCACGCGAGGACGGCCATCGCATGCGCTTTAACTAGTTGCTGCATATTTTTTTGCCTAGTGCGGTTCTGCATGGATGGCATCTCGTCGCGTGGCCGTTCGAGCGCTCTACCGCACCCGGCGTGCGCGCCGTCGGTACCATTGCATGACCACGAGCGCGCTGCCGATCATGCCGCCCAAGTGCGCGAAATGGGCGACGCCCGACAGCGTGCCGGTAACGCCCATGATTAATTCAACGCCCGCGTAAATCGTCGCGAAAACCCACGCTGGCATGGGTATGGGCGGAATGAGCGGGATCACTTTGCGGTGTGGGAACAACAACGCATAAGCCAACAGCAGGCCGAACACGCCGCCCGACGCGCCGATCGTCGGGGCGGGCGGCGAACCGATCAGGGCCGGCACCAACAGTTGCGTGAGCGCGGCCGTGATCACGGACGCGAAGTAACACGTGAGTACGCGCCATGGGCCGACGTAGCGCTCGATCTCTGCTCCGAACATCCACAGTCCGAGCATGTTGAACAGCAGGTGGGGCGAAGGCGCATGGCCGATGCTTTCCGTGCTATGCAGAAACGCATACGTCACGATCTGCCAGACACGGAAATAGAAATGGCCGTCGAGTGTTTGCAACGGCCATAGCTCCAGCGGCACGTCCCAGGCACCCTTGGACCCGATCTGCACCAGGAACATCGCCACGTTGGCGGCGATCAGGCATGGTATGGCTCGAACGTTCTGCACCAGACATTCTAACGCGCCATGCGCACCGCCATGCGTCCCGGTGGTTCGGACACAGCCGTCGAGCTAGCCTTTAGCCTGTTTCTTTTCCCGCTTGGCAGCGCGCTTTTCTTCGAGTGTCTTGGTCGGCTTCTTCTTGTCTTCTTTCTTTCGATCCATGCCTTTGCCCATGATTCTCACTCCTCTGTATTAAAAAAAACGGGTAACCCTTCCGCGAATCTTCAAGTCTTGGCCGGGCGCCCCACCTTGAGCTTCCGCGTCAACATCTTGCGCTCCACGGTCCGTGGCGGCTTCGGCGGCTTCTCGCTAACCTTGGTGATCCGCAATTCGCGGCCCGCCACCAAGACCTTCTGCAGCATCTTGAATATCTCCTTCGGCATGCCTTCAGGCAAGTCGACGAAGCTATGATCCTCGCGAATGTCGACCCGGCCGATGTGAACGCCCTCGATGCCGGCTTCGTTCGCAATCGCACCGACGACGTTGCTCGGCTTGATGCCGTGGACCTCGCCCACCTCGATTCTAAATGTTTCCATGAGCCCGCCGGCAGCCCGTGGCCGCGACTCGCGCGCGGATTCGGGGCGCGGCCGCGCAGCGTGCGCCTTATCAGGCGCCGCTCGCGGCCGTTCAGGGCGCACCCTATCGGGCTGCGGGCGCGACGGTTCCCGCGATCGCCCAGCCCGCGCCTCGGACTCAGGCTCCCGGGCGGTGGTCGGTGCGAAGGCCGCCGGTGCATCGCCGCGACCGCCCGCGAACTCATTGCGCCCACCGAGCAACAACGGCGTGGCACCCTGAGCGAGTCCCGCGAGCGCAGCGGCAATGTCGAGGAGCGGCAACCCCGTCTCGGCTTCCAATTGCTCGACCATGGGTATGAACACCTTGGACTGCGCGTCACCCAAGCTCTCGATCACGCGCAGCTTGAACTTCGCGATGCGCAATGCGTTGACCGCATCCACGGTCGGCAGATTCATGGGTTCGATGACCTGCCGGGTGGCGCGTTCGATGGCGCGCAGCATATTGCGCTCGCGCGGCGCGATGAACAGGATCGCCTCGCCCTTGCGCCCGGCACGGCCGGTCCGGCCGATACGGTGCACGTAAGATTCCGTATCGTAAGGCACATCGTAATTCACGACGTGGCCGATGCGCTCCACGTCGAGGCCGCGCGCGGCGACGTCGGTGGCAACCAATATGTCGATTTGCCCCGCCTTCAGGCGTTGCACCGTGCGTTCGCGCTGCGGCTGCGGAATGTCCCCGTTGAGCGGCGCGGCGGCGAAGCCGCGCGCTTCCAATTTTTCCGCGAGTTCCACCGTGGACTGTTTGGTGCGCGTGAACACCAGCATGCCGTCGAAGGTCTCGGCCTCGAGAATCCGCGTCAACGCATCCAGCTTGTGCATGCCGCTGACCATCCAGTAGCGCTGGCGGATGTTGGTGGCAGTGCTGGTCTTACTCTTGATCGTGACTTCGACGGGCGAGCGCAGATGCTTTGCTGCAATGCGACGGATCGGTGCCGCCATGGTCGCCGAAAAGAGCGCCACCTGCCGTTCCGGCGGCGTTTGTTCGAGGACGCTCTCGACTGCATCGACGAAGCCCATTTGCAGCATCTCGTCGGCCTCGTCCAGCACCAGGAGGGTCAAGCCGGACAGTTTCAACGTACCGCGGTTCATGTGATCGATGACGCGGCCCGGCGTGCCGACGACGACGTGGACGCCGCGCCGCAGCGCGTTCAGCTGGGGCGTGTAGCTTTGACCGCCGTAGATCGGCAGCACATGGAAGCCTTTGATATGAGCCGCGTATTTCAGGAATGCCTCGGATACCTGCAACGCCAGCTCGCGGGTGGGCACCAGCACCAACACCTGCGGCTCATGCTTCGACAGATCGATGCGGGACAACGCGGGCAAGGCAAAGGCCGCCGTCTTGCCCGTGCCGGTCTGCGCCTGGCCCAGCATGTCCTTGCCGGACAACAGCACGGGGATAGTCGCCGCTTGAATGGGCGAAGGCGCTTCGTAGCCCACATCCGTGAGCGCACGCAGCACCGGTTCCGACAGCGCGAGATCGCGAAAACTCACGACCGGGCTCTCGCCCGCGGGAACTGCACTCATAAAAATCGCCTTCAAGGTGATGCCGCAAGTCTAGCGGTAAACCTAAGTATTGCTACCATGCGCATCCTGAAGAAGGACGCAAAATCATGGGCCGTATATTCGAAGTCAGAAAGCATGCGATGTTCGCTCGCTGGAACCGCATGGCGAAGCAATTCACCCGGGTGGCGAAAGACATCGCGATAGCGGTGCATGCCGGCGGCCCAGACCCCGCGGCGAATCCGACGCTGCGCCGTATTCTACAGAATGCGCGCGCCGTGAATATGCCGAAGGACAAAACGGATGCCGCCATCCGCCGCGCCTCCGGCAAAGAGGCGGCCAATTACCTCGAGATTCTCTACGAGGGTTACGCACCCCACGGGGTGGCCTTGCTGGTGGAGACCGCCACCGACAACCCGACCCGCACGGTTGCCAATGTACGAAATCTCTTCACCAAGGGCGGTGGCAATCTCGGCAACACCGGCAGCGTGAGCTTCCTGTTCAAGAAAATGGGGGTCTTTCGTCTAGACCCGGCCACGGTCAAGGATCACGACGAGCTCGAACTCGACATGATCGACCATGGACTTGAGGAAATGGGCGAGAGCACGGGTGAGAAGGGCGAACCGCAATTGGTACTGCGCTGCGCGTTCGCGGATTTCGGCAAGATGCAGGAAGCGCTCGAAGGACGCGGCATCGCGCCCTTGTCGGCGGAACACGAGTACATTTGTTCCGTGCCCGTGGAGTTGCCCGAGGACCAAGCAGCGGAGGTCCTGGCGCTGATCGACAAGCTCGAACAGGACGACGACGTGCAGAAGGTTTTCCACACGCTGGCGTGACCGGCGCGGCGGGGCCGGCACCCCCCTAAGCACCGCGCTCCGATCGATTCCCGCGGTCCGGGTGGTGGGATAGACCTCCGTCGAGCCGTTGGCCCCTTACAGTTCCTTCATCCAGTCATCCCGGCGCATCGCCGACCGTTGTTGTAATTGTGTGGCAACGATCGCGAGGAGACGGTGATGAAAACGCTCTTTAAGTTATTGATTCCGATAAGTCTTATTGCGATGAGCGGTTGTGTGGTCGCTCCTTACGGCTACCACCGCGGTTACTATGGCCCACGCGTGGCCGTGGTGGCACCGGCACCGGTGGTCGTGGTGCGGCCCTATCGATAGCCCGCGACGGGCGACCGGGCCGCGCGCCGATCTGGCAAGCTCTCCGCGGGCGACCGGCCCACCGGTCGCCCGGGGCGGCGCCCGCGTATACTCGGCGCGGCATGGCCGTCCATCCGTTCCGCATCGTCAATGTGTTCACGCGCGCAGGCGCTCGGTTGAGCGGGAACTCGCTGTGCGTGTTCGAAGATGGCGCCGATCTCGACGCGCGAACCATGCAGGCGTTGGCGCTACAATTTAACCTCTCGGAAACGACTTTCGTCCTGCGGTCCACCACCGCCGACGCTCGCGTGCGAATTTTCACGCCCAACTACGAACTGCCTTTCGCAGGCCATCCCACCTTGGGTACTGCCCATGTTTGCCGCGCGCTTAGGTTAGGCGGGGATTCGGTGCAGCTCGAGCTGCCGGCGGGCATCGTGCCCGTGACCGCGGCCGGCGACCGCTGGACGTTGACGGCGCCGCCGGCAACGGTACGCGAACTGGACGTGACCCGAGCCCTGCTTGCCCGGGCCCTCGGGCTCGACACCGACGACATCGTCGAACGCCCACTGTGGGTGAAAGCCGGCACCGAGCAATTGATCGTGCCTCTTAAGTCCCCGGATGCGGTCAGACGTGCGGCGCCGCGCATGGAGAACTTCACCGGCATTCAAAGCGACGCGGGGCACAGCATGGCTTACATTTTTGCGCCGTCCGGCGTCGATCAATTTGAGGCCCGGTTTTTCTTCTCGCAGGGGAACACCATGCTGGAGGACCCGGCCACCGGTTCGGCCACGGCCAATTTCGGCGGCTGGTGTCTCGCCATGCAACGTAAGCTGCCGATTCGCTACCAGATTGCGCAAGGCGACATGGTCGGGCGACCCTCGACGCTGTATTTGGACGTCGGCACCGCGCGGCAGATCCGGGTCGGTGGTGATGTGGCCGAGATTGCGCACGGGGAGGTCACGCTCGACTGACCCGTGCAACGTGCCCCGCTATTCCCGCCCGTCCGGCGCAGCTCCATGGTTCACGACGCCATACGCCCAGCGCATCACGGGCTTCAATCGGGGCGAGACCATCGACAGCGCCTTCTCATAGTCGAACCAGCGCGCCTCGTGATGCTCAGGGATGCCCAAATCGGGATTGACCGGCAAACTGATGAGGGTTTCCTTGCTGCGCGCCACGTAGTACCGGGCGATCTTGCCGCGGTTGTAGGGTCCGGTATCCATGAACACCATGCCCCAATCGAAGGAAATATCATCCAACATCGTCTCTTCGCGAACCTCCCGAACGGCGGCGTCGATGGGTGACTCGCCGGCTTCCACCAACCCTTTCGGAAAATCCCAGTTGCGGTAGGCCCGGAGCAACAAAAACTTGAGCTTTCGGTCGGCCAGGCTCACCACCACGACGCCCGATGACATGCGAGTGAAACGGTCGGCTGTAGACATGCGGGCGCTCACGGACAGAGCGCCACAGTGTACAGCCGCGGCATGCAACCGCGGCATGCTACCGCGGCTGCAGATTGCGCCGCGCGCTTACGCGGCGACGGACAGCGGTGAACGGATCAGATGATCGAATGCGCTCAGCGAAGCCTTGGCACCCTCACCCATGGCGATCACGATCTGCTTGTACGGCACGATGGTGCAATCACCGGCGGCAAACACCCCCGGTACCGATGTCTGGCCGCGGGCATCGACTTCGATTTCACCGCGGGGCGACAGCTTGACGGTTCCCTTCAACCAATCGGTGTTGGGCACGAGTCCGATTTGCACGAACACGCCGGCGAGTTCGACCGTATGCACCGCCGCGCTCTGACGATCCTTGTACGTGAGAGCCGTGACTTTCTGGCCATCGCCGATGATCTCGGTGGTCTGCGCACTGGTGATGACGGTGACGTTGGGCAGACTGTGCAATTTGCGCGTCAGTACCGCATCGGCGCGCAATTGGGCATCGTACTCGATCACGGTGACGTGACTCACCAACCCGGCGAGGTCGATCGCCGCTTCGACGCCGGAGTTGCCGCCGCCGATTACCGCCACACGCTTGCCCTTGAACAACGGACCATCGCAATGCGGGCAGTAGGCGACCCCGCGATTGCGGTATTCCCGCTCGCCGGGCACGTTGATCTCGCGCCACCGCGCACCCGTCGCGATGACCACCGATTTGGCCTTCAGCGACGCGCCATTTTCCAATCGAATCTCGATCATCTCGCCCGGCACCAGCGTTTTGGCCCGCTGTAGATTCATGACGTCCACATCGTAGGTCGTCACATGCTGCTCGAGCCCGGTCGCGAGTTTGTGGCCCTCGGTTTCCTTGACCGAGATGAAATTCTCGATCCCGACCGTATCCAGGAGTTGGCCGCCCAGACGCTCGGCGGCAATCCCCGTCCGTATGCCTTTGCGCGCCGCGTAAATGGCCGCCGCAGCCCCGGCAGGCCCACCACCGACGACGAGCACGTCGAAGGGAGCCTTGGCATTGAAACGCGCCACGTCCCGTTCAGCGCCACCCGTATCGAGCTTGGCGACGATTTCCTCGAGTTCCATGCGCCCCTGACCGAAGGGCTGGCCGTTCAAGAAGACGGTGGGTACGGCCATGATCTGGCGCTTTTCGACCTCGTCCTGGAACAGAGCACCGTCGATCATCGTGTGATGAATCTTCGGATTCACCACCGCCATCAGGTTCAGGGCTTGCACCACGTCCGGACAACTCTGGCAGGTCAAGGATACGAAGGTCTCGAAGCGAAACTCACCGTCGAGCGCGCGGATCTGCTCGAGCACGGCGGGAGCCGCCTTCGATGGATGACCGCCGGCCTGGAGCAATGCGAGCACCAACGAGGTGAACTCGTGGCCCATGGGCAGCCCAGCGAAACGCACGTGCGAGGGCTGGCCCGGACGACGCAGCGCGAACGAGGGCGTAACCTGCGTGTCGTCCCGCTGGGGATCGAGCGTGACGAGCGGCGACAGCGACACGATATCGTTCAGTAACTCGAGCATCTCGCGCGATTTGTCGTTGTCGTCGACGGACGCGACGATTTCGACCGGCTGGGTGAGCCGCTCCAAATAGCCTTTCAACTGTGTCTTGAGGTTGGCGTCGAGCATGATGTGCACCTTGAGATAGCGTTCACTTGAATTCGTGGCCCAGTGGCCGTGCTGGCGGTGGCCGAGTTCTTGGACGCGGCCCCGCCAATGACACGACTCAAAACATCGATCAGATCTTACCGACCAGGTCGAGCGACGGCGACAGAGTATCGGCACCCGGCGTCCACTTCGCCGGGCACACTTCACCCGGATGCGAGGCGACGTACTGGGCAGCCTGTACCTTGCGCAGCAGCTCTTTCGCATCGCGGCCGATGCCGTTGTCGTGCACCTCGATGATCTTGATATGGCCGTCCGGATTGATGACGAACGTGCCGCGATAAGCGAGGCCTTCTTCTTCGATCAAGACCTGGAAATTGCGGGCCAGAGCCAGAGTTGGATCGGCGATCATGGGGTATTGCACCTTGCCGATGGTCTCCGATGTGTCGTGCCAGGCTTTGTGCGTGAAATGCGTGTCGGTGGAGACGCTGTAGATCTCGACACCCAGCTTCTTGAACGCCGCGTAGTTGTCCGCGAGATCGCCCAACTCGGTCGGACACACGAAGGTGAAATCCGCGGGATAGAACACGAAGACCGACCATTTGCCCTTCAGATCCTCGTTCGTCAAGGTCACGAACTTGCCATTGTGATAGGCCTGGGCCTTGAACGGTTTGATTTCAGTATTGATGAGCGTCGCTGACATTTGAAAGTCCTCTAAGGGTTTACGGGGAACTGGCGAGAAGCATGCCACATTTTTGCATCGTTGGCATTGATTCGATTCATGATTACGATAGAAGTTATCTATCCGATCCGATATCATGGAGGCGCGAACAAGGTCGACACATTGGGTGCATCGTGATGAATCTCAAGGACTTGAAGTACCTGGTGGCGCTCGCCGACACCGGCCATTTCGGCAAGGCGGCGGAACGCAGCTTCGTCAGCCAGCCCACGCTCTCGGCGCAGCTGAAGAAACTCGAGGAATATCTCGGCGTCAAGCTGGTGGAACGCCAGCCGAAGAACGTGCAATTGACCGATGTGGGCAAACAGGTGGTGATCCGGGCGCGCCGTATGCTCGACGAAGGGGAGGCAATCATCTCATTGGCGCGTCACAACACGGATCCGTTCGCCGGCAAGCTGAAACTCGCGTTGATTCCCACGATCGGCCCGTACCTACTGCCGCGGGTGATGCAAAAGATCCGCAAGGCTCTGCCGCAATTGGGATTGATGCTGTATGAACATCAGACCGAACCGTTGGTCAAGCGCCTGCGCGACGGCGAAATCGATGTGGGGATCGTGGCACTGCCGATTGCGCATGAGGGTTTGGAAAGCCGGGCACTCTACGAGGAAGCATTCACCGTTGCGCTGCCGAATCACCACGCCCTCGCCGCCAAAGCGGCCATCAAGGTCCAAGACTTGGAGGGACAAACTTTGTTGCTGCTGGAAGATGGGCATTGTCTGAGGGACCAGGCGTTGGAGGTCTGCAGCCGCATCAACGTGCGTGAAGCCGAGGATTTTCGCGCCACGAGTCTCGAAACATTGCGCCAGATGGTGGTCGCAGGCTTGGGGATCACGCTGCTGCCCGAAACCGCGGTCGAATCGCCGTTCGGCTCGCAGCGGGGGCTCACGATCCGACAATTCGCCAAGCCCGCGCCGACCAGAACCGTGGGTGCCGTCTGGCGCAAGTCGAGTACCCGGGAACCGGCGATTTCCGCCGTCTGCGACGTCTTGGCGGCCGTCATGGAACACCGAGCATGAAATCCCCCCGCAACAGCCCACAAGGAAATCCGTCCCCGACGACGCCGCGCTTCGATGCGAAGTTCATCGAGGACCACCGACTGATCGAGCGTTATCTCGAAAACAAGCTGCCGGTCAAGGGTGCGCGCGATCTCGAGAATTGGTGCCGCGCGAATCCCGAATATCTCGATGCGCTGAACCTGTCTGATCGGGCTCAGGCGAGCCTCAAGTTGCTGGAGGCCAGCGGTAAACCATTGGATTTGCGCGAACCGCGGCCACCGTGGTGGCATGCGCCGTACGTGCCCATGGGACTCGGCGCCGTGGCATTGATGTGTCTGGTCGGCCTGTGGGCGCTGTTCGCGAAGTATTCGCTGGTGCGCGGCGAGCTGGACGACGCGCGCGTTCGTCTGCATCAGGGCTCGCTGGTGCAACCGGCCACCGAGAGAACGGTGCGAATCACGCCGGATCGGGCCGCGGGCGTCGATCGCGCCAAGATTTCCGTCGCCATTGGCTCTCCGCAAATGGTGGATCTTCATATCGACGTGAGTTACCTCAAGGCCATGGCGTTCCGCGTGGTCGTGGACAAGACGGACCAAGGCAGAGCACTGATCGTCGACAATCTGCTCAAGGACTCGAACGGCGAATTGCGGCTGACCTTCAATACCTCGGGGCTGTCGAACGGCACGTTCGCCGTGCGCATCGAAGCGTTGCCACTGCGGGGTGACGCCGCTCCGACCCCCGAGGGCTGGTTCTTGCTCGAGGTTCGCTGATCAGCGCGCCTCGCAGTCGGCGCCTCACCGCCGTCGCGCACCGTCAGTCGTCGCGCAGCGTCAGTCGTCGCGCAGCGTGACGATGGGCGGCGTGTTGACTACGCGGCGCGTGGCCAGGGTCCCGCTCAAGCCGACGAGGCCCGTGCCGCAAACCAAACCGACGACCCACACCCACGGATCGACCGTGAATTGCAGCGAAAACAACCGACTGGCCAGGATCCAGCCAATGGCGGTCGCGCCAAACGCCGCCAAAGTCCCGGACAAGAAGCCCAATGCCGAGAACTCGGCCGCCACACCCTTGAGCACCGTGCTGCGGCTCGCGCCCAAGGTGCGCAGCATCGCGCTCTCATAGCGGCGCTCGTCGCGCGTCGCTTGGACCGCTGCCAGCAACACGACGACGCCCGCGACCAATGTGAACAGAAACACGTACTGCACCGCCAGGGAGGCGCGATCCATGATCTCGCGGATTTGTTTGAGGATGGCGTCCACATCGAAGACCGAGACGGTCGGGAATTGCCGGACGAGGTCGGCCAGTGCGGGTCGCTGCGCGGGGGTCAGAAAAACGCTCGTCATGTACGTACCGGCAGCGCCGTCCAGTAAATTGGGCGGAAATACCAGAAAGAAGTTCGGCCGGAAACTATCCCAGCGAATCTTGCGTATGCTCGCCACCGTGACGTCGAGCGGCTCGCCGGCCACGTCGAATTTCAGCTTGTCGCCGAGCCCAAGTCCCAGGGTTTCCGCATACTCGGAGGAGATCGAGACCAGCGGTTTGCCGTAGTCCTGCGGGGACCACCAATGGCCCGCGACCAATTGGTTGTCGGGCATGAGCGTTGCCGACCAGGTCAGATTTTGCTCTCGTTCGAGGAAACCGCGGCCCCGGTCGCCTTTCAATTGGATGGACGCGGCGGGCGTCCCGTTGATCGCCGTCATGCGCGCCCGCACCATCGGATACATTTGGGCCGCACCCAAGCCGTGCGAGGTCAGAAACGTCTCGAGAGAGCCCCGCTCTTCCGGGCGGATGTTGATGAGGAAGTTGTTGGGCACGTCGGCGGGCAGACTGCGGCGCCAATCGGCGAGCAGATCGCCGCGCACGACGGCCAGCAACAGGAGCACCATGAGACCCAAACCAAACGCGACGATTTGCACCACGCTGCCGGAACCACGACGCGACACGTTCGCGAGACCATAACGCCACGCCACTCCCACCCCACCACGCAGGCGTCCCGTGAGTTGGACGAGGCCAAAGCCGGCCAGCGCGAGCACGATGCCGGCGCCGATCACGCCCGCCAACACCCACAACACGAGCTCGGTATCACGGACGAGGCTCCACAGAATCGCGGTGATCGCGGCCAACGCGAGCAAATACGGCAGTCCGAAGCGCAGCGGCGGCGCCGTCACGGATTTTCTGAGCACGCGGCCAGGTGGCGTGCTCTTCAACTGCAGCAACGGCGGCAGCGCGAAGCCGATGAGCATGGAGAGGACGGTCACGAGCGCAATGGGCAGCGGCGCCAGCGACGCGGGTGGCAATTCGGTTTTGACGAGATCGCGGAGCAACCAGGCGAGGCCGGATTGGGCCAGGTAGCCGAGCAATGCGCCGACCGCCACCGCACCCGCCGCGAGCAGGCTCAATTCAATGATGGCGATCGCGAGGACGAAGCCCTGGGACGCACCCATGCATTTCATCAAGGCCACGGTATCGATGTGACGCGCGGCATACCGTCGCGCGCCCATCGCGACCGCGACCGCGGCCAGCAGCACCGACGCGAGGCTGGCCAAATTCAAGAAGCGGGCGGCGCGATCGATGGCGGAATTCAGTTGCCGGCTCGAGTCCTCGACTTCGCGCAGGCGTTCGCCCGGCGCCTTGTTCGTGCGCAAGTAGCTGCGAAACTCCGTCACCTGTGCCGGCGTGCCGGCGAACAGCGCCGCATAGGTCACGCGGCTGCCAGGCTGTATCAACTGAGTCGACCCGATATCGGTGTAGTTGAGCAGCGCCGCGGGTGCGAGATTGACGAAGCCGGTCCCTTCATCGGGCCGGTAGTCGAGTACTTCGGTGACCTTGAACGAGCCGGCGCCGATGCGCAGCATGTCCCCCAATCCCACTTTCAACTGAGCGATGATTCGAGCATCGATCCAGACCTCACCGCTTTGCGGCACCCGATCGGTCACGCGCGCGACGCCGAACGGCGCGTCGGCGATGCGCATGTGGCCGCGCAGGGGGTAGCTGGGCGTGACGGCATTCAACGCGGCCAATTGGCTCGCGTCGCCGCGGAAGATCGCGGTGGGAAATTCGATGATCTCGGCCGTCTTGAGCCCGCGCGCATGGGCTGCGTCGAGGTAGCGATCAGGTACCGGCAGCGGCGACTCGAGCCGCAGATCGGCGGCCAACACTTCGGCGGCTTGCGCATGCACGCCCTGGGATATGCGGCTCGTGAAGAACCCGACGGCCGTCAACGAGACCACCGCCACCGTCAGCGCCAGCAATAGCACCGAGAGTTCACCGGACTTGAGGTCCCGCCACAGATTGCGCAGAGCAAAGGAGAGGACTTTCATGCGTCACTCCGTCGGATGGCTGGATGTCGAATGGCCGGCTTCGAGTTCCAACACCCGGCCGCAACGGCGGGCCAACGCTCGATCGTGCGTGACCAGGACCAGCGTGCTGCCGATGCTGCGGTTCAGATCGAACAAGAGGTCGGTGATCTTCTGGCCCGTGACCGTGTCGAGATTTCCCGTCGGCTCATCGGCGAACAGCACGGCCGGATGCGTGACGAAGGCACGCGCGATGGCCACTCGCTGCTGCTCACCGCCGGATAACTGTTTCGGGTAATGCGCCGTGCGCGGTGCCAGACCGACTTGCTCGAGTGCCTGCGCCGCCACCTGGCGGGCGTCGGCACGATTGCCGAGTTCGAGCGGCAGCATGACATTTTCGATGGCCGTCAACGACGGGATCAAATGAAACGATTGGAATACGAAGCCCACATGTCGGCCACGAATCGCGGCCCGACCATCTTCATCCAGTTCGGTCAAATCGACGCCCGCGATCAGGACGCGGCCGGTGCTCGGCGCATCGAGGCCCGCCAGCAACGCGAGCAAGGTGGATTTTCCCGCCCCGGATGCCCCGACGATCGCCAGAGTCTCGCCTTTGCGGACAGAGAGGCTCACATCGGCGAGAATGGTCAATGAACCTTCGGGACTGGATACCGTCTTGGACACGTTTCTAGCTTCGAGGACGATTTGATCTTGCATCGGGAGCGCCAGTGAAAAGGCTTGTTTTCCTATGGGTGTTGATGATGACCGCCACGTCGGCCATGGCCGGCGAAGCGGCCGACGCGTCGGCCAAAGCGCGGACGATACTCGTGTTCGGTGACAGCCTGAGCGCGGGCTACGGTTTGGCGCACGTGGAATCGGGCTGGGTGGAGTTGTTGCGGGCAAAGCTCAAGAGTGAAGGGTACGGTTACCAGGTCGTCAATGCCAGCGTAAGTGGCGAAACCACCGCGGGTGGGTTGGCGCGCTTGCCGCGGGCATTGTCCCTGCATCATCCGCAGATCGTCATTCTCGAACTCGGCGGCAATGATGGCTTGCGCGCGCTGCCCATGGACCAGATGCGCTCCAACCTCGCCAAAATGGTCGATCTATCGCTGACGATCCAAGCCCGGGTACTGATCCTGGGTATGCGAATCCCACCCAACTATGGGGGCGAATACACCGAGCAATTCCGCCAATCGTTCATCGAGGTGGCGCACGACAAAAAAGTGGCCCTCGTCCCGTTTCTGCTGGCGGACATCGCGCTCGATCCGGCGCTCATGCAGGCGGACGGCGTGCACGCCAACGAGTCGGGACAACCGAAGATGCTGGCCAACGTCTGGCCGGCATTGCAACCGCTGCTCAAGAAGTGAGCTAATGAGCAGTCGCCGGCGCGGTGCCCGCGGTGGGCGCGGGAGCCTTAACCGGACCGAGCGGCAACAGCAGTGTCACATTCATCAAGAAGCGCGTGTACTCATGCGCCGCCGTGGCCTCGAACACCGATCCGGTCACGCTCACCGGTGAATTCTCGATGATGGTCTCGGGAAATTCCGAGACGCCGACGAGTTGCAATTCGGTGGCATACATGCATACGTAGCTATGCGCCGGCGCATAAATATAAGCGGTTTTATCGAGCACCAAGATGGGGACGTGGTCGACGCCATCGGCGGCCGGAAAAGCCCGAAAGTGAATCCGGCCGTTCAGCGTATGTTTGATCGGCTCTTCGAGAAGGCAGCCGTACCCATGGACGCAACCCGTCAGCGCGAACAACACGCCCAAGGCCCATAATCGCCATCGTCTCATAAGACCTCGCCACGCCGCCGGCCACGCCCGATTCGACCCACCACGGTGCCGTTGTGCTATATACGCGGGATAAAAATTCATGGAGTTGTCCCGCGTGGATAGAACTTGGCTGCAGCATTATCCCAGCGGTGTACCGACCGACATCAATCCCGACGAGTATGCATCGATACGGGATCTGTTTGAAGAGGCATGCAAGACCCACGGTCACAAGGCGGCCTACCGCAACCTGGGTGCGTCCTTGAGCTTCGCCCAACTCGACGAGCTGAGCCGGGCATTCGCAGCATGGCTGCAGAAAAAATCGGGTCTCGAGCCAGGCGATCGCGTCGCTTTGATGATGCCGAACGTATTGCAGTATCCGGTCGCTCTGTTCGGCGTATTGCGTGCCGGCATGATCGTGGTCAATACGAACCCGCTGTACACGGCGCGCGAATTGGAACACCAGCTCGTGGATTCGGGGGCGAAATGCATGGTCATCCTCGAAAATTTCGCACACGTGCTGCAGCAAGTGCTGCCGCGCACGGCGCTCAAACAGGTTCTCATCACCCGAGTAGGCGATCTGTTGGGGTTTCCGCGCGGCCTGTTGGTCAATATCGTGCTGCGCCACGTGCGCAAACAAATTCCCGCATGGCGCATGCCCGGCGCCATCGCTTTCAAGAGTGCGCTGTCCGCCGGACTCGGACAAAAACTGGAGGCCCCCAAAATCGGTCCCGACGACATTGCCTTCATGCAGTACACGGGCGGCACCACCGGAGTGTCGAAGGCAGCCATGCTCACCCATCGCAACATGGTCGCCAACGTCTTGCAGACCGCCGCCTGGATCCATCCCGTGATGCAGGGCAGCGGCCAACCGGTCGTGATCACGGCACTGCCGCTCTATCATATCTTTGCATTGACGGCGAATTGCCTGGGCTTCCTCCCCTTCGGCGCATGCAACGTGCTCATCACGAATCCGCGCGACATGCCGGCGTTCGTTGCCACCTTGAAACAATACAAGTTCAACTTCATCAGCGGCGTCAACACGCTGTTCAACGGCCTGTTGCACGCGCCGGGGTTCGATCAGCTCGATTTCAGCTCGCTGCGCTGCACCTTCGGGGGCGGCATGGCGGTGCAGAGCAGCGTGGCGGAGCGGTGGAAAGCGGTCACAGGCTGCGTCCTGACGCAGGGCTGGGGATTGACGGAGACGTCTCCCGTGGCGACCGCCAATCCCATCGGCGCCGATTTCAACGGCAGCATCGGACTGCCCATTCCGTCCACCGACGTCTCGATTCGCGATGACGACGGCAAGGAGGTGCCCGTGGGCTCGGTGGGAGAAATTTGTGTGTTCGGACCCCAGGTCATGCGCGGCTATTGGAACCGGCCCGACGAAACCGACAAAGTCATGTTCGGAGATTGGCTGCGCACCGGCGACATCGGCCGCATCGATGCCATGGGCTACGTGTTCATCGAGGACCGCAAGAAAGACATGATCCTGGTGTCCGGTTTCAACGTCTACCCGAACGAGGTCGAGGGCGTCGTCGCCGAACATACCGCCGTGCTCGAGGTCGCGGCGGTCGCGCAACCCGACGCGGAATCCGGCGAAGTCGTCGCGCTATTCGTGGTCAAACAGGATCAAAGCCTGACGGCCGAAGCGCTGATCGCGTTCTGTCGCAAACATCTCACCGGCTACAAGGTGCCGAAGCACGTCTACTTTCGCGACGAGTTACCGAAGTCCAACGTGGGTAAGATCTTGCGGCGGGTCTTGCGCGACGAGTTGCGAGCCGCCTACCGCGGCACGTAATTTCGCACGGTGTCGACCAGCACCGTGACGCGCTCCGGGTCGACATCGGGCGTGATGCCGTGACCCAGGTTGAACACGTGTCCGGCACCCGCGCCGTAGCTGTCGAGCACGCGCAGCGTCTCCGCCTCGAGCGTCTCCGCCGGCGCGAATAGCGCCGACGGATCGAGATTGCCCTGCAATGCCACCCGTCCGTCCACGGCCGCGCGCGCCGTCGCGAGATCCGTGGTCCAATCGACGCCCACCGCGTCGCAGCCGATCGAGGCGATTTTCGCGAGCCATGCCCCGCCACCCTTGGTGAAGGCGATGTTCGGAACGCGGCGTCCGTCCGCGTGCCGCGTCAACGCAGCGACGATCTGCGCCATGTAGTGCAGCGAGAACTCTTCGAATTGCCGGGGCGTCAGCACACCGCCCCAGGTATCGAACACCATGACCGCCTGAGCGCCGGCGGCGATCTGCGCATTGAGATACGCAATCGTCGAACGCGCGAGCACGTCGAGCAGTCGATGCAGAACCGCGGGCGCCTCATACATCATGCGCTTGATGCGGCCGAAGGTCTTGCTGCCGCCGCCCTCCACCATATAGGTGGCCACCGTCCAGGGGCTCCCCGCGAAGCCGATCAGCGGCACCCGGCCGTTCAGTTCCCGGCGGATCAGCGCGACCGCGTCGATCACATAGCGCAGCTCTTTCGCGGGGTCGGGGATATGCAGTTTGTCGATGTCGGCGTCGCAGCGCACGGGACGTTCGATTTTCGGGCCCTCACCGGCCTCGAACTCCAAGCCCACCTTCATCGCGTGCGGAATCGTCAAGATGTCCGAAAACAAGATGGCGGCATCGAGCGCGTACCGGTCGATGGGCTGCAGCGTCACTTCGCAGGCGAGCTCGGGGTTCGTGCACAGGTCCATGAAGCTGCCCGCCTTCGTGCGGGTTGCCCGATACTCCGGGAGGTAGCGTCCGGCCTGGCGCATCAACCAGATGGGCCGGCGCGGCGTGGGCTCGCGCAGCAACGCGCGCAGCAATAGATCATTGTCGAGCGGCGCGCTCACGTGCGTTCGCTCGCATCGAACAGCCGGCCGTGTTCGAGAATGGCGTAGCGGTCCGTCATCCCGGCGATGTAGTCAGCGACGGCACGCGCGCGTCCCGCCGATCCTTGTGTTTTTTCCAATCGGGCACCAGTCAGTTTGTGTTCATCGGGCATGAGGCTCGGATCATTGAAAAAGGCCTCGAATAACGCGCTCACCACGCGACGCGCCTTGGACGTCATCCGGCGCACCTTATAGTGCCTGTAAACGCGTTCGCGCAAAAATGTCTTTAGCCCCTGATTGAGTTCGCGCGTCTGGTCGCTGAAACCGATCAGCGGTTTGGAATGGGCGCGCACGTCCGCGATGGAGCCGACGCCGGACTCGTTGAGCCGCCGCGCCGAGGCATCGATGAGATCCGTGACCAGCCGGTTGATCATGCGGCGCAGGATCTCGAACACCAGTCGCCTTCCCGACAGCGTGGGATAGCGGGCCGACACGTCGCGATGATACTCGAGAAAAAGCGGCACCCCGAGCAATTCATCGACGCTGACGAGGCCGGCGCGAATGCCATCATCGACATCGTGATTGTTATAGGCGATTTCGTCGGCAAAATTGGCCAATTGCGCTTCCAGTCCCGGTTGCTGTCGCTTGGTGAACCGTTCGCCCAGTTCGCCGAGTTGCACGGCATGGTTGTACGAACAATGCTTGAGAATGCCCTCGCGACATTCGAAGGTCAGATTGAGCCCGTCGAATTCCGCGTAGTGCTCCTCGAGTTCGTCGACCACGCGCAGCGACTGCAGATTATGTTCGAACCCGCCGAAATCCATCATGCACTCGTTGAGCGCATCTTGGCCGGCATGTCCGAACGGAGTATGGCCGAGGTCGTGGGCGAGACAGATGGCTTCGGACAGCACCTCGTTCACGTTGAGCGCCCGCGCGATGGTGCGTGCGATCTGCGCGACTTCGAGCGAATGCGTGAGGCGCGTGCGGTAAAGATCGCCCTCGTGATTGACGAACACCTGGGTCTTGTAGACCAGCCGTCGGAACGCGGTCGAATGCACGATTCGATCGCGATCGCGCTGATACTCGGAGCGGTAGGCGGGAGCCGGCTCGGCATGGCGTCGACCGCGCGATTGATCATCGTGAGCGGCGTAAGGCGCGAGCGCCGTCATGCGAAGTACTCGGCCAGCGTCGCATCGAGCGCCCGTTGCTCGTAATCACCCGTGACGACGGCGCGGCCGAGCTTGTCGAGCAGCACGAGGCGCACCGTCCCGGCCAGCACCTTCTTGTCCATGCGCATGAGCTCGAACGCGCGCGCGGCGCCGATGCGCGGCGTCTCGAACGGCAGTCCGGCGCGCCCGAGCAGGTCGCGTACGCGGTCGACCTCGGCCGCGCCGATGAACCCCAGCCGCCGCGACAGGTCGCACGCCATGAGCATGCCGAGACCCACGGCTTCACCGTGCAGATACCTCGAATAGTTCGTGGCCGCTTCGATGGCATGTCCGAACGTATGCCCGAAATTCAAGATGGCGCGCACATTGCTCTCACGTTCATCACGCGCGACCACGGTGGCCTTGATGGCACAGGATTGCCCGATGGCATGGGCGAGCGCCTCAGGGTCGCGCCGCTTGAGGTCATCCATACGACTTTCCAGCCAGTCGAAAAAATGCTCGTCCCACACACATCCGTACTTGATGACCTCGGCGAGCCCGGCGCACAATTCCCGTTCTGGTAGCGTCGCCAGCGTATCCGTGTCGGCGATGACCGCGAGCGGCTGATAGAACGCACCGATAAGGTTCTTCCCGCCCGGATGGTTGACGCCGGTCTTGCCGCCCACGGACGAGTCGACCTGAGCGAGCAGGGTCGTCGGGATCTGGACGTAGCCGATGCCGCGCTGATAGCACGCCGCCGCGAAACCGGCGATGTCGCCGACCACACCGCCCCCCAAAGCCAGCACGACGGCATCGCGATTCAATTTCGCGTCCACCAACGCATCGAACACGCGTCCCACGGTCTCGAGAGTCTTGTGCTGCTCGCCGTCGGGCAGCACGCACGTCGCGATGCGGCGGTCGGTCAGAGCCGCCCGCAACGCGCCCAAGTACAGCGCCGCGACCGTGGTGTTGGTGACGACAACCAAGTCATGGCGGCC
>Ga0116230_10000914_pt1 | contig 26922 bp, 20 predicted proteins | sample S1TSphfallax_3_FD_88678 | JGI IMG/M metagenome (GOLD analysis project Ga0116230, IMG submission 88678) | Host-associated microbial communities from peat moss isolated from Minnesota, USA - S1T2_Fd - Sphagnum fallax MG | ecosystem: Host-associated > Plants > Peat moss > Unclassified | place... | reverse complement strand
TAGCATTATAAATTGACAATTGAAACAGGTGGATTGCTTTAATGGAGCTTGATATTTACATCAAAAGATTAAAAGAGAAATTCAGCAAACAATGTGCAAAAAATGAGCAATTAAATACAAATTCAATTTATGTTTTTTAGGGGGAACATTTGAAGTTTAAATCAATGTATTGATTGCATTATCCTTCACATCAATGCCTATCTCGGCAGCGAACGCAACGGGTACACACTAGTTGTAGTTGATTACTTCAAGTTAATGTCTTTTTCCCCCCATGCCACCTTCAAGTTGAAATAGGTCAATTACAACACACTATACATTGAAAATGTCCTTGCATTCCTACAACATTTGATGGGGATGTCCTCTTTGAACTCCCACCAGTTAACAATCCAAATGGCCATATTAGTTAGATGTAAGGAATGGATAAAACATATGATGGTCATTTTTGGTGCAAGGTCAAAATGACTAATATCAAAATGATTTCAACCTTACTTTTCTTAGTACAAACTGCTTGGGTTATATAGAATGTGAAAACTAGCTTTGCAATTATTTGGTGATGAATGGAAACCCCACTAAAATCGCTTGGATTCATGACACTATTCACAACAACACATCTTGGGTTTTGTGATTAGGCTTTGCAATTATGTCCTAGTTAGAAATGACATATGCAACTACTCACTCAAGAGTTACTAAACCCATGTTGTTTTACCCATTTAATCGCAAAGCACATTTAATTGCAAAGCCCAATCATCTTATTGACTAAGATTTTTTTTATTTTGGTTTAATATTAAAATTCCATGTCATTGGTGACCTTGGTATGACGCGTAAAATGCATGCCATTTCAACTTAGTCATTTTATTTGACTAAGTGTTACAAAAAATGCCTTGATGGATGGATGACATGTGTCAAAAATTTATAAACACGTTATGAGTCATTGCGCATGACCAAAAATCAACTTAGTTTAGCCCATGTAGTTAATGTGACCAAAAGTCAACCTAGCTAGGCTAGGCAAACTAGCCTAGCTCACTTAGTTGAAAGTCAACCTAGCTTAAGTTAACTAGGCTAACTACCTATGTTAAGCAACCTAGGTTAAGTGGCTTAGATTAAAAATAAACGTTAAACTCCTAGCCCAAAAAGCCTAGACTGGGTTACTTAACCTAAGTTAAATAGCTTAGGTATTATAAGTTTTAAGTGTGAGGATTTGAACCCTTCACCTTCACTTTGGGGTTCAAATCCTCATCCATTGCATTATCACATTTTTTTATACCAATTATATTTAACACAAAGTTATATCACTCAAAAGTTTTAACCATCAATTAACCTTAGCCACCCTAAATCAACCTACCTACTACCTACCAACTTAACCTAGACCTATACATCCCTAGGTTGACTTAAGATGAACTAGTTTGTTAACTTATACTATTTAATAACCTAGCTTAGGTTAACCTAGGCATTCTTAAGCTAAAAAAACAAATCTAGAATAATTATGCCACATCTAGTCGCATTTAATTGCATCCAATCACATTATAATTGGATCTAGTTGCACACAAACTTGAGGTGGTTACAAACTTGATAATATATATTGTAATGAGGCTACTTAGGTTGATTTGGCAAAAAAAACTAAAGCTAGGAAATTATGCATTATGCTTACTTAGGTTAACTTATTAGTAGGGTAACCTATTAGGTATACATAAACATACTAAATGTAATAAATTTATTATGTTTAGTTAAATAGTTTACAAGGTAGCCTATATTATGAAGTAGGTTTTTATTAGGTAACCTACATACATAGGTTAATTTAATGGGTATGTTAATATAAGTTAGTGTGTTAAATAATTAAAAAGTCAAGGAATTATGTGTCACCTTTTTAAAAACAACTATTAATATTGTAGTCATAATTACAATTAACAATAGATTGTTTAGTACACATACACGTGCATGTGAATTCATGACTTCAAAAATCTCATGGCACACAAAAAAAATGGCATGCCATGACAAATATTGGTGCCATAAATTAAAAACACACAAAAATTTATGGTGTCACAAAAAAATCATGGATTACCATGAAATTTTTTTTACACCTTGTTGTTAAATGGCATGGCATGTCATCATCAAATGGAAAATCAAGTTGATATTAATATGAAAGGACAACAATATTCTCAATTATCTAATGAATGAGATTAATTTTTCAAATCAATGACATGAAGCATGATGTGAAATTCGTGTCACAAGTCATGAGATGTTGCAACTACTACTCAATTTTGTTGCCATGTGGCATGCCACATCATCATCACAAGACCATAAGTTGTTATTATTCACCAAAAGTTACAAGAATGAATGGAATATTGTTATTGCTTAATTTTGGATGATTAAAAATAAAAATTTGAAATTTTAATATTTGTGTAAAAACCATCAAGTTGTGATATTGACTAGAGTCACAAAATGATAATGCCATATGGCACCATAATGTCTTTTACAACTACATATTCATTAACATGAGCTTGTAATTACAATTGTAATAAAAAAAAGACAATAGTTATTTTATTAACTAGTTGAAAAACCCAAGATGTGTTGTTGTGATTCATGGCTTGAGCAAGGATTGCTTCGCATTAAGTCCACCCTTTTACAAAATTTGGAATGTCATGATGTTCTATGTTAATGCATGTGTTGCTCACATGTATTGTGTTGTGCATAAGCATGTTTTAATTTGATTTATGGAATGATTCACCTTGGAACCCATGTTCATCTTGTTGTTAAGGGAAAATGTAGAAATGTCTTGGAACAAGTGAAATTCTTAGTCCAAGAAGAGGTTTTTCACAGCTTATCAACTATTTCGTCGATTATTTCTTTGGTTGTAAGTAAATTTTTTCCTGTTCAAACACTTGTTCAACGAGGATGGTTACGAGCTAGGTGAACTTTTCAAAGGATACAAACTATGTCAAATGATGAACAAGTTCACAACCCTTTGTTCTCCCAATATTCAAAACCTTGTTTTTCTTATAAACAACATTCGAATAATAAAGGGTATGTCTCTAGCATTCTATCTTTCAAGGCCAATAGTGGTTATGATTATATTTAGGATAATTGTTTTTCTAGGACAATAGTTTGGAGAAAAGGTCTTTTTCTTCAAAATGTCTATTGACGGATAGGGGAATGGATTTGGTTTGGTGAAGCAAATGCAACCTAGTGGTGACCTCCAAACAATTTGGATCATGTTTCATCATGTCAAACATGTCCAAGGTTGGTTGACCCTCGATTGCCATGTGTACGATCAAGTATATTGTAAAGTGATGATGATTGCCATTTGTGACATGCAATCTGGAGACATGGAAGCTTAATGTGTCTTGTGGCAAAAGTTGAATAAGGTGATGTTGACGAAGGGTGTTCCCAATCCAAACTTCAAGGGCTTCATGGCCGGTAGCGCTCAAGCCAATTGGAATGCCGTTTAAATTGTGTATGGTAGTGGGGATCTTGGTGAACCCATGGCCATAGGGAGCAAATGTGTTACTTCCATTGGACTTAATCTATGGATAGACACACAAATCAACAATCAAACTAAAAATGTGAGAGGAAAACATGACCTTGTGTTATGAATACAATTATGCCACCTTGTTGGAAGAGGTGGATGTTTGTTATGTAATTATTCGTTGCTAGTGGTATTCCTCAAGGGTTGTGGATGTAATTGGGCTTCATAAGTTGGAAAATTGGCTTAGTTTTTGCATTTTTGTGTTAGAAAATGGGGAGGTTTCACAATACATATAATTTTTTCATCTCTCCTTACCCATTTTCATCCCATCTTGTCTTCATGGCATGTTTACACAACGCCTTTGAGAATGATGTTTTCAAACTTTTTTTTTTTTTTGTAAAAATTCATTCTGGAAGAACTTGTGGACATGCCCACCTACAACCTATCAAAAATAGTGCATAATGTACTGTTTCAACAATCTAAGAAAAAATGAACTTGCTTATACACTACAACTTTAGATGATTATGTTCAAGCTTTCAAGTAAATAACATTGTATTACCATTTTAGCAATAGTGGTCCATTAGGTTAAAGGCATGATAGGAGTGAGCTTCTCTTCCGTAAACCAACCCAATCAAGTGACCAAAGCAACTTGCAAATGCAATTATGAAATATGCATTGGGTTCATTTTTCACAACAAGAATCACACATATGGAAGGTGAAGAGATCTTCTCAACTTGCCTGTAGAATTAGAAGGGGATTCACATAAGCACGATCATGTCAATTTACCTTGCCCATGTGTCAACATCAATCCTTCTCCCCTTTCTTTTTAAAGGACAACATTCCATTACAAAGAGAGAAAAAAGAAAACACAAACTCAGGATGATAAGGCTCATCCTCACCATAAACATTCGAGGAAAACCTTATCAAATAAGTTCTTAGAAACCTAATAACATCATTTAATTCTAAGTTTATCCTTGGAACAAAGGACAAAACTGGCACCTAGTTACTTATCAAAGTTTTTACAATATCATTGTGTGAAAGAAACCTTTATTATATCCCTAAATGTCTTTTGCAAACAAGTTTAGCATGGTCAAGAAGGCTACCCCACATGAGTTGGTGTGCTTATTGTCACTCATACTCCTACTTTGAAACACCTGATGTGTAGGGTAAAGCCGAAGGTCATGGGGTTTACCAAAATAAGGGTTCTTGTGAAATGGAGTTGAATGTGGGCCAGATTCCAAATAAAGCATGCGACTGAAGGCTTTATTGAGCATAAAAACTTGCAATGCTTTTTAAAACAAATTTCATATAATGCTTGTTGGGTACAATGGGTACTCAATGTATCATAGGAAAAAAATAGGAAAAAAATGTAGGGTGTTTCAAAAAGCTGAAGAAGAAGGGGAAGGAGGAGGATCGCGGAGGGAGTACAATGGCTGCAGCGCAAGTGTGCAAGGGAGTGATCGGGCCGTGGCGTCAGTATTCAAGTCCGTTTATCGTTGTTTCCCTCGCTCTGCTGCGCTTCAAGGTGTTATTTCACCCAAAGAATGCCGTTGGTCCATTGTAAAAAAACCTGCCAAAACATCTGCTCGGTGTTGTGGTACATTCAATTATGGGATTTTAGTGATCTCACACCGATTAGGGTAGGCATTTGGTGACGAGCGAATTGTAGATTTCTGTCAAGGCTGTTGCATCGTTGTAAGGTTGTTTGTTGTACGTCTCTATATGTAGGATTTTGTTTGGAGACCGATTTTTTATTTCTGGTTCGGGATATGGATTTGGAGGCCTGTGTCAAGTATTTCGTTCGCAATTTTTTTGCAGGATGGAGGAGCCGTGCTGGAGAGCAATATCGACAGCAGCAGCAGAAGAAGAAGAGAGTTGGAGGTTGTGGCGGATATGGATTCTGAGAGAGAACCGCCGTCTGCAGCAGAAGTATTTGATGACCTTATTCATGCGTCCTCTTCAGAAGGTTTTACGTACCCAAGCTTCGCAAGGTGCCATCGTGCTGGAAATGTTTGTGAATGTCAAGGGTTTAGGGTCGGCAGTTGTTGGAGTGAACAGATTTTTGGGTCATTGGATCTGAGTTCAAATCATGAAGTTATCTCAGTTGGGGCTACAAAAAAATGGACCCAGAAAGCTCAGAGGTTGAAAAAAGGAGGGCAAGGATTTTGTGAGGGACGCATTCAAGCGAGATCATGGCGAGTGCTTAACAGTGAGCATCATCCCTCCTCCTTTTTCAAGTTGACAAATTGATGTTCCTGTGTGACTGAATTATGGAACTGGATTGAAATATCCATGGAGGTCGTACTAATTGACCAGTGCTTGGAGTTATGCTGTTCCAAGGCACTGGTTTGGCTGCATGCCAATTTGCGAAGCTGAGAACCACTAACCTAAGGTTAGGTTTGGTCTTGGGGAAGCAAGATACATGCACACAGCATGTGCCTGTCTTGATTTATAAAGTAATGTGACAGGATATAGCTGACAATGCGTTATTCATGGTGGCAGGTTATAGATTTGATTTCCTCTCCAGGGCCAACCCCATACAGGTAGAAGAGATCTCCTACAGACTTTGGTGCCAAAATGTTCTTGATTGTCTTTTTCTTTATGATTGCAGATGTGTTTCTTATGTGTTTGTTATAAAGCACTGATGTTTCTCCTCATGCTTACTTTGGAACACCTCTATTGATGGAAAAAATGAATCAGATTTGGAACAGTGATATTGAACATAAATGATTAGAAAATGTGAAACAGTTTTAGACATCTGTGAGATGGGGTTACAGGAATGTTGGATGCAGAGGAGGCCATTTAGTAGCAGTGGTGTAGATGTTAGGGATTTCATTGGAAAGGGTGCAGCTGCAATAGCAGAGATTGATCGCCTTGCTGACCACACTGATCCTGATGACCACCGCCTTAAACCTTTGCTCAAGGTTATTGATGCCTTTCCCTTATTGTCGTGCAACTTATCTCCGTTTTGGGGTGAAAACTGTAGAGTACCCATTCCTTCCAACTGAATCTGCCAACACATAAGTTTCTAGGAGATAAACCAAACACAAACATTGCTGTTGAGATTGTGGCTGTTGTGTTGTCTTCTTCTATTGTTTTGTAGAGACATGAGTTCTAGGGTTTTTGGTGACAAGCATAAGAAGACATTAGGTCGATGTTGATGCTGCAGGCTGCAAAAGAGAGCTTTGAGTTAGCACTGGAGGTTGATAAACACAACACATATGCCATGCTGGCATTGGCTCGCCTTCACCTTTATTACGAGATTCCTGGTGCCTGTTTATTGAGGTATCCATTGAGCTCTCATCAGCTTGACTCACTATTTTGTCCAGGACTTTTTGGGGTTCTTCATTGGATCATGGGAAAGCTTTCAGAGTAGTCCTTGAAATTACTCCATGAATTTGCACTCTGACCTATAAAACCAAATGATCTACTTTGAGATCCTACAAGCAGCAGCCTTTTGCTAAAATGGTGCATTATGTATATAGAAGAACATCACTGCAGGATGCAATATCCATGGAATGATATATCAATGAGACAGTAAATGTAGACTTCTACGTTGATGCAGCCAAAAACTATGTCCCCCAGTTTTGGTCACTGTAGTCACAGGTGTCCACTATATTCAATGCTTGTTCAGTAATGAGGCTGACCATTTGAGAAAGAATTACAATGCTGTTAAATGACTTACTTTTGAGGCTAATAGGGTGTAACTGGAGTGACAAAGTGGTCTGAGTATGGTATGACAGTGGAGCAGCACTGCTTGAAACGGCTGCTGATGCAGGCGATGCTGATGCTCAGTATGAATTGGCGGTCTGCATCCGCACTGAGGTTATTCATCTGTTCTATTGGTTCTTTCTTTGGCTATGTTCTCCTGTTTTTGTTTTTAGTGTTTTCTGTTTCAAGTGATGCAAGATTTTAGAACAGAGAACAGAGTTGAAACATCCAGCAGGGAAATTGGAATGAAAATATTGAACCCTTATGTGAACCAAGCCACAAGACCTTGCCAGAGTAGAAAGTATGCAAGTTGTTGAACAAGTAGATCAACAACACATCCACCTGGCAATTTAGGGTATACAAGAACAACTTAACATTGATTTATTGAAGAACTGCTATAGAAGAAACAAAAATTGTATAGCCTGGAGAAAAATAGGAGTATCACTGGCATTATCTCTGGCAGCAGTGATTCAAATAGATAACATTGACATTTCTGTTTTGGTCTTTCAGCTCTGCTTTCTAACAATTCCTTGAATGGTGGTAAGATCTGTTGGAATCAATATATTGACATTTGGTTTCTTTGGTGTGAAGGGTTTACTTCTTGGGAAGGGTGAACTAATGGACATCAGAGCATTTAATTATTTGGAATCAGCAGCTTGTCAGGTGCAAATCTGTATTCCTGGTTTATTTTTAGACATTAACTTACTTTAGATGAATGTGTTAATAAAGTAGAGAGCAAATTCAATTACTAGCAAGGATATGGTAAACTATACTAATATTAGCACACTGGCTGCAACCATCTTCACTAAGTTTATTGAAGTGCTGAACAATTTATTGGCAATATAATCATCTATTTCCTGGTGTAGTTTTTGTGGTCAATTTCTTGTGTGATGCACCTTATGCTACGATTGTTAGAATAGCACTTCTGATCAAATAAGGAGAAGGGTTTTAGAGTTTAATGACTAGCAACACATGCTTCTGATTACGTTCTCCAATTTACTTCAGAAACATCCAGGGGCACTGTTTTTAGTGGGTGCCATGTACTTGGTTGGAAACCATGTGAACAAAGATCCAAAGGCTGCAGCATGGTGCTTTCATAAGGCTGCAGAACAGGTGGTAATATTTTTCCCAGATATTCTAGAGCTTGTTGGCAGTTGCATAACTGGTCCCTAATGATGATGCCCATTAGCTATATTCAAGGGGTTGATGACATGTAAGGTCATATAATTGTTTCCTTACTGCAACTGTAAAGAGTATGTTATAACAAATAAGCTTTACATTTCTTTGTTTGCAGGGTCACATCCCAGCAGCAACAGCGTATGGAGCACTTATTACAAAAGGTAGGTGTATTGCAGATGGACCATATATCCCTTCAATTTTGTGGCAAATCTTGTTACCTCCCAAGCTAGATCCAAAGCATCAGGGATACTTGTTGAAGAGCAGTTACCTGTGCTAAAAAGAGACAATTGACATAAGTCATCAAACTTGAGGATTTGCAATCTTACTAAGGAGGAAGTACTTGAATTGGGACATTCAGACCCCTACTTATCAAATTTCTTCCTCAAGATTTTATGACTTGAAATATTTGCTGAAGATGTCCTCCTTGGAGATTCAAAGGAATTTGGGAATTGTCTGAAATTGAGATTCTTGCATTGGTTCTGTACTTATGATAACTGGTCAAGGATAACTATAGATTTGACTCAGTTGTGTCTTGTAGTGGTGTCATGTTGATTTAAGATGTGAAGACAAAGCAGAAGATGGCACTGTTAAAAAATAAATTGAAAAGGAATTTGGTGCTTAAAATTTGTGCAGGTGCTAATTGGGAAGATGCAGGTAACGAAGACACCAAAGATGATTCAGAGTATGGTGCCATCATGAAGAATGCCCCAGAGCGATACAAGGAGATGGATCCAACTGCAAGAGCACATTTTGAAAAGGCAGCTGAAGCAGGTGATGATTTGGCTGTTGAATGGTTAACAAGGGTACCTTCTGCTGATCATCTCTCACCTTGATCTGAGTGTCTGTTTGCTTCCTGCTACTACAGTCTTCAAGCACTGGTGAGGTATCTCACAAAGAATTGTGATTGTGAGTATGTGACAACACACAGAACACACCTATTTTTGTTGACCTTATCCTTCTTCCCCCCAACCTCTGGGGCCTATATTGTGAATATCATATGCAATGTGACAAACTTCAAGAGCATTTATGAGATGAAACTTTGGGAGCATCAATTGCAAATGAGATCTTTGCAAATGGCATATTTGGAAATTTTCAGGGATTTCCCTGAGGACATCATTATTAATGAAAACAAATTAGGAATTTTTGGGGAAGTTAATTTGGAATTGCAAAACTTGCATTCAAGCAACCTTGGGATCGTTTTTTTGTGGAGATCTTTTGCATAACACAAATGGGAAAACTAGTTGAGAAATGTGAACAACTTGAGGCTGTCCTTTGGGAACAATGCTGATAAGTTTAAGACAGTTGTCACTGTTCCATCCCTTATGATCAGGAGAGAAACAAACATGACGTTGGAGCTCACTGGACTTGGATGGGCAAGGCAGTTGTTCCATGTGTTGGAAGCTCTGTGGGGTAATACAATCTTGTGGCCCAAAAATAAATCTCAACAAAGTAGGTTTGGCTCTGTGAACATCACCCAGAAGACATCAATCGGATATTACCAGACTTCACATGTGTGAGAAGAAAGCATCTCATCCATGTCTAAGATTACCTGAACACCATCAGGAAAAAAATCAGTTGACTGCAATAGGCTTAACACTGCATCTTGGTGGTACAACAGCAGGTGGTTTGTAACACTGGGCACTATAGTTCCATGGCCTTGGTGCATATAAAAATTCAACTGGTACACCATGTAAAACTGCAGGGGGTTTGTGGGCCATATCTAGAGAGACAGTTGTTACTCCATGATAAACTACAATCCATCTTTTTGATAGTGTCTGCAGTAGGTAGCAAAAATATACTATTAAATCAGCTTCAAGAAAGACTCTGACTTCAACTCAAAAGTTAGTAAGTCCAGAGCTAAAACAATCAGTCCAAAATCTATTCTTTCTATACTGGCCATTTGTGAAGAAAGTGCAATACAATTTCTGTCATCAATGATATGCATTTTTACAGTACAGACCCTCAAGTGCACAAGTCATCCTGTGTAATTTTCAGTCAGAATGGCTTGGCCAGGAGATCTGTGTGGATTTTAGTGCACAAGTCATGGAGACAAAGGAGGCTGGGATGATTGGTGGAAAGTTGCCAGCATGAAGATGGCAAGAAGCTCTGGGTTGTGCTCCAAAAACACCGCAAAACTTTCCCATGAGATGCCTTTTCCACCACATGAATCCAGCTTACTTGACCACTGTTTAACCTAATCCCAGAACAACAGATTCCACAATCTATGACTATTCTTGTTCCCAATAGAGCTATTTACAACCATGCAAGACTATCATTTTGAGATCATAAAACTTAATTTCCAATTTGTTGCAAACCACAAAAAACAAGCAGAGTAACATGGCTGAGGACTGTACCTTGTGGCTTGAAATGGTGGGCATACTCAATCTCAAACATTGCTCCAACTACACAATCATAAACATACAGGTGATGAATGAAAAATCTAGTCTCTCATCACTGAGTCTAGAATGCCCTGATGCTGAATTCAAGATGCATCAGAATTCTAAGTATGGTAAGGGTTAAAATGTTAATAAGCATGGTTGTCCTAACATAAAGAACAGGCAAGTTTTTTTCCCTTTGTTATTTGGAGGTCCCTTGTCAGGCATTTTACATCGTGGAAGAATTCTTACATATGTGTAAGTTGTTAGATGAATGAAAAAAATTGTCAGTTTATTATCCTGGATAATGGCAGCCCTCTTGGCTCTTCCATGTTTTTCACTCCCAGCACTCAGGTTACCACCCTCACAGTGGGACCTCAAAACATGGAAGAGCCAAGAGGGCTCCATTATCCTATACAAAACTGATAACAAACACCAAGAAACATTTTCAGAAGATATCATGCAACGAGACAGGGGCTTCTGAGTTATCTTATATATTTGCTTCCAAGTTATTGCAGACTTTCTGATCTTTTAAACAAGAAGATGTATCAGGAGGAAGCGCTGACCTCTTGATGCGACATGTAACCATTTTTTCCCAGATCACATGCATCAAATGCTGATCTCACATGCTTTGCAAAATCCTTGTGCTTTGAAATTGATGCAGATACTGCCACAAACTGGAAAGAATTGGCCACCCCAATAAGGTGTGGTCAGTTTGCAGGGCCTTCAGTGCAAGTCCAACAATGAGGGTTTAGTTCTAAAGTTTCCCCTGGACTACAACAACCAAAACTTCAGCTGGATCTACAGGAAAACAGATACCTCTTGAAAGTTGATGCTACCAGGTGTTGACTTATCAAAAAGGTGAAATATCTGCAGCATATAGTGGAAATACCATGGGATTAAATCCAAGGTGGAACCAGCAAACATTGGGCTGGTTGTAGTCCTAGTATATGTTCAAACCAAATGCAATTTCTTGAATACCGTGATCTAGCAGATAAATAGGGAGGGAAGAGAAGACAATGTCTAAATCTGGACCTTCTTGGAAAACCAACAGTTCTGTAGATCACATGATTCCATAAATTGCTCCATGCTGACTCTGCCACTGCTTACAATAAGTAAAAGATTAGAAACAGATTTGCATTCTCTATACCTGTAACAACTCCTAAAATCTGTTAGCACATCCTTAAGATAGTCCCCTGCTGAATCTTGCTCGTATGTCTCTTGGGGATAATGCTGAACCTAGAATGTATTAGACAGCTAAGTGGGGAGAAAAACCTAATCAATAGTGAGTACATAGAATATATAAAGCCCTTCACTGAAGAAGTCTTTTTCTCACGACTCTCTACCCCCCTTGCATTGCAGGTAGAATCAATGGGAGTGTGCATTAAACCTGTGTGTTGGATCCATTGCAGCAAATTTGTCTAGGTACTCCTTCACCTCCTTTGTTGATACTTGGAGCAACTGCTCATTCATTAAGAGCCACAATGTCATAGATCACAACTAAATCCCTCATCCTGCTATTGTACAACTGCAGGCACAAACCAGTTTCTGATGGCATTGACCTAAACCTGGTCTCAGCTTTCATAAGTCACGAAGGGTATAATCTCAGTCCATGATCTTGATGGATTTTAATTCAAAGAGGAGGGAGGACACAATCCAACCCAGCCTACACTTACAACAATACTGGAGATGCGACACAAGTTTGTATGACGGATTGGTCTGGATGTTGGGTGGCTTATATAGATTGACTGCAATTGATAAAGGAGAGAGAATCTATTGATGCACCTCCAGAAAGAAGACAGGAAACTGGTCATTTAGGAGACACACCTTCTCAACCCGACCCATTTCCACCATCATGGCTGCTGATGCAGACTGTCCTAAGCACAATATTGAGGTCAGTGAGCAACTTCACAACTTGGCCAATTCTCTTGCTAGTTCCTATGATGCTTACAAGGGTTATGTGTCTTTCTGATAATTCAGTGTGTGAATGCAAAAGTCAAGTAAAGAACAGGAGCAAAAGAAATTCACACTCATCACTCTGTAACAACTGGTGGGGTACCTACCATTTTAAGTTGTTGAGCCTTCACAGATAACATGAGGTCACCATGTGTGTGCTCTGTCTCTGGCACATTCAGCACCTTTGCCATTTCAAACCTAACCTGCTTGCAACCAAATACAATTGTACATTCATATGTGTCCGGTTGCATAGCAAACAATACAGAATCTGTGTCAGAGGACTTTTATGCAAAATTCAGTGGTTGAGACCAAGTAAGGACAAGACATTACCCGTTCAGCAAACTCTGGTGGATTGCTCTGCTCTCTTAGAGATGGATACATAACTGGTAAGTACTCAACCTGTCAAGACCCCTCCAATTTCAAGACATGACACATCAGCCATCTGCTACTATACTAGACTTTGGGAAAATGCAAATGTAATGAAGCTGGTTTGACATCCTGAAAGCAGGATACATGGTATTCACAAATTTACCTCCATGAAATTGTGGACTTGTGTGAGCATCCGAAATAGAAGATTCATCAAAGAAATGTCACCCCTGCCCACGGACTGACACAAAATTTAGCAAGTTCAAAACCATTAAGAAAGCTTTGTTTGTTACTGCATATTTCTGCTCCCAAAAGAAGCCACATATGTACAAATTCAGGCATTGAATTATTGATTTTACAAAATCCTTGATCAGAAAAAAAAATTTAAGTGAGGAAGCACAGCATGACCTACATGTAAAGGATTACAAGCATTCATTTGAGTACACATGATCAGCATTCAGACAGAGGCTTAAAGGTGAGTTGTACCAGGAGGGGTCAAAGTGGACAAATGGGTAGCGAATCACAACAGGCTGAACAGGAAGTCCAGGAACAAATGCCCCAAGCTTGAATGAAATGAGTGCCCTGCCATTGGTTGTAGTTCCTTCTGGAAATAGCAGCACTGGTGGAAAATCATGGCAAGAAGCCTTTCTCTGCAGAGACAGTCAGGGTAAGGCAAGCTAAACCTTTTACATGTGTAGGCTTTGGTGCAAATCCAAGTGCTGTCTAATACAAATTGAATTCTGGTCTTTCCCCAAGGTCTTTGTGTATAACATTACATGAGTTGAGAACATACGTCTCTCTCAGAACAAAAAACTCTTGTGGTACATGGTGCATTTGTTGCTCATCAAGGGTGATTAATGCTTCTACATGGTACATGGTGTGCCAAACTTCCAAGAGATCAACAATATCATCAATACAATGAGGATGAGAATTGGAATGTCAGCAAGCTCAAGGATGGTGATACATACAATGATTTCAATTGCTGCATTTTTCCTTGAATCTGGGGACAACCTATCCACAGGTATTACCTACAACACAAGGATGTCCAAACACAAGATGACATTAAAGATTTACAATCCAGGTATGATGCAGAGGAGGCTAGAGAGAATGGAATATGGCAGGAGAATTGTTGGTTTTGTAGGAGAGGATGATTGTGGGTATGGAAAACAGACACTGGTGGATGTTGGTTCTACTCACCTGCATGGCTTGAATTACAGTGCCAACAAGGGGGATGCTTTCATGGGAATCGGAGCTCACAATACTTGGAAAGAGCTCGAAGAAGTAGAAGATAGGGTCCATGAAGCATACATGGTTGGAGACCACAATTGGAGCAATTTCTCTTCGGGCTGGTTGTCCTGTGCGCTTTATCCAATGAAATCTGTCACCAACTCAAAACACAACAATCTTGCTCAATTTCACAGTAATCTGGAACAATCCATCTTCCTACTTGTCTTACATCTCAAATCCATTGTTTGTACAAGAAATCGCCATTGTTCGTCTTCATCTCCATCTTCAAGATCCCAAGTGGCCATTTTAAGACTTGTGATGGCACTAAGACTATTTTCTCTTGGCAGTAAAACATCCTACGGACGAAGAAGCATGTGATAATGCAAGTGTAAGAGCTTGGCGGTCGGAAAAACCATAGGTTTGGGAAGCACACCCGAAGCAGAAGAGGACACCCCGAGCACATAATCGAGTGACTCCCATGAGAGAACGCCGCCATCTGGGCAGTGCAGCTTGCTGTTTCCTCCATCCCGCCAGAGCCGCCTTGGTGCCGACCAGCCCAACGAGCATCACCAGTGTCATCAATATCAGCCGGAGCACCAGCACTGGCAAGCAAAGCAGCGTTTTCAGCCACTCGTACAACCCAGAGATGACCGGTGTCTTGTTCTTAAAGGGGTCGACACTCGAAGGCCGCTCTAGAGACGGCAGGTTCTCGAACATCGAAATCGCTTGTTGCATTTGCGGACTGGTCACAACGTCATCGCCATCAGTCGGCTCTTCTGCAACATCCCCGTCTTTCTTATGACTGGTCACAAGAAGTTTCGTGTGTATGGGTTCCTCAGAGATCGTGATGTAAACCTCGCTGTGAGCTGCTGAATCGTACGCAGAGTCCACAGACTGACACACGGCCCCTAACAGCAGCGGTGTTTCGAGATTCGCATCCTCCATCTCAATTTCTTTACTCTCTCTCTAAACTCTCTTCCACTCAACTTTCAACAATCCCTCCGCACTGAATCATCACTGTCTTCTACAATACAGCTCAACTTCACAAAAAACAGGATCGATTCTTAATCTGCGACATAACACTCGGCCATCCCTTTCCGCTCTCCTCCCGCTTCCACCCAATAGAAATTGTCACAGTTTCACACAATGCTCCAAACCGCACGTGGTTGGTCAACTCTCTCTGCCACACAGCATACCAAATTTCCTCAGATGGCAAGCTCACATTATTCTAAGCACTAGCAATGCTCATCGCCAAATCACAGTCCAAAAACATTCATGACTTCTGCGTTCACCAACACAGGATGTAAGACAAGCTCATCAAATCAAATAATTATTGCTTTCTCTTCCTTGCAAAATTCTCTACATTTTTTTATGAATCATCTCGATTCAGATTCTGCAGTTCGGCTATTTGCACAGGTTGCATACAAAACTTATCAGATTCTTCACAACCTTCACGGGCGCTAAAACACGAAATTCCAATACAAAAAAATGCAAAAAAAAAATTTATATGCTAGGATTCTCATGGTGTATGTGAATCTGTAGACTGACGCGACACCGGGCAAAAGCAGCCGAATGTGCCTCATCCACGCGTTTTGCTACAACCAAAAAATAACCTAAATCTTTAAAAAATGTAAAAGAAGAATCCGTCGTTATCATCGTCAAAGTGCTCCGAAAATACGTCCCGAAAAGACTAAGTCCCCACCGTCACATAATGGGATTCAGATTCACAATTCCCAATGATTGTTGAAATTTAGTTTTTTGACACCGTAGCACCTTGGCAGCTTCTACAAATGTCTGTCGAATAATTACTTAATTTGAAATTTCCATTTTGACAAACAGAATACTCTTGAAGATGATATGTTTTCCTTCACAAAATTTGGTTATTTGATTTGATTTTTTCCCAACATGTCTAAAAATTATATAATTAGTGTCCAAACTGCCAAGTTGGTAGGGTAATAACTTTAAAGCTTATTAAAGTCAATGGGTTGTTTTTTCTGATGGTGCTATTTTAGGCTGAAATATTTAAATTGTTGAAAGAAAGTTTTAATGGGTTCTTTTCTTATGGTGCTTCTTGGGCTGAAGTAATTCAATTGTTGAAAAGAAATTCGTGGGATTTTTCATTATGGTACTTCTTCAGGCTAGAATATTTCAATTGTTTTTTTGGTTGCTTCAATTTTATTTTTTTCAAATTTGTGAGCTAGGCAATCATCCAAAAGAGGACCTAGCCAAATTCGTCTACAGGTTAGAGAGGAAAGTAGAAAGGTTTAGGAATTGTGCAATATGGTTGGTGGCCTCATGTTAGAACCTGCTGTCTAAATATTGAGAATTCCTAAAAAAAAGAAAAGAAATCCTTGTAATGTGGGGACAATGTGCCCACCCACCAGTCCCCCCTCCCCTCCCCCAAAAGTTTTTATACATGTCGCAAGGGCTTTCTTTTTTGTCGCCAGGATGTGAAATTTCACCAAAACTGGTTGAAATATTTCTGCCATTGAAAAGAATTAATAAATTTGGTTTTCTAGGGTGCTTCTTCAGGTTGTAGGCAGTTGTTGATTTTATTTTATTTAATGGGATTTCATATGGTGCTTCTTCAGTTTACAATATTTCAGTTGTTGAAAAAACATTTCTTGGGGTAGGTTTTTTTTCAATTTCAAATATTTGAGTTGTTTAAAAAACTTTCTTCAGATGGGTTTGTTTAATGATGCTTCTTTAGATTAAAATATTGCAGTTATTAAAAAAATCTTTTTTCTCAAATGGGCTTTTTGCATTCTTCTTTTTCAGGTTGAAATATTTGAGTTGTTGAAAAAATATTTCTTAAAATGGAATTTTTTCTATGCCTCTTCAGGTTGACATATTTCAGTTCTTGGAAAAGCATTTAATAAAGTGGGTTTTTCTTTGTGCTTCTTCAAGTTGAAATATTTCAGTTGTCAAAAAAAAATCGTCAAATGGGCTTTTCTTACATTGCTTCTTTCAGGTTGATATATAACATATTTTTAATGGTTTTTTTTCTTGGCTACTTTTTAAGGTTGAAATTCACATATTGGAAAAGCATTTTAGAAATGTATGTTTTCTTTTTTGGGTGGTGCTTCTTTTTCTCCTTTTGTTGGGCTTGGAGGCACTCAGTGGTGAGCGATTCAGATTCAAATTGTAGGTTTGTGGATGAGAGAAAAGAGGACGACTGCCGGGGCTGCAGTCTTGAAGGGGCTGCAGTCTTGAATAATAGTCTCCTGGGCTTCTATTTGTGGACGATAATGATGATACGTAGTGAGGATGAGGGGTTGGTGGGTGCGCGATTGAATGCATCTCTAAGAGGAAAAGCATGAATGGGAAGTCAAATTGGATGAACTTCTTCATGTGAATTAACTTGTCAAACTTTTACTGCAAGAGAAAGGAATGGAAAAAAGGGACTGGGGGAAGGAGAAAAGGATGATGGAAGTGCTAAAGAGACTATGGAAGATCAAGTAACAAATTAATTGTGGCTGATGTTGTACGAACCACTATGGTGTAGTCTAGGGTTCAAAATTTGCAACCTGATAAACATGTGGACTTGTAAAGTTTAAAATCACCTTATGCCAGTCTGAATTCTCAAATTTTGTTGCAACCTTCTCTTTATGAAGGAGATCTTTAAAAAAATTAATTGTTGAAAGATCTTGGAGTTATTATGACATATTTTTATAGTTGTTTTGATCACACTAATTTTGAAGTTGTTTTACCCACCTGAGGAAAAGGATGATATGAATCAAAAGTTTGTAGTTCTTAACCATTACATCAAGTGCCATTCTTTTTCAATGTGTGCATTCTTCATAGACCCAAGATGAGTTTAAAATGAGTCAAATGTGAAACACAAATGATAAAAACAAGTATTTGAAGGCATTACATTCTCACACAACTTTACAATGTGTGTTAAAGGAAGAGGGGTTTGAGTTTGGTTGTATTGCAAGTCAAAGCCCCATTGTCATGGAGGATGATAATTTTTGGAAAGTGAAATAGTTATGGCCTTTGTGTAACCTATTGGTGGTTACAACAATTTTTTTGGTGTTAAAATGTTAGTTTGTTTTAATTATGTTAATGTTTAAACTAGGTTAGCATAGGTAATTATGTTTTAGCTTAGAATCAATTCATGTGTGAATAAGGTCCAAATTATTTAGTATTTGGGACATAATCTCAAAATGTGGATTTTCAAATCAATTTTTGTGATTTTTTTTTTCATGTAAGTATTTTTCACATGGTTTTATGTTCTTGTTTTTCATTTTGTATTTTAGGTTTGAGTTCCTGCTTATTTGCAGTTGAGTCACATTCACTAGAAAAAAACAAGGTTTTTACAAATGGTTTTTGTGATTAATTTTTAATCACAAATGAAATTTACAATTATATTTCCATTTTTGTGTTGGATAAGTTGCAAATGACAACCATTCATGAATGGAAAAAAAAGTCAACAAAATACATGTTCATCAGTTGACCCATCATATACATATTGTCATTTGGAACTAGCTTGCAATTAATTTGGTCAACTTTGTATTCTTATGATATGTTGCCATGTGTCATTTAATTTAACATATTTTTAATATTATTATTTTATTTATGAAAAATCTAAATAATTTAAGATGTCCAATTTCTATGTTTGGATGGTAATTAACCCATATGGCCATTATTTGAAAATGGGAAACCAAAATACATGATCTCCAAACTTGAATTTGTTTTGGATATATTTGTTAATCCCACAAAGCATGATTCCACTATTGGTTCTCAATAGTTTCTTATGCCTACAACTTGTCATTTTGTAGTTTCTCCAACTCTATTAATTTGTTAACGAGTACTTGAACATGATTTGCACTTATGTGGTCCCCACTACATGCTAATAGAACATATTCTATTGGCATAATAGGATGTAATACATAGACCAATTGATATGGCGTATATCTTATAAACCACCTTGTAAAATTGTTTTGTATGAAAAAAATACAATGGGTAAATGTTCATCCCAATTTGCTTTGTTCTCATTAACTTAGTAATGAAATTAACAATAAAGTTGAACTAGTTGATTATGTTGCCCATTTCCTTATGGATAATAGGTGGTAGAACTAACATGTTTAAGTAAAAAATGGTTAATCATATATTTAATAGCATCATTGATAAATTGAACTCCATGATATGTTACTAAGGTCAATGGACAACTAAACCTAGTCAGAATACACTCATACAAAAAAATTGTTATGAGAACAATAGTGTTGGTCCTGAACACCTTTGCCTCCACTCATTTAATAGCATAATTTGTGGCTACAAGAATGTATTTATTACCTATAAATCATCCTATAGGTTTGATTGGTTTCAATAAATCAAGTTCCATTTCATAAATGGTTCCTCTGGTAAAATAATGATTAATTTAGCCAAACTCTATGTTATTAAACTTCTAGCTTTTTGACATGCATCATAGGATGTGTAATACTTTGTAGCATCATGGGACAATGTGGGCCACCAATATCCTACATCAAAGATTTTTTTGGCAATAATGTTTGCTACAAAATGGCCTCCACCAAATCCCTCATGGAGCTCCCATAATATCTTATGTGCTTCCTCTATGGCTACATAACATCAAAATATGTTGTTTTGATCCATAATGTATAGTATTCCCTCTTGTAAAACAAAGGGTTCCGTTCATTTTGCCAACCATTGTTTTTTAGTGTTGGTCAAAACTTTTAACATATGTATTGTCTACAAATAATCCTTGACCTTTTCCAACCATATTGGTTGTAACTGAAACAATGTTACATATGTGGTTTGATCAAGTACCCCTATTGGCTCTATAGTATTTAAGAGTCTAAATAATGCATCTACCATTACATGTGTACATCATGGTTGTATATAACATTAAATTCATACTCTAGAAACAAAAGTCGTTGTCTAACAATACGACTTGAAACCTATGGTTTATTTAGTAAATAGACCAAAGCTATATGATCAACATAAAACACAAACTTATTACCAAGTAGGTAATGTTTAAACTTGTGAAGGGTGAATACCATTGCTAATGTTTCACACTATATGGTACTATAGTTTTTCTCTACATTGTTCAATAATTTAAAAGCATAGACAACATGTTAATCAACATTAGTAGAAAACCCCCGCTTTTGTAACTACATTTTCAATTAGTGTTCAGTTACAAACCAAGTTGAAAATTACACATGTAGTTATAACTTATTTTTTGCAATTGCTAACCAGTAATGTCGATAAGTAAAGTTGAGATTGAAATTATAGTTGATAGTGTATGCCACGTGTCAACACCACAACTAACGCGCTCCCAAGTCCCAAGTTAGGCCCAAAATGGGCCTTGGTTTCTAAAACAACGGAATTGTGGGGACTTAAGGGCACACTCCCAGCTCTCAACATTAAAAAGGGTAGAGGGGCATGCTGAAGCTCAAGGATGGGACTAGGAAGAGGGACAAGCTTTAGTTACCTACTCAAACCTGCATCAAACCAACCAATAAGTTGGTTAGTTCACATTCGGAAGCACCCTTAGTGCTAGGACAAGTCACGAGCAACTATGGACTCACAAGACTCACCACGGCCCGAACTCGAAGGAAGCCACCACCTTCCCCCATATAGTATTCTTTGTGTTACTCTATGGCACTCACATCCGAATGGCTTTTTGTCCCGGGACTCCCAAGGAGGAGTCCTGACATTGTCTCGGTTTGGACTCCCAGGACTTTGTGAATTCATAATTATTTGCTCAAACCTCCAATTGGGATGAGGTCTGAAGCAAACTTGTAGCTCTCCTTAATAGCTTTCCAACAGTGTGGTGCACTCCACTTGCACACACTAGGGTCGAGTTGATTCCCGACTTTTAGTGGTCAAGAGTCAAACTCTCGACCCTTCTTTTTGCCATAACTTGTGTTGTAGATGTCCAAATGGCTCATGCGAGGCCATTTTCGACATTTACACTTCAATAACTTTTCAATGGCATGAAGAATGCCTCAAGGCGATGTGTTTTGACCCCTACAATCAAACTCTGAAATTTTTGGAGTCCCGAAAGACTCCCAAGTCCCCATTTTGGGAGTGTGAATGTCATCCTCACTCTTCCAAAAGTGGGGTTACAATAACAATAATAGCCATTATGTGCCACGACTTGCCAATTTAATTGAAAATTGTTCTACCAATATAGTCAAAGGATGTTATCAATTTGCATTCAACTAACGAATGAACTTCATTCGCTAATTGGGCATGACATCAACCAAAAATATAATTACAATTTCAACTAGGTTGGACTTATGTAAGTTCAACATTTTGACTATGTTGCAACTATGTAAATTGAACATTTGGCCAAGTTTTTGGTGACACATGGCACATTCACAAAATTTGGGGTTAATAAATAATTAAATGAAACATGACATGTTCACAAAATTTGGGGCCAACAAATAATTAAATGACATGTGGTATGTTCACAAAATTTTGGATCAATAAGTAATTAAATGACACATGGCATATCCACATCAATAGGTTAGGCCACATGGTGTTTAAACATAGGTTAGGTTTAAACTTAGGCACCTTGGTTAAACCCAAACATAAGCCATTTAACTTAAGCTGAAGTTAGGGCTAAACCTACACACTTATGTTAGGCCTAAACCTAGGCCACATAACAATCAATAAAATGAAATCCTATTTCATTTGGTTTAGCCTTTAGAGTTGAATCTTTTTTATTGGTTCATCCCAAATTGCTATTATATTTTTGTATTTATTGTGCTTCTCCAACAATCTTAGTGCATTATTTTATATAATTTGGATTCATGGAATGGAAGCCAAACATGTGAAATAAATATTTTAGTTATAAGGTAAAACGGTCATGATCAAACACTTCAATGCTTAGGGCATGCCAGATCCAAAGGGAAGGCTCTATTTTTTTGGTGTCCAAACGAAACTTGAACCCCTCTTATTAGCACATCTAACACATTAAAAATCATCAAATACATATTAAAATTAAGAAAATTACAAACCCCCCCCCAAGTAAAGGGGGTCAAGAACTCAAAAACAATCCACCAAACACTATAAAACTAGTTCCCAAACACCCAAAAACTTTTTTGCATGTCGTTTTGTTGCTATTAGAGTTCAAAAATGATTTGTAAAACTTCAAGTGGCGCTCCTATAACACTTTAAATTGTTTAAAATGAAAGAGAAATTATAAGAAAGTTATGAGGTTTGAAAGTAGGAAGGGTACAAAGATTTTTAAAAAAGAAAAAAAAGTGTTTTGTAAGTTGGAATAATATATTTTAAATAGAATAATTATTATAATTTAGTGATAATTAATAATAACTATAATTACAAAACATTAATTATAACATTGTAGCTAGAAATTAAGCTAGGTTAATTATTTAACTATTATAATTGATATTGTTATCTAACTTGTTATAGCTATTATGAATTAGTATAATAAATATTAAATAAGAAATATATATATATATATATATAAAGTACAATATGTTAAATAATAATAATAATTCTGCAACTATATAATCATTTATTAAACATCCTTGCTAAGGATTCCAATCACTATCATAATTTAATCATAAATAAACTAAATAAACAATAAAATTTTGCCAATAAAATGAAAGAATGAAAAAAAAAATTGGAACTAACAGTCAGCAATAGAATAAAGATTAAAATTCCAAAAAAAATAATTATATACCATTACTTGATATGTTGTAAATTAAAATTAAATCTATATAGAAATAAGAAATTGCACATGTATTGAACATACACATTAATAATGTGACTTATATTGCAAAAGTCCCTTAAATTTTATTTTCAAATTGAAGCATAATATTTACATGCACAAAACAAATTCATCATACATAAACATTCATGTATACAAAAAACATTTACATGTACCTCAATATTAATAAATTTTTATCATAATCTTTAAAATATACTAAGACATCATATGTATAAAAATGAATAAACATTAAAGTATCCACAAAATTATTAATTATGTATCATTATTTGAATTGTAAATTAGCATTTGATTTACAAATAAATAATAAATTACGTAGATTGAACATAGATTATTACAAATTCGAATTTCAGAATGTCCTTAAATTTATTTTGAAATTAAAATTTTACAATTATATGCAAAAAAAATTGCATCACACTTAACCATTCATTTACACAAATAGAATTTACATGTAGCTTAATGTTTAGTGAAATTTTATTTCAATTTAAAGCAATTATTAAGATATCATGTGTATAAAAATGAATAGACATTAAAGTTCCACAAAAATATTCATTATGTTTCATTATTTGATATGTTGTAAACTAAAATTCAATCTACATATAAATAATAATTAGGTGTATTAAAGATGCACATTATTACAAACTTATATTTCAAGATTATCTTAAATATTATTTTAGAATCAAACTCTACTATTTATATGCACAAAAAATATTTGCATCATACATAACCATTCATTTTATACAAATAAAATTTACATGCAATTTAATATATTTATGAAGGTAAGTAGTTTGTTTTGTTTTGTTTTATCATGTTGGGATTTCCTAAACCAAAATGTTTCATGCAATGCTATTGGTATCTTTGAAAACCTAACAACAAGTAGGGGTGCATTGACTTGGGTCCAAAATTTTTAGAGTTATGATGCAAAGGTTATATCGTTTATTGAACCATTTTCTTAGTAAACATTAATATAATCATAAATAAAAATTATATTTGAAGCAAAAAATGTACTTGGTGTTGTTGGAAAGTAGCCATTAAGTTAGATTTAATGAAGTTTATTTCATATTTTTAAACTTAAAGTGTGGAAGGTGTTGATTTTTTTGTGAATTTTGGTGTTGAAAAATCAAACAAATTACAAAAAATTAGGTTTAAAAGGGATAATGAATTGAGTGTGTTCACACTTGGGGCCAACAACACAAGTTATGTTATCTATCCATGAAGGAAATTAGTTTGTTTTGTTTTGTCACAATGAGATTAACCAAAACATGGTGTTTGGGTTATGGTTTGGAATTTATCATTAAAAAGTTCTCAATGAGTAGGGGTACACCCAATTGGTTTAAAATGTTTGGAGTTACGGCTGGAAGCTATTGATTATTGAACCAGTTTTTCATTGAAAAATAAATAAAACCAAAATAGAAAATTATATTGGAATTTGGGGGCATCCTTGGTATTGTTGGAAAACCATCACTAAGTCTAATTTAATAAAGTTGATTTCATAATTTTGAAATCTAAAATGTGAGAAAATATTATTGAATTTTTAATGGACATTGTTGTTGAAAATTCAAAGAAATTACAAAAATGGTTTGGAAGGAAAGTTTAATTGAACACATTCACACTTGGGCCAATGACACATGGTGCATTAGTGTTTGATGAATTTTGTCATAATTTTAAACAAATATTAAAATATCGTGTGCATAAAAATGAATAAACACAATAGTTCCACAATATTATTATTTGATATGTTGTAATGATCTAAATATAAATAATAAATTACATTATTGAACATAAACATTATTACTAACATATTTATTTATTTAAAAAAAAAACTTAGAAATTAAATTTTAATATTTATATAAACAAAAACCATTAATTTATATAAATAAAATTTACATGTAATTTAATGTTATCAAAATTTTAAACAAATGTTAAAATATCGTAAGTATAAAATTGGAATCGCTTGCTAGTTGTTCAGCCTAGTTGAGAGAAATACTTGTAACAAAGTTGCAAACAAGACTACATTTCATCCATCTTCTACTACATTTTATTGTCCACATATGTGTGTTGATGGTGTCACCAAAATAGTTGAACATTAGTAAATGTATTGACTATGTGCCAACTAAAGAACTTTAGATGCCAATAATATCTTGAAAATGGCACCTTAGTTAAACATGTTTCATATTGTTTACCAAAATAGTTGGGTGTTTAACTTGGAAACATTGTTGATGTCGGGAATATTTGGCAAATGACCACCAAACTGAAAAATGATTTCAACTATATATCAATATAGTAGACAAGTCAATTTAAGTACTAATTGCCATAATTTTATGGTAAATTTTTTTAAATCCCAATTATAGCATAATGTAAATGTCATGTAGTTGAAAACTTTTGGTTTAAAAAGGGGGGTTTTCTACTAGCGCATGTTTTCCTATTAAGTTCTTTTTTAACATTGCACCTACAATTAGCAATGACCACTAGTAGAAATCCCCTCTTTTTAAACCAAAACATTTTCATCTAAATGTGATTTGCAACTATGTTGCAACTTTTTTTTAAATATTTAAAAATTGAATAATGGAATTACTAATGAAGTCGACTCATCAACTAAAGTGGTATATACTTGAAAGCAATTTTCAACTAGGTGTTGTTTTGTCAAACATTCCATTGAATATTCTTAACATCAATAATGTTTATAAGTTGGAATGCTTACTACATTGGTAAACAATGAAAAACATGTATTGAGTAAGAGATCATTCTCGGAATATTTTTAACATTTAAGGTTTTTTAGTTGACACATATTCAAAATGTTAACCAATGTTCAACTATTTTGGTGACACCATCAACACATGCATGGATGATAAAATGTATTAAAGGATGGATACAATGTAATTTCATTTGCAACTTTGTTGCAACTATCTTTTAACTCAATTAAACAATTAATAAATGACTTTGCCTTTATACATATCATATATATTAATATTTAAGCTAACTTTTGATAACATTCAATTACATGAAACTTATTTGTATAAATGAATAGTTATGTGTGACATGATTTTTGTAATGCATATAAAATTTAAATAAATTTCTTGAATATAAATTAATAAATTAATCTTGTATATGTTCATTATTTGATTTTTATGTACGCCAAATTTAGCTTATGATATATAATTGATGATACTTAAATTGTGAAATTCTAGTGTTCATTCATTTCTTTTCATGTGATAGCTTGATATTTATTAAAATTTATGATCAAAATTCATTAAACATTAAATTACATGTAATTTTTTCTTGTAAAAGTGAATGTTAATATATGATGTAATTTTTTTTCTTAAGTATTGTAAACAATAATATTCAATTTTTAAATAAAATTAAACAAAAAAAATAAATATAAATTGATAATAATGCATAATATGTTCAATATATGTAATTTCTATTTTTATGTAAATCAAAGTTAGTTTTCAATATATCAAATGATGATAGATGATTAATATTTTTGTGGAACTCTAATGTTTATTCATTTTTATAAATATGATAATTAAATTTGATTTGTTCAAAATTATATCAATTTTATTTTTCAAAATTATTATTTTTAGGATGCAATTTTTTCATTTAAATAATAAATTAAATTTATGAAAATATAATATAATGTAATATAATTTTAAAATATTGTGTATTGAAATATTAGTTAGACTAATATGTTTGTTAACGGGGTATTCTATTACCTTGATTTTGATTTTTAAAAAACTAATTAAATTATGATGTTATCTTCAACAAGTTTTTTGGGTTAATTTGTTTATGTCCCTTATCAAAATGTTCCAATATATTACAATAATTTTATTATCTTACTTCATAAACAAATGGCTTCCTCTTTTTCCTAATTGAAAGAAACAACACAAAAACATGTCCCAAACCAAAAAAATGTCCAATGTAAGTAC
>Ga0116230_10000913_pt1 | contig 26924 bp, 25 predicted proteins | sample S1TSphfallax_3_FD_88678 | JGI IMG/M metagenome (GOLD analysis project Ga0116230, IMG submission 88678) | Host-associated microbial communities from peat moss isolated from Minnesota, USA - S1T2_Fd - Sphagnum fallax MG | ecosystem: Host-associated > Plants > Peat moss > Unclassified | place... | reverse complement strand
CGTGTGGCTGCAAGCCCGCATCGCAGAATTGCGGATGCAGGCCTCGGCAGCCGACAAAGCGCTCGTCGACTTTAAGGATAAGAATAATATTCTGAATACAGGCGGCCGCTTGATGAGCGAGCAGCAGCTTTCGGAAATTAACAGTCAGCTTGTTCTCCTTCACGCGGCGACAGCGGAAGCCAAGGCGCGTTATGAACAAATCAATGAAGTGATGAAACAAGAGATGCCAGATGGCTCCATGGCAGATGCCTTGAAGAGCGAAGTCATCATCAAGTTGCGCAGCCAATATCTCGATCTCGCCGGACGTGAAGCGATCTTATCGGCCAAATATGGCGTTAATCATCAAGCAGCAATCAATTTACGCAATCAGATGCAAGAACTTCGGCACAGCATCGCCGACGAAATGGCAAAGATAGCGGAAAGTTATAAGAACGATTTACAGATTGCGGAAGCGCGTGAGCAAAGTATTAAAAGAGGTATGGAATCTGCCGTTTCACAGTCGCAACTCGCCGATCAAGCGCAGGTGGAGTTACGCGAACTCGAGAGTAACTCACAATCCTATCGATCGATGTATGATAATTTCTTGCAGCGTTATATGGAGTCGGTGCAGGAACAGTCTTTCCCGGTTAGCGAAGCGCGTATCATCAGTCATGCAACGCGGCCCTTGAAAAAAAGCGAGCCTAATATCGCAGCTGTCATGAGCGTGAGTATTTTGAGCGGTCTCATTGCTGGTTTCGGCGTCTCCCTGTTACGTGAACTTTCGGATGGTGTTTTCCGCACCCGAAAACAAATCGAAGAAATATTAAACGTCAATTGCATCGCGACTTTGCCAGAGATTAACGCTGCGGCGCAGATCGACATGCCAACTCTGGCTAACGTAAGCTGGAAGGCGAAAACTGCTCCTAACTCAGACCAGCTTAGCACCTCTGTACCGTCTATCTATCAATATGCAGTAGAGGTTCCGTTTTCACAATTCGCAGAAGGCTTGCGCGCTCTGAAACTTGCTTTGGATCTGCATGGTCTTTTACAATCGAATAAGGTTCTCGGTATTACCTCAATATTGCCGAATGAAGGTAAATCGACGGTCGCGACTAATTTCGCGGCCATGGTCGCGCATTCTGGTGCACGTGTTCTTTTGATCGATGCTGATTTGCGCAATCCTTCGCTTTCCGGGAAGTTGGCGCCCGCTCAGTCAGAAGGTCTTGTTGATGTCATTGCGCAAAAAATTTCGCTCGTAGATTCCATCTGGGTTGAACGGGCTACTGGTTTGTCATTTATTCCGGCCGGTTTGACGGCGAAAGTGCTTTACACCAATGAGGTTCTGCGTTCCTCAATATTGAAAAGACTTATCGAACAATTGCGTGCATCTTATGATTACATCATCATCGATCTGCCGCCGCTGGTACCGGTCATTGACACCAGGGCAACCGCCCATTTTATCGATTCCTACGTTTGCGTGGTCGAATGGGGACGAACGAAAATAGAGGCTGTTGAATGTGGCCTCGCTGAAGCGCGAGAGGTCTATGAAAGACTCTTGGGCGTCATCCTGAACAGGGCCGATCCGAATATCCTTAGACGTTACGAGACTTACCCCAGCAATGCCTATTATAGGAACAATGATCACGCTCGCGGATATATCAACTGAAGCAGGGTCTGACTGGCTTTGAAAGGGTCGAACGTCTTGAAATAGTTTTCAGGTCGCTATTGGAGTATTTTTAAACAAGAACATTTCAAGCCGCTGCGGAGCGTAGCCAGGAGCGAATGCCTGAAGGCCAGTGGTGAAATACCTTACGGTATAAAGCAGCAATTCTTGAAGTTGCTCCGCAAAAGGAGCCCGCCATCGGCTGTGTTGATTCCGTTTGCGCCGGTACTGACGACAAGATTGAGAAACTGCAGAAATTTGGTCACTTCGACGGATTGCGCATTGGCCACGAAGATGACATCCTGATTGCGCATCATGAGTTTGGTGGCAAGGAAATAACTACCTGGATCACGAAAGCTCACTGAGAAGATCACGGGAATGACCTCTTCTTTGTAAGGCGTTACATCGACACCGAGTTGCTCGACTACCGCGCGCAGTTCCCGCCTGTAGAGGAACACAGAGCCCGGTTCAGCCTGTGCATCGGTGAGACCGCCAGCCTTAGCAACGGCCTCTGCGAGATTGATCCGCCACGCGTCGAAATTAAATTCGCCTTGCTGGCCAGACGCCCCGAAGGCGATGAATTTCTGCTGCTCACGATATACGTAGATGCGATCCCCTGGTTGGACATAAACGTTATTGCTTGGATTCATGACCAAGTTTTCAAAGGGCACAGTGCCGCGTTTTCCGCCGCGCTCGAGCATGACCCACGATTCAAATCCTTGTCCTTTAATACCGCCGGCCCGCGTAATCGCATCCGTGATACGGTCCCCGGCGCCTGCGGCGGCCGCGGCAAACCGCGTAGGCGCATTTACCTCGCCAAGCACGGATACGAGATTGGAGCGTTGCTGCGAAAGAGCCACCACCGCTTGAGGCTCGATCGCGCGATTTTTAATGCGCGCAACGATTTCATTTTGGACTTGAACATTCGTAAGGCCCGCGGCCCTAATCGTGCCGGCATAAGGTACGCTGATAAAACCATCATTATCGACTGCTTGGTCAGGAAGCGTGACGAAATTGCCGGGCCGGACGCCTGCTTCATTTGGAATAAACAATCCGCCTGCCGCGGCTTCGAAAATCGTCACCGAAACAACGTCACCAATGCCGAAAACAATGTTGGCAGGAGGACGCCGGTCAGAGAATGTCCCGGCTAGCCCTTTCGGCTCTGCTTGCGACAAGATCCTTATTATTTGCGGGGTTATTTTGACTAAAGCGTAGGGTACGCTCGTGAAGGATTCTGTTGCAATATCAATCTTGGAAGGTCCGGAAGCCGGCAAGAAAGAGCAGCCGCCAAGATAAACGAAAATTGATGCAATTAATATACGCACAAACAACGCAATACTCATTCTCGAACGTGTAAGTTTTTTAAACCAGCTACGGAAGCTTAACTATATATGCTCCATTTTTCGTTGCAAAATGGAAAGCTGTGACCATTTGGAACAACCTAAATTGTCGTTAACGGCCTGGCGCGCCGGAGCCTCATGAAAATTCTGATCAACGATTACTCGGGTCATACATTTCAAGTCGAATTGAGCCGCGAACTCGCCGCCCGCGGGCACGAAATTCTCCATCTTTATTCATCAGATTTCGTTTCGCCTAAAGGCGATCTCATGCACCACGCGTCCGATCACACTTCGTTCCGCGTCGAAGCGGTCAGCACAGGAAAGCCCTTCACCAAATATAATTTTTTCAAGCGCCGGGGGCAGGACGTCAAATATGCCGGATTGATTTGCGGTCATATTGCCCGCTTCGCGCCGGATCTCGTCGTTGGCTGCAATAATCCACTCGATGCTCAAAAAAAGATACACGCTTTCTGCCGCCGCCGGGCCATTCCTTTCGTGTTCTGGCTGCAAGATCTATATTCGAGCGCTATCAAGAGCATCTTGAGGGCCAAACTTTCCTGGCCAGGTCTTTTCATCGGGCTTTGGTACGAGCGGATGGAAAAAAATATCCTCCGCAACTCGCACCATATCATCCCGATCGCCGGCGATTTTTTGCCGCAACTCAAAGCCTGGGGTCTGCATTCAGATCGCATCACCGTTATCGAGAATTGGGCGCCAGCGAACAAAATCCAGCCAGTTGATCGTGATAATAAATGGCGCAGGTCGCAATGCCTCAATGATGCTTTGGTCGTTCTCTACACTGGAACGATTGGTCTCAAACATAATCCGGATCTGCTGCTAGCGGCTGCTTCTGCATTTATCTCCAAGCCGCCGGTGCGCGTCGTCGTCACCTCGGAAGGCGAATTTGCCCGCTATCTTGAAGAACAGGCAAAAGCACGGGGCTTGACGAATTTGCTCGTTTTGCCTTTTCAGCCGTTCGATTGCTATAGCGAGGTCTTAGCGACGGGCGATGTTCTAGTGGCTATGATAGAACCGGATGCCGCAGCCTATTCTGTACCCTCAAAGGTGCTGTCATATCTTTGCAGCGGCAGACCGATCGTGCTAGCCGCGCGCTCCGATAATTTGGCCGCACGTACCATCATCCGCGCTGGCGGCGGCCGTGTCACTGATCCGCAGGATCAAAACGGTTTCGTCGCCGCGATCGAGGCCTATCTGTTCAATGAAGACGAGCGCAATGCAGCTGGCAAACGGGCACACCATTATGCCGTTGAGCATTTCGACATTCGCGTCATAGCCGATCGGTTCGAAGCCGTATTTTGTAAACTCCACGCAGCTGAAAAGCCGCGCGCCTTTAAGAGGGAGCGCTGACAGTCTTCTGAGCGATATTCATTTTGCGGCCAATGACCGGTCAATCTGACGTAGATAAATGCAGAAGCATATTTAATTTGCGTACGTTGATCAGAATATAATCAGCCCATGATTTTTAAAATTCCAAACATACTAAAATTTAAGAGCTCGAATGAGTCGATATCTGAAGTAGACTTTGTTTTAGATTTGTATATTTCTAAATTTATAAAGGAGTTTTTTCGGCTATGTAAGCTGGGTGAATAGAAACCATATGGGATTTCTATCCCGAAGAAATTAGGCTCAGCTTTATAAGTATATCGAGTACCGGGGTTTGGAAATGGCGGGCAAAACGGCTCTCGTTCTTGGAGCGGGAGGCTTCATCGGTAATCATTTAGTGCGTGAACTCCAGCGGGAAGGTTTCTGGGTTCGCGGTGTCGATCTCAAATATAATGAATTCTCCGAGCCACAGGCCGATGATTTTGTTATCGGTGACTTGCGTGATTCTGGTTTCTGCCGTCAAATGATCGACCGGCGTTTTGATGAAATTTATCAGCTCGCGGCCGACATGGGCGGTGCTGGTTATATTTTCACCGGACAGAATGACGCTGCGATTATGCATAATTCGGCGGCGATCAACATCAATGTCATTGATGCTTGCGCCAAAAGGAATATCCGGCGGATTTCTATTCATCCTCAGCTTGTATGTATCCGGCTTATAATCAGAAAGATCCTGACAATCCGAATTGTGCCGAAGAAACCGCTTATCCCGCAGCTCCTGATAGCGAATATGGATGGGAAAAGCTTTTCAGCGAGCGGCTCTATCTCGCCTACCAAAGAAATTACGGTATCGAAGCCCGCGTAGCCCGCTTTCATAATGTATTTGGACCCCTGAGCACTTGGACCGGCGGCAAAGAAAAGGCGCCAGCCGCGATGTGCCGGAAAGTGGCCGAAACCTGCGATGGCGGCGCCATTGAGATTTGGGGTGATGGCCTGCAAACGCGCTCCTTCCTTTATGTCGATGAATGTCTTGAAGGCACACGCAGATTGATGCGCTCTCACTTCTCAGGCCCCGTCAATATAGGCTCCGATCAAATCGTCACGATCAATGCGCTTGCCGCCATGGTGATGGAAATCGCGGGTAAATCGCTGAGGGTTGAACATAAGCCGGGTCCGCAGGGCGTCCGCGGCCGCAATTCTGATAATCGTCTCATTCGCGAGCAACTCGGCTGGGCGCCATCTCAACCTTTGAGAAAAGGTCTTGAGCGAACCTATGAGTGGATCGAACAGCAAGTTTTGAAGAACGCGGCTTAATTTGCTGGCGATAAAGTTAATATCCAGCAGAGACGGAATAAGTTTTGGATGATTGAGGCTAGGTAATGGAATCGTATGCAGGTCTGCCTGGACAACATGATTTTGAGGAGGCTGGTTATAATGAAGGCCGCGTTCCTCACACTCATTATGTCCTGAAGTTTAACTACTGCCAGTGGCGTTGCGTTCGATGAGCCATGACCAGCAAGAAGAGGTCCTGCGATTTTCGGAAGATGATTTTCCACCGCAGCTGACTTCAGAAATTACTCCCGAAAATTTTGATGAAGCGGCCTATCTACGCGCGTTTCCCGACGTCGCCAGGGCGATTGCCGCCGGCGAAAGAACATCCGCGTTTGAACATTTTATCGAATATGGAAAGCGGGAAAATAGGCTAACTGATATCCGCTACATTCGCGCTTGTGCAGATCAATACTATAGCGCGATACCTAATGACAATGAGTTTCCTGGTTGCAGCATAGACGCGGTATTCGTCGCGAAGCCCTGCCATCTCCTGATCATCGGCTGGGTTGATGATCAAGCGGAAGCGCTGAGCCGCATTGAGGTCACGACGGGATGGAAAGCCGTGGCGTCAGTCGATCGAATACCGCGTTGCCGCAGGCAGGATGCCGAAATGGCCGTGGGCGCATCCCAAGGAAAACTGCTTGGGTTTTGGTGTGTGATAGAAACGGAGAAACAACTTTCCAAATTGGAAAAGCCAAGTGTCAAATTGCACCTTGGTCATTTGTCAAAAGTCTTCGAGCTCGTTCCTCAATATGTGGAGATCGAACGGCTGAGAGAAATCGCGTTCGAATATTTTGCCAATGCGCAATATTTCTGTAATCGGCAAATCGAGTCATTTGTTCAAATAAATGGTCCGATCGGATCGACACTTGTCGATCTGAGCGCAGCGATTTCACAGCACATTATATCGAAGGCCTGTTGTCTGCGTTTTGGCCCGGCGCGATCGGGCTACACCGGATCAATTGTCGTGTGTCTTTATGGTAAGGCAGAGTTTCTATTTCTTCAGAGTGCATTTTTTTCAATGGCTGCTTCTTTTCACGATTACGAATTCATTTACGTTTCAAATAGTCCTGAACTCACCGAAACTTTGCAAAAAGAAGCGACGATCGCGAGCCGTATTTACGACGTCAGCATTAGCTTCGTTATTTTGCCCGGCAACGCGGGTTTCGGAGCGGCGAACAATGTCGCGGTGACATTTGCAAGAAGCCGCCGCATCTTGATCGTCAATCCCGATGTGTTTCCCCGCAATCAGACATGGGCTCAAGATCACACTCGGCTAATAGAAGAACTTCCGCCTGAACAGACAGCGATTTTTGGCGTACCGCTTTACTATGATGACGGCTCACTGATGCACTCAGGTATGTTTTTCGATAGCGATCTCGGACTTGCAATAAGACCCGAAGGTGTCCAGCAAATGGATATGATACGCGTCGAACATTACGGCAAAGGTGCCCCGCCTCATACAGAGCATTTCCTCAGATCGCGGCCAGTCCCATCTGTTACCGGAGCATTCATTTCTATCGACCGCGATTGGTATGAAAAGCTTGGCGGATTTTCTTTGGAATATGTTTTTGGCCATTATGAAGATGCTGATCTTTGCTTGAAAAGCTACTCAGCAGGGCGCCAGGTGTGGCTGCACAATTTGCCTTTTTGGCACCTCGAAGGGAAAGGCTCGATCCGGCGCCCAGTGCACGAAGGCGGCTCTTTGATTAACCGCTGGCATTTCACTGTAACTTGGGGCGGCTTAATCAAATCGGAATTTCTGGGCAAGACGCCGCGTGTATTAGGGTCGTCATGACAGACAAGAGACTTCCCAGATTTTTTCCGAAAGACCGGGACACCACAGCAGGCAGCAAATTAGCAGCGGTTGTGACGACTGAGAAAAAGAAGGTCTTGCTCGTCAGCTTGTTTCACCCAGAGTTGATCCGAGGCGGTGCGCAGCAGATCTGTTATGAGCTCTTCGAAGAGCTGAAGCAACAAGATGATATCGAACCTGTCCTGCTGGCCTCGGTCGATAATTCATATCCAGCACTCTTCAAGAGCGGCGCACGGATCACCGGTTTTGATGGGCGCCACAATGAATTCCTCTTTCTCTCGGCCGATTACAACCATCTCTGGCATAAGACCGGTTCGCCTCTGCATATCGAGGCCTTCATCGAATTCTTGGAGATGGTACGGCCGGATGTCGTTCATTTTCATCATTTTCTGACGCTTGGAATCGACTTTCTGACACTTACCCGTAAAATATTGCCCGATGTACGCATTGTCTTTACGTTTCACGAATTCATGACAATTTGCGACGCCAACGGGCATATGGTCCGAAAGACCGACCAATCGCTGTGTTCTCACGCGAGTCCGGTGCGCTGCCACCAGTGTTTTCCAGACCGTTCGCCAGAACATTACTTAATGCGGAAAATGTGGTTTATGCGGCATCTCGATGTCGCGGATGCTTTCACGTGCCCTACTCGCTTCATGATCGAACATTTCGTCGATTGGGGTATAGACCGCGCGAAAATCCATCATGTGACGAATGGGCAAAAAAATTACGGTGAACGTGCGGCTCTACCGCCGAGCGAAAAGAAAAACCGTTTTGGGTTTTTCGGGCAGTTTGTCGATGCGAAGGGCATTCAGATCATCCTACGCGCGGTGACAATTTTACGTGCGCAAGGCTTCAATGATTTCACAGTGGAGCTCAATGGAGACAATCTACGCTATGCCGGCCCTGTCGTGCGGGAAGAGATCGAGACCTTTCTGGCAAGCGAAGCGGAGCTTCCGTCTGGGAACCGCATTGTGACGAATAATGGCTCCTATCATGTCGATCATCTCGCAAGCCGCATGTCACGGGTTGATTGGGTGATCGTACCGTCCATCTGGTGGGAAATCTTTTGTCTTGTAATTTCGGAAGCATGGATGTTTAGGCGTCCGGTCATCTGTTCCAACGTAGGCGGACCAGCGGAGCGTGTCGATGATGATGTCTTCGGTCTCCATTTTCAGATAGGCGATCCGCAAGCCTTGGCATTCGTGATACGGAGAGCCTGTACTGAAAAAAATCTATGGGACCGGCTTGTCAGTGCGATGCCGAAGGTTCCATCCCGCGGCGAGATGCTAAGCGGCTATCGTGACGTTTACAAAATACCGGCTCGAGTTTGATATCGTCCGGGCACCAATAGAGGTTTACTGCTCAAATGACAAAAAAAAGCGGCGTCGCTGTCATTACTGATACTGTATCACCTCATTTTTATTTTCCGCTTTGGCACAAATATTACAGCAGCCAATTTGGTGCATCAAACCTGTATGTCGTGACCTATGCCGGGATGAAACAGAATTTCCATGATTTTTCGCTAGGCGGCCTTTGGGAATCTGATCAGTACAATAATGCGCAACGCATCCGGCTGATTTGTAAGCTCCTCGCTACATTGTTAGAGCGCTACGAATTTGTCATCCACGTCGATACGGATGAGTTTCTCGTAGCCGATCCAAGATCATATACTTCGCTAAGCACTTATATGGGCGAGCTAAAGCGTTCCTATGTCACAGCGGAAGGGATCGATATTATCCAAAAGCCAGATGAAGGTCCGTTGAATTTGGATCAAGGCATCCTATCCGTCCAGCGTAGAACTGGATATTTTTACGATGCTCTGAATAAGACCTGTGTAACTAATATGGAATTGATCTGGGCGCCCGGATTTCACTTTTGTTCCGTTTTTCCGGATTTCAATAATTTATTTTTGCTTCATTTAAAACGCGCTGATGTGGATATACAAATTGCGATTGGCCAAGCTATTTCTTCAACGGCCGACGGCGAACCGAATAAACCATATTACCTGACAACCAAAGAACAGCTCATGTCTTACAATAAGGGCGTCGCAGCTTTTCCATCCGGCGAAGGCTGGGCGTTTTTCGATCGCGAAGATTATCGCAACGCATTTTTGCGAGGTGTCCATTTCACAGCGAACTATGGTGGCGTCTATCACGGCGGCGGTTTCCGTCCCGATAAAGCCCTCGTAACGCTGCCTATGGAATTTTCTGGAATTTTGTAATTCTGAGGGAAATTTTTACGTCATCTCGATCGAACAAGACGGGGGAAAATGCCGCGTGAATATAAGAGGAAATGTTGATCGGTATATTCCCGGCGTCAGTCTGGCGGGATGGGTAATCGATGAAACAAATCCAGCTTATGCAGGAATTAAAATATCTGTTGCGTGTAAGGGTGAAATCCTCGGTGAGACAGTGGCCCGTTTAGTCCGCGGCGACGGATACCATGGATTCGATGTCAGCATTCTTCCCGTGATCAGCGAGCAGCTTCTCGCCGGTGAAATCGAGGTCCTGGCTAAGAACGCATCAGGTGAGATTCGCCCCCTGCCAATTTACAAAAAGCTCCTCGCAGAATTGTCGGGAGGAGCTCAAGCTGCAAGCGCGGGCGAAGAGCTGCCAAAACCGGTGAGTCTGCAGGAACTCAGCCCGCTCCTTGTTTCTTTGAACGTCAAGTCGCAGGATAAGTCGGCAATTCTAGGCAGCGATGGATATATATTTTTATTTAAAGGAAGTAATGAAGTTGCTTCCCTATATGCAGAAAGTAAGACCGCTTCTCATGTGCGAGAAAGGACATCGCGCTGGATCGGCCTCTTCGAAAGACGCTATCGCCGGCTTTCTGATCTTCGCGTTGCCTACACCCAGTTGATTATTCCAGAGAAAAGCTCTGTACTTTTGGAGCAAGCACCCGCCAGTCTAAGGCCGATCACCCCCACTTTTGAGTTTATCGAAGATCACTTCGCGCAGCGGGCAGCCGCCGGCGGCACTTACGCGCATTATCCATTTTACATATCATGTCTTAATGTGCTCAGAGGTCAGGCCCAGCTTGCTCTGCGGCCCTTCGCGAAGACAGATTCGCATTTCTCAGCAGCGGGTGCCTTATGTGTATTTGGCCGCTTTCTGGATCAGCTATCAATTCTTTTGCCAGCTTCTGCGACTGAGATTCAAAACGCACAGCAGGCGCTCGCTGCCTTATATACTCCCTCACCCAGCCAAAGGGTTTTTAACGGTGATCTTTCCGATCGATTTTTCGGAACCACTATTTATGAAATCATTGATGACCTGGATCTAACTTCATTATTGCCAATCCAATTGAACATCAGCACCACTATTCTCAAAGAAGCTCCGGCGAACGCACATACCGGCCACCATCAAGTATGGTTCAACCCTGATGCGCCTATCAAATTGCGGGTGATAGCCTTTGCAAATTCGTTTTTTGAAAGAGGTGGTGCACCTCGCGGACTCTCCTGGTGGTTTATTACTTTCTTCACGGAGTTTCATTTCGTGTGGAGCGCGGATATCGATATGGAAATGATTGAAAAGAAACAGCCTGACTTGGTCATATGTCAAAGCATTGAACGCTTCTTGCCGGTTCTTCCGAAGGATTGATCCGTATCTTCCCGCATGGCTGAGAAGCCCGGATGCCCGCGTCAGCCTTTAAAGACCCTAACCTCGGCTCGAATGTTTTAGCCCCGCGCAGGTCCGATTGGATAAAATCATCCAATCGATATGAGGCGCTCTTGCTCTAGGAATTCATCGTCAAGACCATCCTGAACCGCGCCTTTCCGTTCATCATCCGCTCGAAGGCCTCGGCTGCGCGTTCAAGCGGCATCGTCTCGATAAGCGGCTTCACGCCGCTATGCGCGCTGAAAGCTAGCGTGTCTTGAGAATCCGACGCCTGCCCCGAATACCAGCCCTCGATCGATTTACGGCCGCCGACCAATTGGCCAGGGGTCTTCTAACGGGTCGCGTGCGACGCCAACGATTAGCAGCTTTCCGCTAAAGCCTAGGCCATCAATGGTCCGGCTCATCGCTTTCGCGTCCGTAATGGTCGAGAGCACGAGTTGCGCACCGCCCAGCGCCTTCAACCGCGCCGCGATATCGTCACTGTCGCTATCGATATAATGTTTCGCACCGAGCTTATAAGCGAAGGGCTCTTTCTCTTTGCCACGAGCGATGGCAACCGTTTCAAAGCCAAGTTTCGCAGCGAATTGCACGCCGAGATGACCGAGCCCGCCAAGACCTTGGATCGCGACAAGGCTCCCGGCCCTCGCGCCTGAATTCCGGATGGCGTTGAAAGTCGTAATGCCCGCGCAAAGCAGCGGCGCGGCCTCGACAGATGAAAGATCGTCAGGGATCGAAGCCAAGCTCGATATTGGCGCGACCATATATTCGGCGTAACCGCCGTCATAGGCGATGCCTGGGGTCTCAAGTTTTGCGCAGCCGACAAACTCCCCGCGACGGCAGGCTTCGCAGATTCCGCAATGGCCGCCAAACCAGCCAAGGCCGACACGCTGGCCCGGCTTCCAAGAGGTGACACTTGCGCCCAGAGCGTCAATGACACCTGCGATTTCGTGGCCCGGCACACGCGGATAGACGATGCTCGAAGCCAATCCAGCAATGGTGACATTATCGCCCCGGCAAATGCCGCAGGCCTCGACTTTAACCCGCACCTGGCCCAGACCCGGCTCCGGGACGTCCTTTTCGACCAATTCCAAGGGCCCTCCCCTGGCGCTGATCTGTACCGCCCGCATTTTCTGGCTCATTCCTTGCTCCGCAGCGTGAGCTTGATTTCATGGTTCGTGCGGGATAGCACGCTTCACAAAGCGCAACCACCATCCTTCGAAACGCTTGCCGCGCAAGCGTCTCAGGATGAGTGAATTGTGTTTCTCAACCGAATTGAAGGCGGGAGCCGCATTTGAAATATCGTCAGCTCGGCGACAGCGATCTTCAGATCTCGACCATCTCTCTTGGGTCTTGGCTCACCTATTCAGGCGGCATCGAAAAAGAGAAAGCGATCGCTTGTATTCATAAGGCGCTTGATGTCGGGATCAATTTTTTCGACACCGCGAATGTCTATGGGCGCGGCGCGGCTGAAGAGCTTCTTGGCGAAGCACTCTCTGGTGTCGATCGCGGCTCCTACATCATCGGCACGAAGGTCTATGGCCGGATGAGCGAGACTGATCAAGGTCTCTCACGCGCGCAAATTTTGAAGCAGATCGACGACTCTTTGAAACGTCTGAAGACCGATTATGTCGATCTCTACCAATGCCATCGCTACGACGATAATACGCCGCTCGAAGAAACGATGGAAACGCTGACGGAGCTCGTCGAAAAAGGCAAAGTCCGCTACATCGGTTATAGCGAATGGCCTGCCGATAAGATCCAAGCCGCTGGCGAAATGGATGATGTCGCGAGCTTTGTTTCGAGTCAGCCGCAATATTCGCTGCTTTGGCCCTATCCCGAGGCGCAGATTTTCGAACTCGCCGCGGAATATGGCGCGACGCAGATCGTCTGGTCGCCCTTGGCGCAGGGCATCCTCACCGGCAAATATAAGCCCAATGCCTCGATCCCGGCGGATGCCCGCGCGGCGAGCTCGGAAATGGGCGGGCAGGTTCCACGAGCCTGGCTAGAGCCGCCGGTTCTTGAAGCCGTTGAACGTTTGAACAATCTGGCCAAAGATGCCGATCTGACCCTGCCCCAGTTCGCTCTGGCCTGGGTGCTGCGCAAAGCCAACGTCTCCGCGGCCATCATCGGCGCGTCGCGGCCTGAGCAGATCGAGGAAAACGCCGCGGCGTCGGAGGCGCGCGTCACACCTGAATTATTCGGCCTCGCCGAGGATATTATAAAAGCGGTAAGGCAGCACTAGTATTCATCGCTTGCTTTGGATGATAGCATCAGCCGTGTTTTTTGAGGCATTGGTGATGTCGATTATTCTTTCGCGGCGGCAGGCATTGGCAGCATCTGGTGCTTTGGCCAGCACGCTTGTCTCCAACGAACTTCAAGCACAATCTGGAACAGATGACGCCGCTCGCGCGCGTGTAAAAAACCTTCTCAAGACGCTTGATATTAAGGTCCCGATATTCCAGGCGCCTTTCGGCGGCGCAACGACGCCAGCCCTCGCTGCAAGCATCGCGAACGCGGGTGGTCTTGGAGGTTTAAGTATCACCTTCCGCAGCGCGGAGGAGACAGCCGCCGCGATCAAAGCGACTTTGGCGATGACATCGGCGCCTTTCGTTGTGAATGTTGTCTTGACGCATTTCGAACCGCGTAATGTACTCATCGCTCTCGATGCTGGAGCCAAACTCATCTCTTTCAGCGTTGGCAGGCCCGACCAAGCTTTGGTACGGCGCGTGATGGAAGCAGGTGCTCGTTTCATGTGCCAAGCAGGCACGCTTGACGCGGCTCAGCGAGCCTTCGATCTCGGCGCGATTGCCGTTATTGCACAAGGTATGGAAGCTGGCGGTCACCACGAAGGATCGACGCCGCGCCGTCAATTGCTGGATATGATTGTCGAAAAACTTCCAGCGGCTCTGATCGTCACGGCTGGTGGCATCTCCTCTTCCGACGATATTTTAGCAGATTTGCGCGCAGGCGCGGCCGGGGTAACGATCGGAACACCGCTGCTCGCGACGCCGCAAGCCAATGTTCATCCAGTTTGGCAAGAAGCGATCATTCAGGCTGATGAGAACTCAACTGCTGTGACCTCTTGTTTTTCCGACGGATGGGATCAAGTCCATCGCGTTTTGCGCAACGCAACGCTGACGAACTGGGAATCGGCCGGAATGCCGAGAGGAGATAAGCGGCCCGGCGCTGGCGATATCATCGCAACCAATGGGCAAGGAGCTCCTGTCCGGCGTTATCATTTCGGATCGCCGGGCCGCAAAATTACCGGTCAGGTCATCGAGCTTCCTCTATATGCCGGAAAAAGCGCTGTATCGGTCAAAACAGTCTGTGATGCCGCTGAGGTTCTGAAGGCATATTGGAATCCAGCTGGCAGCAAGCTCGGGCTTGACTTGGCATAAAGATTTTGAACTGACAGACACTCAAGACACTGGCAGGAAGTGATTGATCACCGCCAGTACGACGAGCAAAAATATACCAAGGCCAAGGCTGAAGCCGATCAATTTCTTTTCGATCGGCAGCAAAGGCTCGGCGCCCGCCTTGTTCAATTCGTTGCGCAGATCGGACATGGTGTTCTCTCCAATAATTCAATTATGGCGCATCATTTCAGTTGCGTCATGCGCGGACTTGATCCGCGCATCCAGGCAGGCGCTTCCCTTTTCAATTTGGAAAGAGCATGGATTGCCCGGCTCAAGGCCAAGCATAACGGCTGAAGCCCTTTGGAAGTCCTAGCCGGCCAGGGGCGGGTGAACGCCGCCAAAGAAAATCCAGGAAATAAACAATCCAACCCAGACCACAAAGCCGAAGAGGCTGATGAGATAGACCGCCGCGAGCTTGCCAAATCCATCCTCCCAGAGCTTCCTGAAATCGGAGAGGACGCCGATCGAGAAGAAGGTCAGGATGAAGAAGATCACCCGGAACACATTGGCTTCGCCGATCGATGGCGTCAGGGCCTTCACAGTCGCTGGTGAAGCGACAATAGCCGTGATCAGCGCCGCGAAAAAGGCCAGCACAAAGCCGATGATGAATTTTGGAAAGCGTTCCCAAATCTCACCGATCTTTGCCTTCGCTTGCCCGGGACGCACATTGAGGTGATTTGTCCAAATATAGGCGAGAATGAAAGCCCAGATGCCGATGAAGACATCAATGAAAATCTTGATCGTCGTCGTCGTGGCGAGAAGCCAGCCCGGCTCGTAATGCGTGCCGCCCAATGCCGCTTTGGCATTGACCAGGGCTTCCGTGATGCCGCCAGCCGCGACAGCCGCGCCGTCGGTTTTCACAGCAAGGCCGATCCAAGCAGCCGCTACGAGCGGATCCTGCCAAAGAAAATGCTCGGCCAAGAATGGCAGGATCAAAACTTCGACCATCGCGAAGAGCACGACGAGCGACGAGACAAGCACTGGAACCTGAGGCCGGGAGCGGATCGCGCCGCCTGTTGCGATTGACGCCGCGACGCCGCAGATCGAAATGCCGGAGGCCAAGGGTGCTGCCCACTCACGCGAGAAGCCGAACCATTTACGGGCAATAAAATAGACTACAGCCCAGTAAATCAAATAGGCTTCGACGATCGCAGCGATGCCGCGCAGCAAGATCGATGATGCGAAATTCAACTTGCCCGCCGCGGTCACTGCGATGAAGGCGCCGAGGATCACAATCGCGATCTTGATGTAAAGCTCTGGCCGCGCTGCCGGCTTCAACCATTCCGCGAAACGGGGGAAGAAATTCGCGATGACGACACCAGCGAGGAGCGCGACGATGAACCCGCCTTCATTGGTCAGCCGCAACGACCAGGAAATATCGAATTTCTTAAAATCGGCGGGAGTCACGGCCGCGAAATGTGCGAAGTTTCCGGCAAACCAGCTCGCGTAAGCCAGGAAGAACAAGACCGTAAATGTTACAGCAAAACGTGTAACATTGGCTCCGGTAATCAGCGCCCCAAGGCTCAATGCGACAAGCAAAGCCGCATAAGTCAGGACAAGAGAGGGTATGCCGCCAAGACTGGCAAAAGACTTGGCCGCGGGTGCAAGCGCATGACTTGGATCAGTCCAAACCGACGTGTTCACCGCCCAACCCAGGAGATCGGTTCCTGAAAGGCCCGCAAATGCGAGTATAACAACAAAAAGTCCGATGGCCGCAGCAACCCAATCCTCAGTGAGGGGCTTTGGTGCTTCAATTTCAAGGCTTCGCGTCTGCGTTGTGTCTGTCATCGGGTTTCAGCCCTAACTTCATCTACTAATTTTTAGCAATCATACTAGTTAATCTATTAGTCAAGTAGAAATATAGCTTGCAGCCTATGTTTTATGCAGTGCGTCAGAACCCTACGAAAGTGCCATTGTGCTGCCATGGAGCTGGGTTCAGATAGGATAAAGGGTTCGAAAAACCTAAGCTGAACCCTATCCCGCAGGAGGAAGCCCCCATGCTTGTCAAAAGCCTCGAAGAGCTCAAAACCCAGATTGCCTTGCGCGAGCGCTACGATAATTTCATCGGCGGCAAATGGGTCGCGCCCGTCAAAGGGCAATATTTCGATAATGTGAGCCCCATCACCGGCAAGCCGATCTGCCAAGTCGCGCGTTCCAGCGCCGAGGACATCGAACTCGCGCTCGATGCCGCGCATGCCGCGCGTGAAAAATGGGGGAAAACAGCCCCCGCGCAGCGTGCCAAGGTGCTGCTCAAAATCGCCGATGTCATCGAAAGCCAGCTGAATATTCTGGCGATGGCCGAGACGCTCGACAATGGCAAACCCATCCGCGAGACGACCGCCGCGGACGTACCATTGCTCGCCGATCACTTCCGCTATTTCGCCGGTTGCCTGGTCTCGCAGGAAGGTGCCTTGTCGGAGATCGATCACGATACCGTCGCCTATCATTATCATGAACCGCTTGGCGTGGTCGGCCAGATCATTCCGTGGAACTTCCCGCTGCTGATGGCAGGCTGGAAGCTGGCCCCGGCGATCGCCGCCGGTAATTGCGTGGTGATGAAGCCCGCAGAGCAGACGCCGATGAGCATCATGGTGCTCATGGAGCAAATCGCCGATGTCGTGCCGCCCGGCGTCATCAACATCGTCAATGGCTTTGGCGCGGAAGTCGGCAAGCCGCTGGCAACGAGCAAGCGCATCGCGAAGATCGCCTTCACCGGCTCGACGCCGACCGGCCGTCTCATCATGTAATATGCGACCGAAAACATTATTCCGGTGACGCTCGAACTCGGCGGCAAATCGCCCAACATCTTCTTCGCCGACGTGATGCAGGACGATGACGATTTCCTCGACAAGGCGCTCGAAGGTTTTTCGATGTTTGCTTTGAACCAGGGCGAAGTCTGCACCTGCCCCAGCCGCGCGCTGGTGCAAAAATCGATCTATGAAAAGTTCATGGAAAAGGCCATTCCGCGTATCGGCAAGATGATTCAAGGTCATCCGCTCGACATGACCACGATGGTCGGCGCCCAGGCCTCGGACCAGCAGATGCAGAAAATCCTCTCCTACATCGATATCGGCAAGAACGAAGGCGCCAAGGTCCTGATCGGCGGCGAGCAGAACCATCTCGGCGGTGAGTTGGCGGATGGCTTCTACGTGAAGCCGACCGTGCTCGAAGGCAACAACAGCATGCGCGTCTTCCAGGAGGAAATCTTCGGCCCGGTTCTCTCGGTCACGACCTTCGACACAGCCGAGGAAGCTCTGGCCATCGCCAATGATTCACAATTTGGACTTGGCGCCGGAGTGTGGACCCGCAATGGCACGCAAGCCTATCGCATGGGCCGGGGCATCCAGGCTGGACGTGTCTGGACCAATTGCTATCACCTCTACCCATCGCATGCGGCCTTCGGCGGTTATAAGCAATCGGGCATCGGGCGTGAAACGCACAAGATGATGCTGGATCACTATCAGCAGACGAAGAACCTCCTCGTCAGCTATAGCCCGAAAGCACTCGGCTTCTTCTGAGCGTTTCGGCGACAATTGCTCCAAGGCAATATCATGATGGCCGGGCTTGTCCCGGCCATTTTCGTTGAAGTCTAAACGCGAGGAAAGGCTGCTTGCCGGTAAATGCGCAGATTGCTTGAGCCGAACGGTTTCAAGCCCCGCAGAAGCTTATCCCGAACCAAAGCTCCTCTAAAGCCGCCTTGCGGTAGATCAAACCTTTCTCTATTCTTTGGTCCTACGGTCTATCCGGCCCCGCTTAAGAGGGGGCTTTTAGGAGGACGTCTTGGCTAGAGCTGCGCGCAACACTGCGGAATCCGTCTTGAATCCGGCGTCCGTTGCCATCGCTGCCGATCGAGGCGCGTCTCCCGCCGATCTCGCAGCGCGGCTCGCGGATAAGCTTTCTGGTGACGGCCTTACCGCCGTGCTGGTTTTTGTCTCGGCCCATTATGATGCCGTGGAGTTTGCCGAGGCCATGGCCCCGTACTATCCAAAGACCCCCGTCTATGGCTGCACAACGGCGGGGGAATTGGCGCCGAGCGGGCTTGAGGATGAAAGCGCGGTGGCGCTCGGTTTTCGCAAATCTGACTTTACAATTGTAGCACGTCCGATTTTCGACCTCGCAAATTTTAATCCCGAAAATGGCCGCGGCTTGGCGCGAGAGATGCGTGCGGAGATGGCATGCTCTGAAGCAAATGTCTCCGCCGAACATCTTTTCGGACTTTTGCTCGTCGATGGGCTGAGCCGCCGCGAAGAAGCGGTCATTTCCGCTATTTCCACAGCACTCGACGAGATTCCCATCGTCGGCGGCTCGGCTGGCGATCAATTGCGATTCGAAAAAACCTGGATCATCTGCGACGGCAAGGCCTATCAGGACGCCGCTGTTATCCTGCTGATCTCCACATCTTTGCCCTTCCTTGCCTTCAAATGCGACCAATTCGAACCGAATGCCATTAAGTTCGTCGTGACGGAAGCCGATCTTGAACAGCGCGTCGTCAGAGAACTCAATGCGGAACCCGCCGCGCAAGAATATGCCCAGAGCATTGGCTCCAGGCAACAAGACCTCAGCATAGATTCTTTCGCGCTGCATCCCGTCATCGTGAATATGGGCGCGGAACATTATGCGCGTTCAATACGTAAAGCAGATCCAGACGGCTCACTGCATTTCTTATCTGCGATCGACGAAGGCCTTGTGCTCACGGGAGCGAAACGAAGTGACTCACTGACTGTCTTGCGTGATCTTTTTGACAAGACGGAAGCCCAACTTGGCGAAGTCTCGCTCTATCTTGGCTTTGATTGTATCTTGCGCCGCATCGACGCCGAAAGGCGCCAGAAGACCCGCGATATTTCAGATCTTTTCCGCAGCCATCATGTCGTTGGTTTCAACACTTACGGCGAACAATTCCGTTCGATGCACTTGAACGAAACCTTTACCGGCATCGCAATCGGACGCCGGCGCGTGTCCTTATGAGCTTGATGCCCGATGACTCGCCAGCTCTATCGCGTCAGATTGAAAAGCTGAAGAAGATCAACGCATCTCTTATGTCCCGCCTAGAACGGGAGCATAAAGGGGAACCAAATGCTTTCGCATTGTTTGAAAATGCCGCCACGGTTGAAAGACAGGTCCGGCAGCAAACGGAAGATCTCCGGCAGGCGATGCGCGTCCTTGAGCGCTCGAACGAAGCGCTTCACCAAGCCAAGCAGATAGCCGAAGCTGCGAATGCCCTTAAGACCAGTTTTCTCGCTTCTGTCAGCCACGATCTTTTACAGCCTCTGCATGCGGCGCGTCTGGCCTTGTCGGTTCTGAGCGATACAAGCGCTCCTCCGGCGGGCAACACTCTACTCAGCCAAGCAGACCGGTCTCTGGGTACCCTTGAGGAGATCATCAAAACCCTGCTCGATCTGTCGAAGCTCGATGCCGGGGTGCTTAAACCCGAAATACGCGGCATTGGCGCGGTTGGCTTGATCGAAGACCTTTGCGCCGAATTCGGCGCGATCGCGGCGCATCGCGGGCTTATCCTGCGGCGGCGCGGTTCGGCTTCAAACGTGCTCACCGATCCGCTGATGTTGCGGCGTATTTTACAAAATCTTCTATCGAACGCGATCCGCTACACAAGGCGCGGCGGCGTTCTCGTTTGCTGCACAGAGCAAATTGGCTTTTTGCGGATCGATATCGCCGACACAGGTCCTGGCATTCAAGCGGATCGCCACGCTGCGATTTTCGAGGAGTTTCAGCGTGAAGACCCAGGCGTTGGAGATGAGCCAGGCTGCGGCCTGGGATTGGCGATCGTGCGCCGCCTTGCCATAGCTTTGGGGCATGAAATCAAGCTTTGGTCGCGCCCCGGCCTCGGCTCTGTTTTTTCAATCCTTGTACCGTGTTGCCATAGCCAAGACCTCATTTCATCGGAAGCCGGGAAGGTTCCACCCGCGGCTTTCGACGGGTTGCAAGTGCTGTTAATCGCCAAGCGCGCGTTTTCTATGGGAGATGCTGCTCATCTTCTGCAGGCTTGGGGTTGTGAGATCGCACATGCCTCTTCTCGCGAAGAGGCGAGCCTGTATCTGCAAGGCGCCGAGCGGGCACCCGATCTTTTAATTACCGCGTGCGATCAGGGCGAGGTCCAAGCAGGCGCCGAGCTGATCGCAGCACTGCGGACCGAGGCAGAATCAGCCATTCCAGCATTTTTGATTGGAACAATGGGCGAAGCGGTACCATGCGGGCTTGAGGTCATGCCCTTGCCCGTTAAGGCCGCTGAATTACGCGCCTTGATCGCACATCTGATGGGGCCTGCTGCTTAAAGACCTGAAAGGTCGAGCTTGGCGATTTCGACCACGGCTTTCGTTCGGCTATAGACTTTGAGCTTGCGCAAAATTTCGGAGACATGTGCCTTGACCGTCGTCTCGGCGACATTGAGCTCATAAGCAATCTGTTTGTTTTGCAGCCCCTCCCGCAGCATCAGCAAAACGCGCTTCTGCTGCGGTGTCAGGTTACGGACGCGTTCAAGAAGCGCCCGCTCCACAAGATAACCATCATCGGCCTCGATCGCAGCGAGAAGGTGCGGCGGCACGTAAATGCCGCCTTTGAAGACACCTTCGATGACGATGGCCAACTCCTCTTTCGACGTGGATTTCGGCACAAAACCAGCAATGCCATGGCTCAAGGCCGCACGGACAATCTTCGGTTCTTCGTTGCCCGAAACTACAAGCACAGGCAGCCTTGGGAAGGCGGCCCGCACTTGCATCAGACCCTCGATACCAACGGTTCCCGGCATCGAGAGGTCGAGTAGTACGAGATCAACGCGGGTTTTCGTGGCGAGTAGTTGAAGCGCATTGTCGATCGAGGCCGCTTCGGAAATATCTGCAAGCGGCACTGCCAGCCGGACCGCGGCCTGAAGTGCTTCACGAAACAAGGGATGATCATCGACAATCAAAAAAGACGCCACGGAGCCCGCCAGAGCTATTTTCTGTTGAAACGTCACATTCAACCGGAAACCGCTCGCCCGCAATGATTCAGATCATTTAGTTGTGCATTAATTTGAGTCGGGAGGGCCCGGACATGAACTAGAGACGTAGGTTATGCGAGAGCATCTCGCTGGCAAGTTCGGTTTAGTCAGGGGCAAGCGTTTCGCAATAAATGGTCTCCGCCGTGGATGCTGCGGCAAAGACACATAAGCGCAGATAAGCTGTCCTGGCGTCAGGCGCCGTGGGCCATGCCCCAAATGGCGCCCGCCGCGCGTTCGCAATCGTCTGCATTATACGGGATTTCATAGGTAAGCTGGATATGTGCCAAAGGCTGCTTGAGAGCATGCGCGGATCGCAGTTCCAAGGCCTGCCAAAGCACATCTTTTGCCAAGCGGCGAAGCTCATCAGGCGCCATATTTGCCGGCACTCCCAGCTCAAGAAGCTCTCGCTCGACGGCGACGATCTGATCCATCGGAAACCTCTCATGTTTTCGGCTAGGCATGCCGCTTAGGCGTAAAGAGGAAATGGCGCCGCCCGGCCCCGCGTCAACTGCGAATACGAATCAATCCAGCATGGCGGCATCCGTTTCAGACCCGCTGTGCCTCAATGACGGACTGACGAATCTCTCAAACTGTGGCTTTTACAGCACGCACAACTTAAGTGCTTTGCGTATCATCCGAATTGACCCCAGGTGTGGCCGCGATCATCTAGACTTCCTAGTCTCACCGTGCTTTGAATCGCATAGGATCGATTTGATCTTGGCGCCGCGTCGTAAAAAGCCTCAATTGAACTCTAGAGGTGCGCCGCGTTTGAGTTATGGACGATAAGGATACTTCAGCATGCAGACGAATAAATCCAAGTTGGCGCAGGTCATTGCAATTTCTGCGGTTGCAGCAACCGCGTTCGCTCTTCCGGCTAATGCCTACCATCATCACCATAAGCATCATCATCACCACCATGCGGGGATGTACCGCCCTCTGACGGTTGCGGGCCCGACAGCCGATCCGTTCAACGGTCCGGCCGCGATCGTCACGGCGCCGGTTGCTATTCTCGCGACCGCTGTCAGCGTTCCTTTCCGCGCTGCCAACGCTCTGTTCCCCGCGACCCCCAGCAGCCCGCTGGTTGTTATCGGAGCGCCTGCTCACTTCGCCGGACAGGTCGTGAATTTCCCGTTCTGGGTCGTCGGCAACGCCTTCGGCGCGCCTTACACCTATTAAGTTTTAAAAAAGCCAGCGAAGCCGCATGCGGAGTTGCTGGTTTATTTCATACCTTATCGGTGCTTAGAGCTCGCGCGATACGCGGGCTCTTTTCATATTCACGCTTGCCGGTGTAACTTACAATAAATGGTAATACGCTCTGCCGCGCAACCCAAATCCGTCAGGGCTGCTTCTGATTATCCGAGCTATAGACGAGTACGAGATCCTCTTCGAAGATCTTGAACGATGATGCCATGCCAAAAGAGAAACTGTTAGTCTGCATCAAAATATGAGCAGCGGTGATCGCATCGGACAGGCGCTCTCCCGGAAACTTGATCTTCTCCGGTCCGGTTGGGGAGCCATCCGGTTTGGTTCCAAAGAAATCGATCCCATACATGCCGCGGTCCAGATCCCGGTTTCAAGCGCAACATGGAAAGCAAAAAACGCGCGAGACAGGCAAAGCCCCGTTCGCAAATCGCCATAAAAGCGCTCACTCAATCATTCAATTTTCGGAAATCCGCCTTCAAGAACAAATTGCACGACTGGAAAACGGCTGTTTGGGATTTCACGGGCTTGCAGGCCTTCGGGGAGGACGCTTTTGTCACCCTTCCTACCGATCGCCAAAGCCATTTCCACACGATGCTCCGGAGGAAGATTAAGCTCTACCGGCGCGCGGCTATGATCGAAACCGCCCATACCATGCGTGGCCCAACCCAGCTTCAATGCCTGGATCGCAAGATAGGCCCAGGCCGCGCCCGTATCAAAAGAATGGCTATAGGAATCGATCGGCGCCTGTTGTCCGGGCGGTGTAAAACTCTTCTTGGAGACGACGAAGACGAGAGCTGCCGCATTCTTAGCCCAGCTCTGATTGGCTTCTATCAGAAGGCCCAGGAACTTATCGAATTCCGTGGTGCCGCGCCTTGCATATAAAAAGCGCCAAGGCTGCGAATTATAGGTGGAGGGAGCCCAGCGCGCCGCCTCGAAAAGCCGGAACAACTCAGCCTCTGATATCGCCTCCCCTGTGAAAGCACGCGGAGACCAGCGTTCTAGGAAAATCGGATCGATCTCGTGATCAGCTTTACGCCCATTGGCTTCGGTCATTTTTCTCGGCCTTTTACAATTCCCCGCATGTGTTCAAGGTAATAAGCAGGCATCGAATTTTCAAACCGCAAAGCTTCTCTGCAAGCGCTGCGAAAGAAGCGGCTTTTTAAAGAAGATCAGCGATCCAAGGATTTTTGCGGTGTCGCATCCGATGGGCAGGATTCGCAAGTCAGAGGGCCACGCCAAAAGCCATAGCGCCATGGCCTTGCCCAATGCGCCTGTGGCGGCAGATGAGACGGCACAGGATCGAAACCAGCAGTCCCCCATGGCTGGCAGCGGCAAACACGGGCTAATCCCATCCATCCGCCGGCCCAAAGACCATGCGTTGCGATGGCTTGGTCTATATAAGAAGAACATGTGGGCAAATGCCGGCAAGCGCGGCCTGCGATCGATGATAGCGTCAATTGGTAGGCGCGAATCAATCCATGCGCGCCCAAGCGAGTCCAACGACTGGCTTTTGAATGGATCGCCTTAGCGCTCAAGAAGCTTCCAGCCTAGCTTAATAAATCCTCAACCTTAAACGGCCGGCGATTTGCTCTTTGTGTTGCATATATGCACTCGCCGTCATGAGGCCAGCGGACATACACTGCAAGTTGAAGTTTATGACTCGAAATTTGCGGGGCTGCCTTGCGTAATTTTAAGATATGGATTGGCGCGTTCGCCACCGCCCTCGCAGGCGGGTCCGCTCTAGCCGCTGATATGCCGGTCACCAAGGGGCCGATTGAAGCTCCCTCTGAATGGCTCTTGACCCTCGGGATTGGAGCGGAAGCTGTAAACCAGTTCCCAGGCTCCAAGACTTATACGGCTGCTCCCAACGGCGTGATTTCGCGCTGGCACGCGGGCGATCCCGAGCCTTTCATCGCGCCGGACGATAGCTTCGGTGTCGATCTGCTTGATTTCAATGGTTTCCGCTTTGGTCCAGTGGGCAACTACATCCAGCAGCGCGGCCTGAGCGGCGGTAATGGCAATTTTTTCGGCCTGCATAACGTCGGCTGGAGCGTCGAATTGGGTGTCTTCGGCGAATATTGGATTACCAACTTCATCAGAACGCATTTGGAGATTCGCCAAGCTATCAACGGCAACAGAGGCCTTGAAGCCAACCTGTCCATCGATGGCGTTTACCGGACGGGGCCATGGACATTATCGGCAGGCCCGCGTGTCGGTTATGGCGATCAGACTTTTATGAAGGCTTACTATTCCGTGAGCCCGCTGGAAGCTTCGATTAACCCCTTTGTCACACCCTATAATGCAGGTTCTGGCATCGACAAAGTCGGGGCTCTGGTTTCCGCCCGATATGATTTTAACCGGTCTTGGAACACAACCGTTTTTGGCGGTTATAATCGCTTGGTTGGCCCTGCCGGGTGGAGCCCTATTCCGAACAAGCTTGGATCTCGCGACGATTTTACCGGCGGTGCGACGATCGCTTATACATTTGCTTGGGGCGGTTTCGGTATCCTTGGGTTTTAGGCTTTACAGGCCGAGAGTATAAGCGGCGTTCTGTCACGCATGAGACGTCCTTAAAACCATCAAAGCCGCCGCGACCAGCGGCTTCGATGTCTATTTTGCGATAGCTGCTACTGGCTTGCTGACGTCTGTTTTAGCAGCGGCTTTGCCTTCGATTTGATTCAGCGCATCGACAGTCGCTTCGAAGGTCAGAAGCGTCGAAGTGTGCCTCGGCTTGAAATCCCGGACCGGTTCAAGGACGGCCATTTCCGCCCATTTACCATCCGGCGGCGCCCCATTTTCCTTTAACATAGCCCGCATTTTGTCTCGCAGCTCGCGCAGCTCCGGAGCGGTGGAGCCGATGATATTGCGCGCCATGATCGATGCCGCGGCCTGACTCAGGGCACAAGCTTTCACATCATGGGCAAAATCGACGACTTTGCCGTCCTGCATCACGAGATCGACGATAATCGTCGAACCGCAAAGTTTTGAATGCGCCTTGGCAGAGGCATCGGGAGCTTCAAGCCGGCCCTGGCGCGGGATATTCGCGGCGAGATCGAGAATATGTTCATTATAGATGTTGGTGAGCATGGCCGGTAAATCTGCCTTAAGAAGCAAACCTGAAACATTGTGACCCGGTGACGGGTGCTTACTTATACTATATAGGATGAGGGGGTTTGGCGAACGAGATGTGGCAAGTCTCTAAGCGCAATTATCGCACCGGCCAAACGTCCGTCCGGTGTCTCCCATCTAAAATAACGCCCAATGGACGAGAATTAGAACTTTTGGAGGCACCACATGGATGCCGTGGTTAAGTCCTTGCTCGAACGCACGCAAACTCAAGATAAAACCCCCGTTAAGCGCCCGACCCGCGAGGAGGCAGAAGCCGCCGTCGAGGTACTCTTGCGCTGGGTCGGCGACGACCCTGCCCGCGAAGGCCTGCGCGATACGCCAAAGCGTGTCGTAAAAGCCTACGAGGAATTTTTCGCGGGCTACAAAGAGGATGCGTCGGACGTGCTCGCGCGCATGTTTGAGGAGGTCCATGGCTATGATGACATGGTCCTCATTCGCGATATTCCGTTTTCGTCGCATTGCGAGCACCATATGGTGCCGTTTTTTGGCCATGCGCATATCGCTTATTATCCCGGTGAAGACGGCGTTGTCGGCCTGTCCAAACTGGCCAGGGTCGTCGATGTCTACGCCAAGCGGCTGCAAACGCAGGAAGCCTTAACGGCACAGATTATCGGCGCCATCGACAAGTTCTTGAAGCCGCGCGGCTGCGCTGTCATGCTCGAAGCCGAGCATATGTGCATGTCTATCCGCGGCGTTCAAAAGCAGGGCGCGCAAACGACGACGACTCAATTCACAGGTGTCTTCAGTGATGACCCCGCTGAACAGATTCGTTTCCTGACGCTTTTGCGCGGCAAATAAGCAAGAGCAGTGTTTCACGGCCTGACGCGGCTTTAAATCCCGCTCAGGCCGTGAAAATACATGTTTCATCTTTTAGCGGCTTTCGAGGACCGCCATGGCGGCGCTTTTTCCGAGTCCCGGAACCAAAACCGAGCTTGAAGAAGGCTCCGCTCTGACACCGCGCTTCGATGCGAATGGCCTCGTCGTCTGTGTAACTGTCGATGCCCGCGATAACAGCATTTTGATGCTGGCTTATATGAACGCCGAAGCTCTCAAACTCACCCTTGAGACCGGTATCGCGCATTATT
>Ga0116230_10000912_pt1 | contig 26954 bp, 29 predicted proteins | sample S1TSphfallax_3_FD_88678 | JGI IMG/M metagenome (GOLD analysis project Ga0116230, IMG submission 88678) | Host-associated microbial communities from peat moss isolated from Minnesota, USA - S1T2_Fd - Sphagnum fallax MG | ecosystem: Host-associated > Plants > Peat moss > Unclassified | place... | reverse complement strand
CCCCCCCCCCAAATGGGAAGAAAACACTCAAAAAAATTGGGGGGGGGGAAAAAAAAAGGGATAAAAAACCCAAAAAAATCCCAAAAAAAAACAACAAAAAGAAAAAAAAAAAAAAAAAAAAAAAAAAAAAAAAAAAAAAAAGAAAAAGGGGAGGGGGGGGGGGGGGGGGGGGGGGGGGGGGGGGGGGGGGTGGTTACTGCTTGTTGAAACACAGAAAGGGAAGTTCAAGATGTCTGGAAAACTTGTTATATACATGCACAACATAAATCTAAACTCATCTCTTAAAATAGTGAAATTGTGTGAAAGGTATGTTAACATTCATTACCCATGATGATTATATTTTATCTCACTGTAATAAATAAAATTTGGTTGTCTAAGCATTATTCACATGTAAAAACCTCCACAAATTTGTAGTGTATATGGATGCACACTTACATAGTGGAAGAAGCCAAGATGCATTTCAGAAAATTAATCACTCACACATATGTAAGTGTTTTGTTTTTCAAAGTGCCTAATGTCAGTATTTACCTTTTCTCTTGGCAGCTATCTGACAATCCCACCAGGTATCACTGGAAAAAAAGTAAAAAAAAGGGGTGTCTCACACTGTGGCCTTGCCATCTACATTAAAAAGTATCTTAAGGCAAAAGAAGAATTACGGATTTTCAAATAATTCACCATGCAAAAGTATAATCTTAAAAAAGAACCCTCTACAAGGAACCAAATCCTTGAAGATATCAGAACTCTATAACTAATCTCAAGTTTCAACACAAGCCCAAATATCATATTTCAAAAATCCTGATATGAAAATAGACCTACTCTGCAGGAGCCAAAATCCCTTAAGCTATTATACTCTATAATGAAGCTAAACACAGTATCCATACATTATATAATGATGATGCCATTGTTTACACTTGCATGAAACTGGTCAATACTGTACTTTGATGGTCTTTGGAAATATGCTGATTGATCCTTATGATATATTGTTTAATGGGGGTCTATTTGCAATGCATTTCAAATCAGTGTTATAGAATTGAACTTCAGTGATTTATGTATTTTGGGGTGAATTTTTTATATTTCTGAAAACATATATGTAAAAAAACTTGGAAAAAATTGTATTTGCAGCCAAAAAATAATGAATTTTGCAAGATCAATAATTGACAAAACACCACTAGAAATGATTGAGAAAATGGAATAATACTATTATCCATCCAAAATGTTTGTTCATTTTCCTTGTGAAAATGGCATGGGCCTTTGTTATCTAAGTCTTTTCTCTGAACATGATTTCATTCAAAGATTTGTTGGTGAAGCAAGGTACATACCAATTCTGATTCTTATCCCAAGGCAATGTTGGCTCCATACAATGGGCTCTTACACACATATTGAGGTCCTTATGACTTTTGTATTGCTTTTTATTATATGGGTGTAAGAGCCCACCATATGTTGCTGTTGATGCTCTTTCCATGGGAAGGTCGAAACTTTCTAAGAGCTCATCCTTCTTGAAATTAAGGTCCACAGCCAGAGGGGGCAGTCAAGGGTGGGCCCATATTTCAAGAATGCTCCATTTCTCTGGCCTTACCTTGCAATTAAATGTCCTAAATTTCAAGTTGCAAGGAAATTGTCATTCAACAATTTTCTGGCCATGTGGCACCACATAGGACTAAGTATTTCAATTGGTGATTGACATCTATCTATGAAGGATGGTAGTTTGTTTTGTTTTCTAGTTATGAGATCCAGTGAACTGCGATGCTTCAGATTGTGTTCTTGGTGACTTTGGAAAGATCTGGACGACGAGGTTTCAATGAGGAGGGGTGCATGGGCTTGGTTCCATGATGTTTGGACTCACGGTGCAAAAGTTCTTGAATATCGAATGATTTTTTCACTGAAAATTAAATTAAATTGTAGCTGATAATTTCGGAGGAATTGGAATGTGCCTTTGGTGTTGTTGGAAAGATCTTGATGAGAAGGATTTAATGGAATTTATGTGATAAGATTTGGATTTAGAATGTGGGAGATAATTGATTTAAAAGTGATTTGTGCCGCTGAAAATTCGAATAAATTCTAAAAAACCAGGTTTGGAAGCAAAAATCAGTTGAGGATGTGGTAACACATGGACCAACGGCACAGGCCACACGAGTCTCAATGAACATATGAGGGTTAATTCACACCCTCTTTTGTGTCCCATACCAGTTTCTTGTACTATCAATTATGTATAGTAAAGAGTTGGATGTCGCTGATTCCCATGAATAATCAATGTGCATGCATGCAAATTGTATTTTCATAATATTTGGATTGAAGTTTTATTGTATAACTAGAGAGCAATGTTTCTTTCTCCATGAAATTTCCAGTGTTGGGCGGTTCTCAAATGCTGATCCGGTTCTCATACCGGTTTTCAAAATGAGAACCGATTGACACTTTTACATGTGAGAACCGGAATGAAAACCGACCTCAGATTCTAACATGACCGAGAATGGGTTATGAGAACCGGTTCATATGTATACGTACATGTATATATTTGGAGAACAGGACAGGTTCTCTCATGGAACTCACATCCGGTTCTCAGAGTTCTCTGTATCATTGATTGGTTCCTCTTGTTCTTCTTCTCACTTGGGACTGCTACTCTTCTCCTGTTGCTATTACTTTTCTCCCATTATTATTCTTCTCTCTTTATTACTATTACTCTTCTTTTTACTGCTATTACTGTTCTCCCATTATTACTGTTCTCTCTTTCTTGGTATTACTGTTCTCTTTATTAGGATTACTTTTATCCCATTCCTCTTATCCTTTTTCTGTTGCTGTTACTTTTCTCACATGGTGTTGCTCTTTTGGTGTGAAGTCATTTAATTATTAAAACTGATTTTAATTAATGAAAAATTTAATAATCAGATTGTGAAAACCGGATGTGAAAACCGGTTGTTGTATATATGAGAACTGACCTATCTGATAACCAGGTGAGTTTGAAAAAAATAAAAATTAGATAGCCTGACCGGTTCTCACCAGCCCAAAAATATATATTAATGAACCCATCAGGTTCTCATAGCATCATGAGAGAACTGGAACCGGCCGGTTCTCCCAAAAAAGTGAGAACTGCTCAACACTGGAAATTTCTCACTTGATTGAGCTCAGAAAAGAAAAGAAAAATATTCCATTTCAAAATTTTCTACTATTTAAAAGGAAAATCAACAAATATTTTAGAAGAACATTATTTGAAAAAATGTCATCGCTTTTTCACAAGTTTTTTGTGTAGGGTAAAATCGCCCATCATCAAACGCATATTTATCGTTGAACACTTTTCAATATTTTCTTCATTCCTTAATCAAATTGAATAATTTTTGTGTCATTGCACCCACAGACTATAGGACTACAAACGTTCATTGAGCATCATAAGTAAAAGAAAAATGCAAAATATAGAGTAAGAGGATGAGTGATAGTTTGTTTCAAAAAACTTGAAAAAATAGCTCTAGGTCATTCTCTAATTTCAGTCTCATATCTTCCTCATTTTTAGTTTGTTTTGAGTGATTACAGAGGCAAAGATGTAACAATCAAAGATTTTAAGCTCAAAATCTTGATCTGTTATAATTCATTTGTTGTTGAACCCCTTACACCAAACAACCCATATCTTCCCCCATTCCTTTACTGGATTGAGCAATTTTTGTTGGTGTTGGAAGCTCTAGAGGAAGGGCTACAAACATTGATTGAGCTTTAGAAGCAAAGGAACAATGTCTGAAGAGTCAACCTCCCTCCAGTTCTCAAATGTTCGCTCACCAGCCTATCTATGATAGTATTTTTTTTCACTATTTTAGAAATTGTGCACTTTCTTAAACATGTGGTTGCAAATGAATGCTAAATCTTCTTGGGATGCTCACTAATGATGTTAAATAAAAATCCTAAAATAAAAAACACTAATAGAGAGCAAATCAAAAGTTTCACAAAACATAAGACATTGAAATTATTCAATTTTTAAAATTTTAATGATGGCTTTGATATGAAGCTATGTTTGTTTAATGGGTGTTTCAGATTGAATTTTTTTGATGTTAAGGAAAAAGAAATTGGTATACATTGCCCTTTTCCATCTCAATTTCACATTTGCAACACTGGGTTTCTGTTTTTCAATTGTGTGACATAAAAAATTGGTGGTTATTTCCAAATGCTTTGCAAAAGTAGGTGAATTTACAACAGTTTCCATACACCCTAAAATCTCCTCAGGTTTAAATTTGTAAAAAAAATTATATATAAAAAAACTCTTAATAAAAGAAATCAAATCAACAAAGAAAGACACCCTATTGTATATCTCAATTGTAGTACCTACTAGTGTGGCCTGTGCTGTTGGCCCAAGTGTTACCACGTCCTCAACTGATTTTTGCTTCCAAAACCTGGTTTTCTGGAATTTATTTAAATTTTCAGTGGCAGAAATCACTTAAAAACCAATATCTCTCACATTGTGAATCCCAATCTTACCAAATAAATTCCATTAAATCCTGCTTGTCAAGATCTTTTCAAGAACACCAAATGCATATTTCAATTCCTCTGAAAATTTCAGCTACAATCTAATTTAATTTTCAGTGACGAAATCATTCAATATTCAAGAACTTTTGCAGAGCAAGTCCAAATGCTCATGCACCCCTCCTTGTTGAGAGCTTTAAAAAGACACCAAGAACATGATCTCAAGCATCCCGGTTCAGAGGATTTCATAACTACAAAACAAAATAAAACAAACTACCTTCCTTCATAAACCCATTACAGAATAAGGACACTCAACATGTGAATGTTGTTTTGCTACGTATGTATTGATTTTTTGAACAGACAGATATGAAAGGAAATCATGCTTGAATTGAATGCTAAGCCTTCAAGTGCTACCATGTTATCAATTGATGTTTCCTTCCAAAACCTGGTTTTTTGGAATTTATTTGAATTTTCAGTGGCAGAAATCACTTAAAAAATCAATATCTCCCACATTGTGAATTCAAATCTTACAAATAAATTCTATTAAATTCTGCTCATCAAGATCTTTCCAACAACACACCAAATGCACATTCCAATTCCTTTGAAATTTTGAGCTACGATTTAATTTAATTTTCAGTGAAGAAATCATTCAATATTCAAGAACTTTTGCACTACAAGTCCAAACACCTGGAACCAAGCTCATGCACCCCTCCTTGTAGAGTGCTTTCGAAAGACACCAAGAACACAATCTGAAGCATCCCAGTTCAATGGATCTCATAATTACAAAACAAACTACTTTCCTTCATAGATAGATGTGCTAGTGCTTTGTAATTCTACCCCCAAAAAAACCTAATTAGGTCAAAAATATTAGAAAGGAGACAGGATGAAAGATGAAGTAGGTATTTGCCACAAAAAAGAGATTGCAATGAAGTACATATTAGAAAGAAATTAAATCCTGAGGAAAAGAAGGACAAAAAGAAATGAGGTTTTATAGTGACACCTCCCCTCCCCCTGGTCCTCATAGCATAAGGTCAACAGGAAAAGTAAAAAATGAAAAAGAAGGAAGAAGAAGGTGCAAACGGTTACTTGACTTACTTTTACTAACTTACTTCAAGTGCAACTCAAGGCGCAAGAGTTGCGCTTGACTGGGAATTCAAAATCAGATGAAGTGCAGTGGGGGATGTTGAACAGAAAACAACAGGGCCCAAGGATGAAAACCTCAGACACCAAGCAAAAACCCAATGTCACGTTGTTGGTGAATTGGATTTGGCATCCACGTGCAGCGTTTTGTCATCTAAGTGCATAAGGCTCTCCACCGAGTGCAGGCGTTTTGTCATCGAAGTGCATGAGGTTCTCATCCAAGTGTAGGCGTTTTGTCATCGAAGTGCATGAGGTTCTCATCCAAATGTAGGCGTTTTGTCATCGAAGTGCATGAGGTTCTCATCCAAGGGCATGATTTTATCATCCATGTACGTGAGTTTGTCAGCCAGACGTCCTGACGCGTATCTTGTTCTTCAGCCATTTTCTGAGACGTCTCGCGGGTTGCAATTCGCGCGGCATCTCTTTCTCGCGCGCGCTCGCGCGCTTATAGCCCCGTCACAGCAGCAGCATCCCCCCCCCCCCCCCCCCCCCCCCCCCCCCCCCCCCCCCCCCCCCCCCCCCCCCCCCCCCCCCCCCCCCCCCTCCCTCCGCTCCCGCACCACCCCCCCCCCCGCCCCCCCCCCCCCCCCCCCCCCCCCCAACAATCGCCGAGTGAGTACCTTTCACAGCTCCCGAGTCCTTGCTTCGCTGTTCGCTCAAGACTCACTCACTCGCGCGCTACCTGAGGAGGAGGCGGAGATTTTCGCCTTTGTGGCCATGAAGAATCAGCATCTCATTCGTGGTCGAAAAGTTGTGAAGACGGTCGGCAATGACGCGGCGATAATGGACGGAGAGAATAAGAGCAATGGAGCGAACAAGCGAAGTGGGGCGGGGCGTAGTGCGCTTTCGGAAACAAAGGAGGAGGAGGAGGAAGGCAAGAGTAATGGAACCAGTTGTTTCATCACTAAGACGGTGAAGACGAGGAGTGGTGGTAGCGGAGGAGGAGCTGTTGCCAACAAAAAAAGAGAGGTGAACTCCAGTAATAATGCAGCAGCAGCAGCTGAGGCGGCGGTTTCCAAGAAGCGAGAGGAGAGTAGTAATAAGAGTCATCATAGTAATGGACGAGTCGTCGTCTCCAAAGCGGTAGCCAGCGGGAAAGGAGGAGTTCCGGAAGTCGTCAATGGGAGGATGCATAGGAAGAGGGGTAAGCAGACTCCTCCCAAGGCCGCGTCCACCAAGAAGTTGAAGACATCGGCGGGATCTGCGAAGACTGTTGCGCCGAAAGAGGAGCCGGAGCCGGTTGTTCTGTCTGAATCCATTTCCAAGGGTGGAGACGTGGATGAGGAGGAGGAAGAGGAGGATGCTGTGCTCAAGGCGGGGGGAGGGGGTGTCGACGAGGAGGAGGTTTTCGTTATCCCGCAGAAGATAGTGGAGTTCAAGACGCAAAAGCGTGACCCTCGGGACGAAGTTCATTGTAACTTGGTCCGTAATACCCGAATTCCCAGCCACGTCGCTACTCGTGACTATCCGCATCGCTATCCGAAGAAGATCAAGGTAAGGCTCCTGTTGCTCGCATTGTCCATTGCTGGTTACTAGATCTGGTTTTCTCTATGCTTGCAATCTCTCTCTCTCTCTCTCTCTCTCTCTCTCTCTCTCTCTCTGTCTGTCATCACTTGCTGCAGCAAAATCCCTGATATTGCACGGATTCAGCTCATTTGTCCTGTTCTTCTTCTTTGAAATGCTTAGTCCATTGTGCGCAGTTGAAAAGCTGGTATCCCAGTTTCTGCTCAACATGTAAGGCTACAAGCTTGAAATCTAAAAGGCAGCTGGCCCTGGTTGCAGAACACAGTCTTACAATGTAATTTGTTTTCAGGCTATCAGAACTAGACTCTGCTCATTTTATGTCCCTGGGAGGAGACTAGTCTGCATGGTTTCTTTATACTAATGAGCAGCAAATATTTTTTTCTTTTGTGATGTTGCAGTCAGAAGCAAATGGGAGGAAAAGGTTAGTTGTTCACTCAAAAATGGCATGCAAGGCTTTCCCTTCACATTCTAGTGTGTTTTGAGAATAATACTGGTGCCCTATCTCATGCGCAAAAGAAAACCCAAATTCCAATTGTTGTTCTTCCTACCCTTGCTGTACACATCGATCCCATAGTTTCTCCTTTCTCATACTTTGTAATCTTGTCTGCAGAGGAGAGACAGAAGAAGAGCCCGAGATTCCAGTGATTGGCCACTACAAGCAGGCAGAAGTCAATGGCAAACTTTATCTCTTGGGTGATTGTGTCCATGTCCATGTATGCTCAGAACTCAAATCTGGTTTTTGGATCTTTAACCTAGACAAATGTAATGTGTGTATTGCACATTTTTGAACCCTTTTGAGCAGGTTTCTTTTTTCTGCTAAACTTTCACCCTCAGTATCAGGTGATCTAGTTTTGTTTTTTTTCCTGTTTCGCTCAAACTTTTGATTGAGGTTAGTTTTTGGTAGTTATTTGGATTTGCTTCTGAGTCACTTTGTAGTCCTAAAGATTTCTATGTTTCTCAGATATGATGCCTCCAAATATTTTGTTAAGGGACTTAGAGGATTGATGAATCAATAGATGTTGCTTTTTGGAATTTCTGCATTTGGAGTCTTCCAAATGATTTTGTATAGAGTCTTGTAAGTGGGGAGAGCTTTTTGAAGCCCACTAGGTGTTATTTGTTTTTCCCTGCAGTCTGTTTTGTTTTCCCCTTTTCTTTCTCTTCCCCAGTGTTGTGTGTTTTGTTGTTAGTTGCTAGCTAGTATTATGACAGAGTCTTCCCTGTGTCGTCCCCTTGTGTTGTTAGTTGCTAGCCAGTATCATGGTGTTTGAGTCTTCCCAATGTCTTCCCCTTGTGTGGTGATTTTTTGTTGTTAGTTGGTAGCTAGTATCATAGCTAGAGTCTTCTCATTGCTTTCAAACTTGCAACAAAAAACTCAGCATGCATTAGTGGTTGCACTCACCAATACCCATTGTATGGAGCTGATAAAGTCAGTGGGGAAGTTGTGATAGAGAAGTTGCCATATATGTCATTGTTCACAACTGAGAGACTATCACTGTTTTCCCAGTTTTGTGAGTCCTTATTTGGAAGTCTTTCTTCGTAATTTTGCAAGTCCTGATCTGGAAGTCTTTCTTTCACTTAAAGGAGAAGTCTTAACCTTCTTCTGGCTTTCTTAATCATGAGTATGGAGATTTCTTGATTCTCATGAGAGTTAATCAGTTCTTAGTGACAAACAGTACAGTATGGGGACCAGAACTCAGCAGTAAATCATTTCTCCTTCTTTGACCAGAAAGTTCACCTATGTGCGAAGTGCTGAAGATGGCTGTATTTGCCTCTTGTATCTTGTTCAGTAGGAGTCAAATAGTGTTTCAATTATTTGTGGAATTCAGCATAAATGCCTGGTTTCTTATTGCTGTTTCCTCTTGCGAATGTGTGCTCTTGAACAGTCAGGTCTCGAAACAAACTTCATTGGGAGGATCATTGAGTTCTTTGAAAAGGAAGACAAAAGTGAATGGTTTGGTGTGCAATGGTTCTTTCGGACTTTTGACACGGTGAGTAGCAAAAATGCTGGCCTACTTCGAAGTTGAGATTTTTTGGTGTATGATTGAGAATCTAGAGTTTTGTTGTGAAGTACTGCAATGGGATAAAATTGGGGCACAGTTTGTTAAGGTTTTCTACAAGCCTAAAGGTTTTGAGATTCCACTTGCCTGGTGCTGCAAATAGGGTGTGCCCTGTTTCTGATGGTGTGCAGTTGATGACTTGTGAGACTGCTGCAATTGATATGATAATTAGTGCAGTGGAGCAATCGTTTTGCTTGAGTTTCTGTGGAATGTTGAATGCAGGCAATTGGCACTGAAGATAGAGATCATGACAAAAAGCGTGTCTTCTACTCAGATGTGAAGGATGACAATCCATTGGAGTGTATTGTTGAGAATGTGAATGTGGTTCGGGTGCCCTCTTTGGTAAATACATCATGATTCCTACTGCTGTCTTACAAGGAAATGCTGTTGAAAATATCTTGTCTCTAGTCCAAAATGAAGTGCAAATAAGTGTGCTGTTGCCATGTGATATCTTTGTCTCTTGTTGTGTGATATCTTTGGAGATATTGTAGAATAAGTTTTTGAAGAATTCTCAGAACTTATCTTCTGCAAATGGCAGACAAGATTTGACAAAGGGGAAAGGGTGATACCTCCATGTGACTACTACTTTGACAAGGGTTACAAATTTGCTTATGCAACATTCTATGAGCTCCCAGCAGAGCTACCTGGTGAGTGGGATAAACATACATCCTGGAACATGTTTCAGGACTGTAGTCCTTGTGCTTTCAGGGGTTGTTCTTATGTTTCAGCAAGTTTTTCTCATGGACAGTAGATATGCTAGTCCTCATATCCACTATGATTGTTATTTCTAGATGTGGCATTGTGAGATGGTATGATACAGTTTTAGTGATTCATTCTTGTCATATTTCTCTTATGATGGTTTTGTGTGGTGGAAGAGTTTGAAACAAGAAGTTATAGGAAAGCAGAGTCTGTTAGTTCAGACATTCTCATGTCAGATGTCAGCATTTTGACCAGGAACCGGGTGGTGGTCAAATTCAGAACCCACTTGGAGTAACAGTGAAAACTCAATGGTGGAGGGTAATATGTTGGGAGTATCGGAAATGATATCAGTGAAACAGCAAAGTAATGCATGTAGCAATGTGGAAGACAAGCCAGAGCTGCAGCTGCTTGATTTGTATTGTGGGTGTGGAGCCATGTCAACTGGCCTATGCTTGGGTGCTAATTTGGCAGGAGCTAACCTTGTTACGGTATTAAACTTCAAATAGCACTTTATAAGCCTACAAACTTGTTTATGTTTGAACAGGGTTTTGCTCTTGGTTGTTGTGTATAACAAGTCCATGTGGTAGCTCAAAGAGAGATGGCTGTTATAGGTCTTGAGGTGTGACTGTTGTTTCTTGCTGTGGCAGTTTTATGTAAGTGGCCAGTGGTGTTCAAAAGTGTTGAAGTTTTTATGATGGTTGGTTTGGATGGTTCAGAGGTGGGCAGTTGATCTAAATGAGTATGCATGTATTTCAATGAAGCACAATCACCCAGAGACAAAGGTTAATCCTCACTCTAGAACCTTGTCCTCACAATGCTTTTATGTTGTTCTGCTTGATTTGTTTGGCACTGCATAATCTTTACTGGCACCATCCAGAATTTTCTCTTGTTAAGCAAAAATTCTCTCACTGCTATGTCAGGGACAAGGGGTCTCCATTAATCTAGTCAATGAGAGCACTAGGCAACTGTATCCTAAGTATTCATCAGGAACATTGTGGATGTTTAGGTGCGGAATGAGGCTGCAGAGGATTTCTTGGAATTGCTGAAAGAGTGGAAGAAACTGTGTGAAAAGTACCCAAGTGATGATGAAGCTGTGGATGAAGCTGCAGATGAAGTTGAGGAAAGTGATGAGGATGAGGGTGTAGAAGAAGGAGAGTATGAGGTAGAAAGTCTCGTTGGTATTCGTTGGGTTGGTCAAGTGAGTGAGAAGGAGAAGCAGGTCATGGAAGAGGTGGATGATGATGAAGATCTTGAGGAGGCTCCAAAGAAACATAAGAAGGCAAAGGGAGGTTTTGAACCACCTGCAAAGAAAGGTCTTGAGTTTAAGGTCCAACTCTTACTGCTTCTTATGTTCCCAACCTATTCTGACCTGTTTCTGGACTTAAGACTCTAGTTTGTGCTGACCATTTCTTTGAACCCCTTTTATCAGGACTTTTAATAGTTCCCTTGTGAAAGCACTTAGGGGAATTCAGATTAGTAAGTGAATTTGCTGATGTGTCTTGGCATTTGTGATAAGAACGGTGGTCCAGCTTTCTGACTTTTCTGCTAAAAGTGTACATGAAACCACATAAAGCCTAAACTACATTGTTCTTTAATCTTTCCTGTATTTTATGGAAAGTTTCTAACAGTTGGGAATTTGTATGATACAGGTGAAATGGAAGGGCTATAGTGCCGAACATGATTCATGGGAACCTGCCTCAAACTTTGAGTATGTTCCTCAAACTAGGCACCCATAGCTGTTGTTGGTTCAGTGCTGTATTTCAGTCATTCTTTACTAGTATCCTCTCCCTGCTGACCATTAATCCATCCTGCAAATAATATAGGACTATTTCCAAATAAGATAATGTAAGGCAGGGAGACAGGATTGTCTTTGGGAGAGCATAAGCCTTTTTTGTCAGTTGAAAAGAAGCTCCAGGTGAGATACCGAAGTATGAGGTACTATGGTTTTTTTTCCTCTTTTGCTGATTTTGGTAAAGATGGATTTCAGGCACTGTCCAGAGCGCGTGCAGAGCTTTGTGATGGAAGGGAGAAAATGCAAATACTTGCCATTACCAGTATGGGTTCTTTTGCTCCTTTTTTTTTGTTCCCATCACCTCATAATGATTTTGCAAATAAGTCTTCTAGATAGAGTTTTCACCAATGCTGCAGCTGGAAACTGCACTGGAAGACAAAACTAGGGAACTTTATGTGGGAAAGTCTTTGTTGTAGCTGAAGTGCAGACATGCTTTGGCAGGGTGATGTTGATGTCATATGTGGAGGGCCTCCATGCCAGGGTGCCAGTGGGTTCAATAGATTTCGAAATAAGGCTGAGCCACTCAAAGATCCTCGGAACAGGCAAATGCCAGTGTTCATGGATATTGTGAACTTCCTTCGACCACGGTTTTTACTGATGGAAAATGTTGTTGATATTCTCAAATTCTGTGATGGCATCCTAGGCCGATATGCCCTTGCAAGAGCTGTTCAAATGAATTATCAGGTTTGATCCCACTTTATTCTGTTATCTTGGATGATAATGAAATGCTAAATTTTTAGTCATCAATTATGTTCTTGACATATTTTCCCATGGTTTTTATATTGAGGCAGGCAAAAATTGGACTCATGGTTGCTGGATGTTATGGATTGCCCCAATTCCGTATGCGCTGTTTCCTTTATGGAGCTTGTTCTGATGAGGTAGTCATGTTTTGGAGCTTCTGCTTTGTTGATCACAAATGGCTTTGCATATTTTAGCCTGTCTTCTGCCTTGTCACTAGATCCAAACCTCACCACTCAATCTTTTACTATAGGAACTGACTGTAGAGTGTTCCTTTGCAGGTGCTTCCCCCATTTCCCTTGCCCACACACAGTGTTATTGTTCGTGGAGGTGTCCCAAATCTGTGGGAGGTAGCTCTACAACCTACTTGATTTCATTTTTTTTCTTTGGTTTCGATTGAGTAAAAAATTCAGTATTAAATGAGCTCAACAGAACAATTGAGGTGGCAAAAGTATTGAAAGATACAGAACATCTGTGTGCCAGGAGGCTACTCAGTTCCTCTTTGGGGCCGAGTATGATATTCTGTATTCTCTGTTGCAGTTCAGCAGTTACCTGCTGTGACCTCAGAGGAGTTTAATGTGCAGGTATGGATGTAAAATAAGGTGTTGAACAACAGTAATGACTAGCAAGAGAGTGGTTGTATATTGTGCAGAGGTGTTTAGTTGCTTATGTTGAGAATCAGCAGCCTGAGTGGCTCCAAAAACCTCTAGTTCTCAAGGATGCAATCTCTGATTTACCCCCTGTAAGTCTTTTCACCTCTATACCAGTGCATATTGGCACTGCTATTTTTCCTGGTGGTACCACCTACCATTTCTTACTAATAATTTTCATTGTGGAGCCTTTATGAAATTAAAAAGTGGTGGACATGTGTCCTGGAAAAGGAAATTTGAGTTGCACAGCCCATTTGCATTGCTTCAGATTGGTTACCAGCGAGGCTGCAGTTTGGTATGATTAGAGTGTCTACAGTAGAACTGATTTCTTCTCCACTGTTTGCACCAGGTCTCGAACTTTCAAGACAAGGATGACATTCTTTACCAGGATGACCCTCACACATCCTTCCAACGTTTTGTTCGCTTACCAAAGCAAGGTGAATTGTTTGTTCAAAACATTGTATGGTATGCTTCAGTAACAATAATGTATTAGACTAGCTGTTAATCCAGAAATCCCCTGTGTAGTTGTTCTTTGTGCACACTATGGAGGAATTTCCCAAGAGAGGTTGCATAAATATTTGTTTGGTCAGGTACTGGAGGTCTTGGAGCCCTTCCCTTGAAGAAACAGAAAGTCATGCTTCCTGATCATCGGCCACTCTGCTTAAATACTGATGATTATCAGAGAGTGTGTCAAATTCCCAAAGCAAAGGTAGTATCTATATTCTGTCATCTCTTTTGAGAAGAATTAATATTGGAGGATTGCTCTGTTATTACTATGAATTTGCCTGTGGAATCAAAGGCTTATAAGAGAACCTTGAGCTAGAGCTGAATGCTATTGCTAAAACATGACAAAGGGGCCTTGTGATCATTTTGCAGGGAGCAAATTTCAGAAATCTCAAAGGCATTATTATCAAGGAGGATGGAACTGTCGATGTGGAGAGAGAGCCTCGCGAATATTTGGCTTCAGGGAAGCCCCTGGTAAGCCTTCTAAGATGTTCTAAGTTAGAGAAAGGCAATTGTGTGAGGACATTGTACAGTTCTAAGTCTTGAGTTTCTTGCCCTGTTTTGGTTTGAACATAGATATGCTCCCAATCATTCTTGTCTCTGGAGCTTCTTCCATTGAATTGATCTTGTGTACAGAACTATTGATCGTAAATCTAGTTTTTCTAATTCTTCACAGCTGAACCTACATTTCTGTTTGCATGCTATAGGCTGCATTGATAGTGCATGTACATGGCACATCTAACATCCTGCATACATTCTAGGTTTCCCCACTATGCTGGATGAAGGCATGATTGGTAATACCTATTTTGGTTTATTCTTACAGGTCCCTGACTATGCTGTCAGCTTCATCAGGGGGAAATCTTTGAAGTAAGCTCTACATATTAGGAAGATTTGCACAAAGAAAGAGAACTAGGTCACCCTATCAGGCCATGTTGGAATCTGATATTGATAGAATGTGACAGGAGTAGACTTTTTTTCTGTAGATGAAAGGTCCAAAATTGTTTAAACAAGAATCCAGGTTTTGGATTTCAGAAACCATTGTCTAATTTCTGCTGCCTGCACTGAGCATCTCTGATGGCATTTGGCACTTGCAGGCCCTTTGGTAGACTATGGTGGGATGAGACTGTTTCAACAGTTGTCACCAGGGCTGAACCACACAACCAGGTTATGACTTATTTTCTTGAGAATAAGCTAACATGTTAATTGGGTCCACTGTTGTATACAGAAGACAAACTCGTTGTCACTTGCCTCCATTTTGTTTGAGTGATTCCAATTAAAGGGAAAATCAAGAATTCATATTGAGCAAAGATGTAGTTGTTTGTAGGCTTCTGAATGCATGCTGATATTTCTTTGTTGGTTTGCTCAGTACTAAGCACAGTTACTGATTCATCTTTTGCAGATCATCTTGCACCCTGGGCAAGATCGAGTCCTCACAATCAGAGAGAATGCAAGACTTCAGGGATTTCCCGATTACTACAAGCTTTTTGGTCCCATCAAGCAAAGGTACTCATCATGCTCAATTCTTTAGTCTTTTTCATTGAAATGCACTTGACATCACTGTTGTCTTATATTGTGGACCAATTTGTTGAATGTCTACAAATTTTCCATCTCTAGACATTATAAGGAACTAATATAACAGTTGAAACTTACTGTGGAGTTCTCTGTAACCTCCTGGACCTGCTATAAAACCATTTCTTGAAGGAAACTGAGGTGGTTATCAGGGTGCTAACAATGGTATGCTGTGGACAAATTGGCCTAACACTCCATGCATGTATGATAATCATTTTCTGCTTTGTTTCAGATACATTCAAGTTGGGAATGCTGTAGCAGTGCCTGTTGCAACAGCATTGGGTTATTCTTTGGGGAATGCTATTTTGAAGCGGCATAAGGTAGAGGAGGAGACCATTGAACTTCCTCGCCATTTCCCCCATAGTCTTACCACTCCAGAAGGAGTTCCAGAACTCCCTGATAATGAGGAGCTTTGATTCTGCACCAACTCCGTTACTTTGTAGTAAGTCACTGACTGGGATGCATGCTCTTTGTTAGGAGTGGCTGTAGTGGTCTGGTAATTGATTTCTATTCATGGTTTCTACTTCTTGTACATCCCCAGAGTTCGATAAACTTATTGGGATTTCTTGAATAGCATTGAGAACCCAAGTGAATCAAATAGACGGAAGGAAAATTGTCTTCCTTTAATTTGTGATTCTGTGTCATTAGGTGTCATGAATCAGACTATGTCCTGTTGAGCCATCCACGTTTCTCAATATCTGAAGGAAAAATTCATGACGTTGGAAAAATAACACCTTTTTGGGAGTAGGGAGGAGTGTACTCAGTTGTGTTCATCTACACTTTAGTCCAGTGACATTCATTACTTGATTTGGGATATAATGCAGTGGCTACTTAGAAGTTATATGCTCGAATGCTGTAAGCTAACAATCTTGAGGTCAAATGATGTCACAAACATGAAGCTATGATAGTAGTAGGGTTTTTAAATTAATGTGAATAATAAAAAAAGGGTACTTTGAAGGAGAAAGATTGTAGGAGAGAGGATGTTGTGAGTGCAAAGTGATTGTGCAACTTCCACTTCAAAGCTTTTATGATACATGACATTTAGGTTAAAAGGAGGCTTTGTGATGAAAGATTTGTTGGTTGGATTGAACTTGGAACATTTTGATTGTGAAAAATTTGTTGCTTGATAGTGGCCTGCAGTTGTAGGAACTTCTTGAACATTTTGAACATAATCAGTGCTGGAGAGTATAATATGTCATAATAAAGTTATCTTCACTTTGGGCCTCATCCTCCTTTTGAACCAAGTGGAGAGTCCACCAAAGGGAGGAGCCCTCTGAAAATGAGGGATGAATGCCCCAAGTAGACACCATAATTTCTGTTGTAACCACATTACAGTGTATAATGTTTACTGCCATATAAGGTAAGTGGTTGACATAGGGTAGGCTCCTTCGTACATATCCAAAATTGTTGATATTCCTCATAATGATTTGGTTTCATATTGTCATCAACACATTTGTCATGTTAACATAGGAGATGATTTGATTGGTGTTTGCCTTTTGTTGAATGATCACATGATTGTTTAAGGATGGTATGCTGAACCTAATTATGAGCATACTATATTAGGTTTAACAAATGAAGTAATTCAAATTGAAGGAACATTTCATCACTTTGAATCTTTGACAATGTTTTGTAACAAACGATCTTTGATTCCTAGTTTTCCAAATTTTTGGAAATGGGCAAGTTGGTTAAATAGCACGACAGTGCCAAAAGGTGGCGAAAGTGTGAACAAGGTAGTAGATAGGACATGCTTCAAAGAAGCGAGCTTATCAAATTTTGTAGAGAATGGGAAAATAGATGCCATGCAGCAAATGACCAGGAGTTTTTACTAAACTCTACATTGACAAGGGTAATAAAATCAGAAATTACTTTTCACTAAAGCTCCAATTTGTTTTAGTTGAAGGATGTATTTCAGAGATTGTTGAATTGTTCAGGAGAGTTTCTAATGTAAGAGCTTTTGAAAAACAACTTACATTGTTAAATTTACCTATGGATATTGTTTTTAATATTCTATATGTCCATAGAAATGGTGGTAAGGGAAATGGGAAGTGGTATCATGCAAGTACAATTAAATTGTTTGAAGTTTTGCAAAATTTTGGAGATTCATTAGCACACAACTTCATTAGCAAAAATTTGGTAGGACTAACCTTAAACAAAACTAGGTCTAATTTTCATAAAGAAGGTTTTGTATATTGTATAGTTATCAATGAATTTATGTTTTGTTACAAAAAATTGAAACTTTCAATGCCAATACCTTTTGAATGTGGAAAAGATGAGATGAAATGCATTGAACTTGCCACATGGAATAGGAGGTTGGATATGATTAATGGGTCTTTTGGATTTTAGATTTCACCTCAACTTCCAACTCATGAATGCAAATTTGATATCAATCCATCATCAACCACATGGACTAGTATCAAAATTGATTTTGAAACTTTACAAGTTGGAACAATGTGCCCTGTACTTGTTGTTAACCCTCTTGCAATAGGGTGCCAAGATTAGTGTATTGCTTGTTGAGTACTTGCAACTAATTTGGTCACTTGCAAGTTAAAAGCCAATGGGAATTAATACATAAGTTGTACAAAAAATATTTAGAAAAAGATATAGGCCCTTTGCAAGGTCATGCTTCAAATGGGGGTAGTAGGTGACAAAAGTTGATGTTGGATAACATTTTCAAAGGGACCTATGGCTTAAAAGTTCAAGGTTTCTTAATGTGTACAAAGATGGTGGACAACACCCCAATAATAATGATGCAAGACCCTTTGTATGTGGGTAAGAATTTTTTAAATCCTTTACTTTCAACAACAAGAATTATGTTTTGGGTAAACATATGGTAAACAAAAATCATTTGTTAGTTCTTGAAAAATTTGCCAAAGACCAACATGGATTGTTGGAAGAAGACATCGATGTCAAGGATTAGCAAAATTTTCTAGCCATACAACGAATTGCTTTTCCTAAGGTAAGAAAATGTCTTGAAGCAATTGATGAAGGTATTATTTATGAAGGAATGCAATTTCAGGAACATGTCAAAGGTATAATTTTACATCTTCAAGTTATTTGGGCATTTTTGGAAATTTTTAATGGTTAGGGAACTCTATTAAAACAAGTGGAATGATCATCGTTTGTGGTGCATATGATTTGTTTTGGAACTGAATATATTCATAATGTTCAACGTGGACACAACTTGCAAGATAATTGGTTGACTGAAGAATCCATTATTAATTGTTTCATTTCTTATCATTTGGCAATTTTACATATTATGATGATGCGGGATTTATTTCCTAACTTGCCTATTGCTTTACATAAAGTTGGTTTAGATTGTTGTGAAAACTTTTTCTCTCTTCTTAAACAACATGTGAAAAACAAACACAATTTTTGTATTGGGAGGCGATTGAGCAAACTCACATAGGGCAAACTGAACAAATAAAGTTTGAAGAAGATGGTCCATTGTTGGTGGAATCAAGACAACAAATGTTTTTTGGTGGGAAGGTAATGTGGTTTGTTGTTCTACTAATCTTTCCAATTTTAAAACAAGCTTGGTTGGCTGGTTTTAAAGAGGTTCCAAATAGGCCTTAGATGTTGAGATGAAAGAAGTTCTTTTGTCTCATGGTAAGTAGGAAAATCCTTGGAGTTCATCATTTACAGATTCATTAGACATCATAGATTGTTGTTTTTTGGAAGTCAATGCAGATGCTAATGTGGTTGCAAATGATGTGTTTGTGAATTGTGTAGGTCATGAGTCTTGTTCAAGAGATGATGAAACTTTTGTTAGTGAAGTTGATGTGTTGATAAAAACTTATGTTCTGGACATTGAACAACAAGATGAAGTTGAGGGATGTATTTTAAAGTCCTTTAATGTTGTAGAAATTCTAGAAGCTACTAAGATATTGTCAATCGTTGATGTGTTAGGAAAGGGGTCAATTTTCAAAATGAAGTTCATAACTAAACTAAATGCCCATCCACCATCTAAGTTATCACTAGATAGGTTGAGGTGAGTGCAATATAGAACATGTGTAAAAGGTTCTTTAACACAAGAAATGGGTTTTTTTTATGATGTTGGTATCATCGTGGAAGAAGGTAAGAAACTGATTTGGTACTTCAGACATGTACAAAAAATTATAAAACATCTTGATAAAGGTGGGCATATCGATTATGTGAGGCATGTTTAGTTGAATGAGGAAGGTATCAAAATTTTACCAAAGTATTACAAACAAATTGAAGGTCTTCATTATTCATATGGTGGTTATGGTCGTCTTGAAGCTAATCTTGTCAATTTGAATCATGTTATATGCTTGATTCCTTTGACAAAAGATGTAGAAACAGAAGACTTTTGTTGGCACAAGAGGACAAGAAAGCTTTGGACAACTATGTGAAGAGCGAGCGAAAGCAAAGACATGACAACAAAAGGAACACAAATACATCTACATCAGCCTCACCACAAGCATGTCCAACAACTACACGTTTGCTAGAATCAACATCCATGTTGCCAACAACTAGCTCACATATTCCACTTGTCACTAGAAGTGGGAGACAAGCATAGCTTGCACAATTTTAATCAAGGTATGCATTTTGATTATAAATCCAACACCAACTTCAAATCATTAGAATCTTATTATGAGGTATTATAAGCTTATAATAATTTATAATAATTTGTCCATAAGCTCTAACTAGCCTTCTTATGCCACAGACCCTCCTTATAATCCAAGAGTTGCTGCCCCAGGTGTTTATCACATGCATCCAACTTGGTCCATACAATTGTTTCTCAATCCTCACCCATAAAACTGAAAGATGAGATAGTATAAAGTGAGAGACTATTCAAATTCAACCATCTTGGCCAATTCAAAATGTAATACGAGAACTGTTTCCTATGTAGATAGTTTATTGACCCAAATGACATTTATTGGCTAAAACTGGTGTATATGGCATATAAATATTGCATTTCAGATAGGCTACCATAGGTGGAGCTGCTCTAAATGATCTCAACAAATTCTTGATTCAGATCAATGATCAACAAATAAAAATGATCTGAAAATCACGAAGCCATACTTTACTGCTAGTGACAATGTGTTTTGCTGATGAGTTCATCATCATCATATCAGAGCATGTGTTTGTTGCGGAACCATGCAATGCAGTCATCAAACATGGTCTCAACTGGTTTGAACTTCAATCCCAGCTTTTCCAGCTTGCTTGAATTGAGAGTGTAATATGGCACTGGTGGTACATTCTCCAATCTGCCAAAAGAATTTCACAAGGAAGAATATCATGTGAAAACACAAATTTGTGAAGAGCAAACTCGCTCACCCACTCCCTCACTCAATGTGTTGCAGATGCAGCTGGTTCCTGATGATAATCAGGTTATAAGTGCAGTTGTCAGCACCAGATTAGAGTTATATGATTCCCTAAAGTGGTCCTGAGTGGTTCCTAATTTCACCCTCGATCCTTGGCTTCATCCTCAATTGTGTCTGGAATCAAAACTTTATACAAGCATTTGCCATGTGAAGATCATGGACCCAATTGCCAAAAAAAAGAAAAAGAAACCAACAAACTTGGTGAAGATGGTGGTCAACTTCCGATCATGTCTGGGAGTTGCTAGCAAACCTTGACTTGGGTGCCATCTGCACAAATTTCTCGAAAAGTCTTGCTCTCGCATAGTAACTCTGGTGTTGCTCTATACTGATCTAGAGTGTAATTTGTTGCAAGTTCAAGATCCAAGAGCTAGATGTATTAAATAAAGCTATATGAGTCTTGAGCCCTAAGTGGGATGGAAATCCAAAAAAATCATGGATAAAAAATTTGAAAATCATGTCCATGAAATTAAGGGATAACGATGATCAATGGATGCTGGGTCAACAATTTAGGGTTCAGGGTTGGATGAATGTAGGATGAATAATTTATGAATAGTCTTGGATTTCATGGATCTCAACAATTTTTAGTTCACTAGGAGATCATGATGAGGATCCAAAATATTATATCAGGATCTAGTACAATGTGATCTTAGTTAAATTATGTTTCAGATGACCAGCAATGTCTGTTGCATTGAAGACATTTGTGTTGAATCATGTGATCATCATCATCACTTGGGTTTTTTTTTATACTATGAAATAATAAAATATTTTAAAAATTCTATTAAAAATGAGAATATTTCAAATATATTCTCAAAATCTGGATAATTCTTGGCACCAGGCTATTTACATTGAAGTGAATTATAAATTATATTTTTCTTATTAAGTTGTATCTATATTTTTTTGGCACATTATTTGGGGAAAAAATGGAAGTAACCTCTGTTGTTGGCATCATCATCTGTACCTGGTAGGAATGGGGAGATGAGGATATCGTGCCGCCACTAAACGGCAGAGTTGTTCCGGCTCCAATTCTGTAGCAGAACAAAGGTATCGGCCTCTGGCTGATGGTTCCTGGTACACAAGAAGGTGGGCCCGAGCCACATCGTCGATGTGCACATATCCCATTCTTCCCAGCATCCCAATCAAGCTCCCATCTCCTGCACTCATCTGATGATCATCGGTTTAGCTGCCTCGATACATGCATGTCTACCGGGTGAAGGTTGAAGTATTTTTCCAAGGATTGCATTTGACATGTAGTATTCATGTGTTACTCTAATGTTTGGAGCAAGAGCTGGTGGTTGCCTTGATGTCAGCAGCAATTAATCAGTAATTTTGGTGCAGGAAACAAAAAATTGTAGCTGCCGATCCATGCAGCTAGATCGGGACTGATCATCAGATCATCATGCACGTATGCATAATATAAGTACTAGCTAGCTTTTACCTTTGAGGAGATGGAGGACATCGTTGACAGTCTTAGAATTGTCAGCTGGGAGTGAGGGTCCAACAACAAAGCTGGGAAGAACTACAATGAGATCAAGCTGATTGTCTGATGCAAACTGCCACGCTTCCTTCTCCGCCAGTGTCTTTGCCACAGCGTACCATATCTGAGGAAAGCCACACGAAGACGCAAGCACGCAGAAAAGCCCCCATGAGGTCACGGGTACAAGTGCAAGAAGATCATATCTCTTTTTTCTGTGAAGAGCTCTCATGCATGCATGCATATTGATAAGCAGAAGTCTTCTACTAGACTAGTGTGATTTAGACATAAAGCAACCACATGCAGAAGAGATATTAATCTATCTTGATTCTTAACTTATATTGGGTGCACAAGGGCACGCTGCTCCAAACAGTTTCGTCCAAGGGGATGGCAGCGGATGGGAAGATGCTGTTGAAACGGACAGCAGCAGATGACGATGTCATGACGACGCGCTTGACGGAATGCGATTTCTTGCAGGATCGGAGGACGTTCAGAGTGCCGAAGACCGCGGGGTCGATCATCTCACTCTGCGGGTCGGATTCGATGAGGACTACAGCAGTGGCAGTATGGAACACGCCGTCACAGCCGCTCACCGCCTCATCATAGCTGCCTGCGGTCAGTAAGTCCGCCTTCACCAGCTCCAACCTCTCTTTCGCTCCTGGCAGAGCCCACAAATGGCCCGTCTTTTGCTCATTTCCTGTAACACACAGTTCATCATGAAATATTACAACAACGTAAAGAGCATCCCAGCGGCGCTCAATATGTGACCCTCAAAATATTTTTCACATCCAAGTTTAGTTATTTAGTTTTTTCAACCTCATCCATAAAACTAAAACTAAGACTGCAAATAGGTGCAAGACTACTAATCGCAACCCACTTGGACCAATCATTATGATTAGTCAATCAGAAACAGGGAGCAGGCAGTCACATCATATTTATTACACTCTTCTCTCGCAGGTAACTGCCTGAGCAAACTCAGCAAACTCTGGCATGTTTTGACCTTTCTTCATCCAATTTTAACGTGCAGGGTGACCTCCTGAGCACCGCTGGGATGCTCAAATCCAAAAGAAGTTCTGCATGCGGGCCGTAAGTTCTATTTTACTCAAAGCTTATCGTCTAGATTCAATCCAACAACAAAGCATGAACTTATCTATGATCAATCTTTGTGAACGATCTGTCCCGCATGCCAGGAGGTTTAATACGTGCACTGCATGCATGAATCAGCAGCTGCTTTGCAGTTACCAGGATCACGAACAGTTCCGCGGACAGTATAGCCATCAGCCAGCAAGCACTTGATAAGCCAGGATGCCACAAAGCCAGTAGCACCTGTGACACACACCAGGTCCTTCTTCTTAGACTTCCCAGCTGCAGCAGCTTGGTCAGTCATGCTGCAGCAGGAGGAGCTGCCGGTGTTTGCAGCGTGAACTGCAGTATCTAGTGCAGCCGCTGCAGGTCTAACCTCATGTGTTGGACTTGCAGCTCCTGCTACTGTTGTTGTTGTTGCTGAGCTCAACGACATTACAATTGCTCCCAACCAATTTTTTGAGCTGAAGTTCTGTGCACATTAGGTTAGTGGCTCAGCAGCAATCATGCTTGTGCAATTGACCCTTACTTTTGCTTCTGAAGGAGATCTGATCAGCAACCTGATCCTAACAATATATGATCATGGCAGCAGCAGCTTGGCAACATCATGGGTCAAAACATCATGTCCAGCGTAAGACCAGTTTTTGGTACAATTTTGTGATGTAGCCAAAGTGGCGATGATCCACAGGAAGATTTAGCCAAATTTGGCTACAAGCTATAAAAATCAAAGTATAATTTTAAAATATCCCTTCTATATTTTTGGCTACCTGCTAATGGAGCCATGCATACAAATCTGGGAATTTTTCTTAAATTTTGGTCAAATTTTGGCTATTGAAAATCTCAAAAGTCACTTGATTTGAGTGCTTTTAACTGAGCTTTTTGGCTGTATGTAGCCAGCAAAAAAGAGGCTTGGACGCCAGAGAGTGAATTAGGAGATGGTGGTTCCAACACGTAGCAAGCATGGAGCAGCCTAGGAGAGTTGGGTACCCATGTTCGTCACAGATCCTGCTCCTCACCTACTCTCTCGCCCCTCCCTCCATCAGTATTGCGTGATCATTAAGCTCGGGGGTGCCAGCAGATTATGATCACATTATGTGACGTAATCTTCCGATGATGATCATTTACACTCATAATCTAGTGGTTTTATTTTCAAATTTGTGAGGTAGCTGGTTTGGCAATCATCCACAAGAGGATTTAGCCAAATTTTGGCTCCAGATTGTCAGAGAGGGAAAATTTTAAAAATTAGGATTCCTCCTATATTTTGGTCATATGTTACCTATGACAACTTCAGAAAATTTTCCCTTATTTTGCATGGTGACTTGTGCCCAATTTTCCCCAAAAAAAAGTCCTTTGTATCATTCACACCTCCATTTTTTTGGTCTGTAGGATCCAAAAATTCTCCAAAAGACAAAACACTTGGGGTGGGGGAAATCCTTTGTTGTCTAGCTGTCACAATATTCCCTTTTTTTCTGGAAATTTTTTCTGAATTTTGACCAAAATTTTGGAATTTTTTGGCCCACATTTCAACTCTGATTTTACTTTATTGCAGCTCTTGGACTAGTTGCACAAGAAAGAAACCAATGAGCAACAATGTTTTTAAATCTTTGGCCACTTTTCGCTAAAAAGAATTGAACACACCAGTTTGCTTCAGTGACACCAATATATTGTCCATACATTGATATTTTTTGTTTGGTTTCCAATGTAATAAGTATGTGGAAACACAAATGAACTAGTTGTACTTCAAAGCAAGTACATCAAAATCATTCTGATAATTGTTTGTGAAATTTAACTAAACAGGTGTTTTGGTGTGTGATGATTGTTTATGTTGGAAAAAATTGTGTTTTGAAGTTAAACATTGAAATAGTTCATTCAAATGGGAAAATAATTTCATCATTATAAATTTGACAATATCATGTATCTTTTGAATACCTTATTGGCCTGTTTACATGTAATGATGCGTACCTAACAATTTTTATTATTTTGGGAAATCTGATCAAAACTTAAAATGTGAAATTAAAAATGAGAAAACAAGTTGTGGGGGAGGGGGGTGGAGGGGGGTTGGGAAGGTTTCAGTCACCAGAAGTTACGCAACAAGAAAAAAGAAAAAAAAAGAAAAAGAAAAAGAAAAAAGGAAATGCATAATTGCTATAGTTGCTTCCAAATTCATGTAGCCATGAATATAGAAGGATGGTTTAAATTTTTATGCTTCATATTTATAGCTAGTTTCAACTAAATCTTCGTAGGGATGAATATCACTTTTTCTAAATTTTTCTGTGGACTGATCATTACATCCTCTGTGGACAATCACCACTTAATAAAATATTGGTCCAGGATTTGAAGAATGTGATGAGTATATCAAGTTATTGTCCACCTACACAATTATACATGTGTAGAGGATGGAGGGGGGAAAGTGAGTTTAATCACCTCTCAATTTGAGTAAGATGTGTATTATTGATTTATCTACTTTTCAGTTTGAAGTTAGTCATTTTTAATTCACAATCATATGGTTTAGGAATGGATTGTATATGGAATGTTCAGGATAAAGTTTTCACCAAATATCAGTTGAAGACCAATAAAAACATGTTGGATTAGCCCATAATAGGCAATATCATGTATGGTTTGAAAATTTTCCATTGCAAGTCCATAGATGGTTGTATCTATTGCATCTATGATTCTTCCACCCAACTCAAACTTCTTCCACCCCATCTTGATGCCAGATAGAGAGAAAATCAGAGTTTTGACAACATTGAAATACATGTTTCTGCCCTATCTCTGCACATAACTATTTACTTGATTATTGAATTACATGTGCTTTTTGTGTGTCGGTGGATTGTTGCAATAGAGAATCAAGACTTACTATACCTGACTTAAAAGTCAAGCACATATAGTGATCATCCCTGACATTTGGAAGTTTGTATCATTTGAAGTTGTGGGAATAACAACTTCCATTGTTGTGAATATTTGTAGCAACTTACTTGTGAGTCTGCACACTTATCTTTGGTATCCTGATTTAAGGTAGATAGGCTAGTGAGCAAACATTAAGCTCTCAAAGAACATGTTTTCACTTTCTCATCAGTTTCAACCTTGGTGGTTCAAAGGGTTTAAGTAGCCCTTTCCTTGATGCACATATAAATCTAAGTATCTATAGACCTTCATTTGGGTTTGAAACATACAATATTAAACCTCCCAAAGTAGGGGGTTTGAAAAAATAGTTGTTGACCTCTTATGAACACATCTTTTCATGTGTAATTGAAGAGCACCTCATAATTGGACATGGTGAACTTCATACTTAGACAATATCCCTCATATTGCTAAATGTAGTGGATTTTTTTCCAAACACCTCCATTTAAAACATTGAACACAAGTGCACAAACATGTGTCATGATCATATGTGTGTTATGACGCGCCCCCAAGTTCCTTGTTAGACCCAAAAAGGGTCCAACTATGTTAAAGAGCGGAAGTAGTTGGAACTTGGTGCCGCTCCCAGCTTCCAGCATTAAAGGGGGTGAGAGGGGCATGCTGAAAGCTCCGAGATGAGACTAGGAAGAGGGACAACTTATTTAGTTACTCGGTCTTGCATCAAAACCAACCAACAAGTTGGTTGGTTCACATTGGGAATCACTCTTGGTGTTGGGACAAGCCATGAGCGACACGGACTCACTTGACTCACCAAGGCCCGGACTCAGAGGAAGCCACCATCTTCCCCCATATAGTATTATCTACGTTGATGTGCGACACCTGCATCTGAATGACTTTTAGTCCCGGGACTCCCAGGAGGAGTCTCGAAACTGTCGCAACCCCACTTTGGCCAAGTGTGGAGGTGAAGCCCAACACTCCCAAAGTTGGGGACTTGGAGTCCTCCGGGACTCCCGAATGTTTAGAGTTCGACAGCAAGGCCCAAAACACCTCGCATTGAGGTGTTCTTGGTGTCATTGGAAAGGT
>Ga0116230_10000911_pt1 | contig 26955 bp, 22 predicted proteins | sample S1TSphfallax_3_FD_88678 | JGI IMG/M metagenome (GOLD analysis project Ga0116230, IMG submission 88678) | Host-associated microbial communities from peat moss isolated from Minnesota, USA - S1T2_Fd - Sphagnum fallax MG | ecosystem: Host-associated > Plants > Peat moss > Unclassified | place... | reverse complement strand
TTCGCCGATCACGCTGACCTGCGCGGCGAGCTGATGCGCCGCGCTCGATACCTGGCCGGCGAGATCCGACTGCGACTGCGCGGTTTCGGCAACCGGATCGATCGCTTGTGAGACCGAGGCGGTGGTCGCTTCCATCTCGCCGGCCGCCGCCGCGTTCTCCTCGACGATCGCTGAGACGCTGCCCATGTTGGCGGCGAGCTGGGCGCTCGCGTCTCGCATCACCGCTGTCCCGCTCGAGACGTTACCCGCGATGTCGGACGTGCGTGTGATCGCGGCGCCGATCTCCGCGAGCGCACCGGTCGCGCGCTGCGCGAGTTGCAGGCCGTTTTCGACCGTCGCTTCGGCGCCGCGCATCGCTTCGGATGCACGAAGGGCGTCACGGCGGATCTTTGAGAGGATCGAATCGATTTCGCGTGTGGCGGCTGTCGCGCGTTCCGCGAGCTTGCGCACTTCGTCGGCGACGACCGCGAAGCCGCGCCCCTGGTCCCCGGCGCGCGCGGCCTCGATCGCCGCGTTGAGTGCGAGCAGGTTCGTTTGATCGGCGATCTCGTCGATCGTCGAGACGATCTCGCTGACCGCTGCGGTGCCGGCTTCGAGCTCGTTCATGATCGTTGCCGTGCCGGCCGACTCGACGCGTAGTCGCGCCAGCGCTTCGCCGGTCTGGGTGACCGCGGTATTGCCGGCGACAGACTCATCACGCGCCTGCTTCGCCGCCGCGTTGAGATTCTCGCCTAGCCGCGCGAGCGCGACGATCTGTCCATCGAGTTCGGAGACGGCATCACGCGCTGCGTTGACCGCGAGCGCCTGTTCGGTCGAGCCGCGCGCGATCATGCCGGTCGTTCGCGCGAGCTCCGCGGTTGCGATCCGAGCCTCGGCGATCCCCAGGTGTTGGCGTTTTGCGCCGTCGGCGACGCTCTGCACGGCATCGGAGATGCCGTTGACCGCGATCGCCGATTCGCCGGTCGCGGACATCATCTGGGCACTTGCGCGCTTGAGCGAGCCTGCGGTTCCGGCGACACCGCGCATCAGCGAATTGAGCCGGTCGGTGGTCAGCGAGAACTTCTCGGCGCTGCGACGCAACCCGGCGGCGAGCGCGTTGTAGCTCTCGGCAAGGTCGGCTATCTCGTCGTGGCTGGTATCGACGATCACGGGGCAATCCACCTGGACGACCGCCGTCAAATCGCCCGATTCGAGCCGGTCATAGGCGCCTTCGAGGGCGCCGAAATCGTCGCGCACAATCGTGCGAATCCCGGCGGTGACGGCCGCAAGCCGCCTCACGAGCTGCGAACCGATCAGAAGCCCGGTGAGCGACGCCGCGATGATGCTCACGAGACCGATGCCCAGCACGCTATACGTGCCGGTGCGATGCGCCGCGTCGAACGAGGCGATCGCTTCGCCGACGCGCTTGTCGAGGAGCGCCGTCGCGCGATCCGTATCGCGCTGGAGTTGCGCGAGCGAGGTGTGCCGGACGATCCGCAGTGCGTCGGCGTGCAGACCCGATCGCTGATCGTCGATCTGCTCGTCGAAGGACGATGTGTAATCGGCGACCGTCGCGACGGTATCGTCGAAGATATCGCGCAGCCCGCCCGCATCACCCGCGTGGCGTTCGATCTCATTGACGTCGTTGATGATGACCGCGCGAACGTTCGTATACGCCTCGAGCGTCGCCGGATCGCCCGTCGCAACGAACGCGCGCGCATAGCTCGATTCGCCGACCAAGTCAAACACGACGGCTTGCATCCGGGTCCGCAGCACGAAGGTCCGCTGTATCAGGGATTTGCGCTGGTCCATGACCCGCATCTGCGAGAGCGCAAGTGCAACGACGACCGTCATCAAGGCGAGGCTTACGCCCGTGCTGATCAAAAGCTTGTAGCGAACCGAGAATGTCAACGCGCCTCCTGCTGGTGTTGACGACGGGATCGAACGAGTGCAAAGATCATACCATGCGCGCAATTTCCGGGGCCACCCTCGTCGCCGTGGCCGTTGCGATCCTCACGCTGAGCGGGTGCGCCGCGGACGATACGACGAGCGACCCAAGCAAGGTCCGCGTGGCGATGGTGAGCGATGTGGGCGGTCTCGGCGATCGTTCGTTCAACGATTCTGCGTACGCGGGTCTGCGTGCGGTGAAGCATCGATTTGGCGATGAGATCGCGGTCTTGCAATCGATGTCAGGCGCGCAGTATAAGAGCAACCTGGATGATCTTGCGGGCGCCGGGTACGATGAGATCATCGCGATCGGGTTTCTCATGCAAGCCGATGTCGCCGCCGCGGCGCGCGCCTATCCGAAAAACCATTTCGCGATCATCGACGCGGTTGTCGATGCGCCTAACGTCGCATCGGTCACGTTCCGCGAAGAGCAGGGCGCGTTTCTCGCCGGCGCCGCAGCCGAGCTCGCGAGCAAGACGCATCATCTCGCCTTCATCGGAGGCGTCGACATCCCGCTGCTGCGCAAGTTCGAGGTTGGGTTCATCGCGGGCGCGCGCGAGATCGATCCGGGCGTGCAGGTCGACGTACGCTACGTGGGCTCGTTCGACGACGAAGCCGCAGGCAAGCGAATCAGCGCCGCTCTGTATTCCGCGGGCGCGGACGTGATCTTCGTTGCGGCGGGCCGGGCGAATATCGGCGCGATCGAGACCGTGAAACGGTTGCCGGACCGGTTCGTCATCGGCGTCGATTCCGACCAGGACGGACTCGCGCCGGGCAAAGTGCTCACGAGTATGATGAAGCACGTCGACAAGGCCGTGATCGAACTCGCGAAGGGCGTCACGAAAGCGAGCGCGCCGACCGGCCATGTGGAGCTCGGCCTCAAAGACGATGCGCTCGGCCTGACGGATTTTCGCTACACGCGCAGCACGATGACCCCGGTTCGGCAAGCTCGGCTCAAAACGATCGCCGCGGCGATCGTCGCCGGCACGATCGTGCCACCGTCGACACGCGAGGAACTCGCCACGTTCCATCCGGTACCGCTTTCGAATTAGCCGATTCGGCGGGAACCGAGCGCAGGATTCATCCCCGGCCCAGGAAACGTCGTCGGCCATGGCTCGCAAACCGTCGCGCACCCTGACCGAAGCGGAATATCGTTTGATGGACGTGCTCTGGGAGAAGGGCACGGCAACCGTGGCCGAGATCCACGGCGTGCTCGGCGAGCCGCCGATCGCCTATACGACGGCCCTCTCGACGATGACGATCCTCGAGCGCAAGGGCTTCGTCAAACACCGCACCCAAGGCAAGGCCAACGTCTATAAGCCCATCGTCGATCGCGACGCCGCGCGCCGCAACGTGGTGGACTTCATGCTCTCGCGGTTTTTCAACGACTCGCCACAAGCGCTGATGCTCAACCTCTTGCAATCCGAGAAGATCAGCGCGGCGGAAGTTCAGCGGCTGCAGGCGCTCTTGGAGAGCGATTCGGCCTGAACGCCGCCGCCGCGCACGTTCTGCTCGCCCTCGTCAGCGGCGCCCTCGCCGGTATTCCGCTGGCGCTTGCGGCGCTCGTCCTCGCGCGGGCCTTTCCAAGCGCGGCGGCGCGGTATGCGATCGTGGCGACGGCCTTCGGCGTCGCGGCGGCGCAGCCGCTCGTCGCCGTCGTGCTCTCGGCGCACGCCGCCCCGCATGCGGACGTCGCCCTGCCGCTCGAACGCCGGCTCGCCGGCCTCGGCTCCCCGGGCCCGCTTTGGGCGGCGATCGGAACGGTCACGATCGTGCTGCTCGCCGACGTCGGGTTGGCGTTCGCGCGACTCTTGCGCGTGAAGCGCGGGGCACGGATATCGGCCGCCTTCGCGCCCGGCGTGCGGCGCGCACCGGTCGCGTACTCCGGTGCCGTCGAATCGGCGACCGCGATCGGCTACCGGCGGCCGCGCATCGTGCTGCCCGCCGGCCTCGAAGCGCGGGTCGACGGTCGCGAGTTGCGGGCGATCATCGCGCACGAGAATGCCCACCTCGCGCGCTACGACGACTGGGCGAAGGCCGCGCAGGCGATTCTCGTCCGCGCGCTGTGGTTTGCGCCGGCACTCTGGATCCTCGCGCGGCGGCTCGATCTCGAGCGCGAACTCGCAAGCGACGAGCGCGTCGCCGCGACGCTGTCCCCGCGCGTGTACGCGGCCTGTCTGCTCCGCCTCGCGGTGGATGTCCGGGGGCGTCACGTCGCGCCCGCGGCCTGGCGCGGTCGCGCGCAGATCGCCGTGCGCGTCGAAGCCCTGCTGCGTCCGGCCCGGCGCCTCGGAAGCGGCGGGGCCGCGCTGCGGCTCGGTGCGCTCGCCGCGGCGATCGTGCTCGGCGTGCTGGGGGCCGGCGCGCTCGCTCCCGCGAGCCTGGACGAGGTTCCACCTGGCTTCGAGGTCGCCGCCGCGCCGGGCACCGTTCCGCATGCCCTCTCCCATCGCCGTCCCGCGCCCCGATCGCCGCGCCGGGTCGCCGTGATTCGCTTGCCGGTCGCTCCGCCGGTCGCCCGCCCGCCGGTCGCCCGCCCACCGGGCGTACGCCCGGCCCAGCCGAATGCCGTCGCCGTGCTGCCCCTGGCGCTCGAGCCGGGTGCCCCGTGCCGAACCTGCGTCATGCTCCGGCGCCCGGTCTCCGACGGGCCGGCTCGCAGCCGGACGGCTGCCGCGGCCAAGGCCGCCGGTTCGCCGCTTCCCCCGCCCGAAGACCCCACCGCCGGAGGCTCGGAAGACTACCCCTGGGACGCGAATTCGCTCGCGCCTTCTTGGGCCGAGTTGCTATACTGAGAAAAAGCCCCCGGCCATCAGGTACCGGGGTCTCTTCTTCGGGAAAGCTAGCATGCGGATCAAATACGAGGTGTCCGCCGGGGGTCTGGTCCTCCGCCGGAACGGCACGACTCTGGAGGCGCTGCTCATCGGACGCGGCGTGCCTCGGGTCTGGTCGCTCCCCAAGGGGCACGTCGAGGCGCGGGAGACCCACGAGCAGGCCGCCTTACGCGAGGTCCGCGAAGAGACGGGGTGTTGGGCGGAGATCCTCTCGAAGCTCTCCGATATTTCCTATTGGTTCTACCTGAACCGCACCAAACACAAGAAGTCGGTTCATTTCTACCTCATGCGCTATCTCTCGGGTGACACGGCCAACCACGACCACGAGGTCGACGAAGCCGCCTGGTTCGAGATCAAAGCAGCGAAAAAAGCGCTCAAGTACGTCAACGAAAAACGTCTGGTCGATCTGGGGCTGGAATGGCTCGAGAACGACAAGACCGGACTCTTCGAGGTCGAGCCCGTCGCGGCGGTCGAAGCGGTGAGGGACTCGAGCGCGATTTGAACCTTGCCCCGCCGGCAGCGCCTGCCGATCCGGTAGCGCCTGCCGAAGTCGCCGGCGATTCGCGGCAGCAGAGTGCGTGCCGCGTGTCGATCGACGTGTTCGACGGTCCGCTCGATCTGTTGCTGAACCTCGTCAAAGAACAGCAGCTCGATATCGCCACCGTTCCGCTTGCGCGCGTCGCGGATCAGTACTTCGCGTATATCTCGGCGATGCACGAACTCGACGTCGAAGTGGCGGCCGATTATCTCGTCATCGCCGCGACGCTGGTGTTCCTCAAATCGAAGGCGCTCTTGCCGCCGATTCCGCTCGAGTTCGAGGATGCGGACGAGTCGGCCGAGGCCGTTGAGGCACGGCTGCGCGAACGGCTCATCGCCTACTCGAAATTTCGCGATGCGGGCTCCGACCTGCGCGCCCGCGCGCTCGATGCGGCCGCATTCTACCTGCGTTCCGAGGGCGGCGATCCGACCGCCGAGATCGTGCAGCGCTATCGCATCGACGCCGCCAAGCTCGCCAACGCGCTGGCCGCCGCGCTGCGCGCCGCGAAGCCCGAAAAACGGACGATCGTGCGCGAACGGGTCTCGCTCATCGAGCAGATGGAGATCGTCGCGCGCGCGGTGCGCACCCACGGCCGCGCGAGTTTCTTCGCGCTGTGCGCGGGGCTCGATCGCGTCGGCATCATCGTGACGTTTCTGGCGGTGCTCGAACTGGTGCGCCGCGGACGGCTCGCCGTCGCCCAGAGCGCCGCGTTCGACGACATCGATCTCTTGCCGCCCGAGGCGGCGCCTCACCTCACCACCGTAGGCGCCGATGCAAGCTGAACTCATCGAAACCGGCGCGCTGCAGCGCGCGATCGAGGCGATCTTGTTCGTCGCCTCGGAAGCGCTCTCGATCAAAGTGCTTGCGAAGCTAACGGGCGCGGAAGAATCCGACGTCACGGTCGCGCTGCAGAAGATCGACGAAGCATTCGCGGACCGCGGCATCGTGCTGCGCGAGATCGCCGGCGGCTACCGGTTCGCGAGCTCGCCCGCCGTGCGCGAGGCGGTCGAAGCCTATCTGATGCCGCCCAAGACCAACCTCTCGCCTGCGGCGCTCGAGACGCTCGCGATCGCGGCCTACATGCAGCCGGTGACCAAAGGCGAGATCGAGAATATTCGCGGCGTCAGCGCGGACTCGGTCATCGCGACCCTGGTCGACCGGCGTTTCCTGATGGAGAGCGGTCGCAAGGACGTCGCCGGGCGGCCGATCCTCTATAAGACGACGGCCGAATTTCTCGAGACCTTCGGCTTGCGTTCGCTCGACGAACTGCCGCCGGTCGAGATCGAGAGCGGCGTCCAAGTCGAACTCGCCTTGCCGATCCCGACCGCGATCGCGATCGACGAAGTCGCCCCGGCCGGCGAGACCGACATCGATGGTATCCCCGAGCCGGCGGTTCGACTCGCCGCGAGCGATGGAGAAGTACAAGAAGGCGCGGCCGCCGAGCGGGCGCGCGGTGAGGAAGAAGTCCCTGAAAAAGTCTGACATCTGGGCCACGATCGACGCGAACGCGCAAGCGGTCGCGATCGCCCACGAACTGATCCAACCCGGTGAGTCGTTCAAGCTCACCGAAGACCAAGCGGCTGCCGTCGAGACGATCAACGCCGGCCTCGCCGACGGCATCTTCGAGTTCTTGCTCAAGGCGCCGACCGGCTCCGGCAAGACCGAAGTGATGATGCGCGTCGCGGTCAATACGATCTTGGAGACGGGCGGTCACATCTGCGTGATCGCGCCGACGCGCGATCTCGTGCGCCAACACGTCGCCTACTTCACCGAACGGCTCGAAGGCACGCCGCTTGGGGTCGCGCAGATCCACGGCGGGATGTCGCCCGGCGAACGGCGCGCCGCCGAAGCCGGTATCGCCGACGGGTCGATCCGGGTCGTGGTCGGCTCGGCGATGATGCTCTCGAGCCGCAACTGGTGGGAGGTCATCGACCGCAGCGAGTTGCTCGTCATCGACGACGTCAACGCGTTCGATGAACGCGAACACCTGCGGCTGCTCGAAGACCTCGATTGCCCGATGCTCTTCGCAACGGCGACGCCGGCCGAGCTGCGCTCGTTTCTCACCCGCGTCGGCGCGATGGACCACATCGTCTCGATGAAGAAGATGCCGTTCGACGTGCTGCCGACGACGGTGCACAAACCGTCGGGCGTGTTGGGCGAACCGCCGACCGAACAACTCTCGCACGCCGATGCGCTCATCCGCGAACACCTCACGCGCAAATCGCGGATCTTCGTCATCGGCCGCACCCGCGGCGACATCCCGCGCCTCGCGGAACGGCTCGAAGCAACCTACGGCATCCCGGTTCAACAGTTGCGCGGCGACATGGCCGATACGGCCGAGCACGGGAACCGTCACCGCAAACGCGGCGTGAAGGTCAACGACGTCGGAACGCGGGTCGAGATGATGACCGCGTTCCGCAACGGTGCGCCCGCGATCCTCGCCGCGACCAACCTGGTCGGCAGCGGCCTCGATATCCCGGCCGCCGATTTGATCGTGCTCACCGATGCCGATGCGTTCGGCGAAGCCGAAGTCGAGCAATTGATCGGCCGCGTCGGGCGTCGCGAGCGGCCCTCCGACGCCGTCCTCATCACGAGCACCACCTTCGAGAAGAATCCCTCGAAGTCGATGGCGAGCGGTCGCGCGCAGACCTTCATGCCGGCCGGTATGCGGAAGAACCAACTCCGCTTCACCCGCCGGCGCTGAGGTGCGGTTCGGCTTGCACGTCCGCGTCGGCACGGGGTACGACGACGCGGTCGCGTACGCGCAGCGGCTGGGGTGCACCGCGCTGCAATTCTTCAGCGGGAACCCCAAGACGTATCGCGTCGGGCCGATCGATACGGCGGCGCTCGCCCACTTCGCGCGTGCGCGGGCGAACGCGGGGATCGAGCGGGCCGCGATCCATACCTCGTATCTGATCAATCTTGCGAGCGAGGATCCCAAGTCCGCCGCGAACTCGCTGCGCCTCTTGACGAACGACCTTGCGGTCGCGGCGGCGGGCGACGTCGCGTTCGTGAACACGCATCTCGGGTCGTACGGCACGCGCGATCGCGGCGCGGGGTTCGCGCAAGTCGTTGCGGCGCTCGAGTCCGCCCTCGAGACGATCCGCCCCGGCGTGTATCTCGTGATGGAGAATTCGGCCGGCGCCGGACAGCTGTGCGGCGGGACACTTGCCGAGCTCGGTGCGTTCGTTCGCGCAGTCGGACATCCGCAGCTCGCGGTCTGCCTCGATACGGCGCATGCGTGGGCCGCGGGCTACGAAATCAATTCCGCCGCCGGAGTCGACCGCTTCGTCGACGAAGCGGATCGTGAGATCGGCATCGATCGTATCGTGCTGTTCCATTTCAACGATACGCAGATTCCGCTCGGCGGTCACCGCGATCGTCATTGGCATATCGGCGAGGGGCTTATCGGCTTCGAGGGCTTTCGCGCGCTCGCGACGCATGCGGCATGGCGCGATCGGACCGCGATTCTCGAGACGCCCGGCGACGAACCCGACGACGAGCGGAACATGCGTACCATCCGTTCGATCTTCGAAGGAGCGAGTGCAGGATGAGTTCCGAACAAGAGCGCCGCGCCGCGCAGCGCGTCAAAGTCCACCTGGCGGTCACCTTTACCGCGGGCACGGCCGCGCCGATGGCCGGTACGGTCGAGAACATCTCAAAGAACGGCGTCTTGCTGATCGCTCCGATCGCATTGGCGGCGCAAACTCGCGTGAAGATCGTGTTCACCGATCCCGGCACCAGAATGCAGCGAACGATCGAGGGTGAAGTCGTGCGCTCGGCACCGGCCGGGAAGTTTGGCGTCTCGTTCGTCGGGACCGATGATGCCGCGCTCGAGTTCGTCCGGACGCTGGTGGGCGCGCTGGCGTAAGGGCGGTGGTCGTTCACTTCGACCTCGACGCCTTTTACGCGGCCGTCGCGCAGCGCGACGATCCCGCGCTGCGCGGCAAACCCGTCGCGGTCGCCGGCGCCGGCCGGCGCTCCGTCGTGCTGACGGCGTCCTACGAAGCGCGCCCGTACGGCGTGCGCTCCGCGATCCCGCTCTACCGCGCCCTCGAGGCGTGTCCTGGTCTCGTCGTCGTACCGCCGAATTTTCCGGCCTACCGCGCGGCCTCGGAAGCCGTGTTTGCGATCTTCGCCGACGGAACGCTCGCGGTCGAAGGCCTCTCGCTCGACGAGGCCTTCGTGGCGATCGCCGGCGACGATGTCGATTCCGCCGCGCACTGGGCCGCCGGCGTGCGCGAACGCATCAAACGCGAAACGGGGCTGACCGCGAGTGCCGGCGTCGCGAACGGCAAGATGGTTGCGAAGATCGCGAGCGACTCCTGTAAGCCCGACGGGCTCGCCGTCGTTCCGCCCGGGACGGAGGCGGCCTATCTCGCGCCGATGCCGGTCGGCCGCTTGTGGGGCATCGGCCCGAAGACCCTCAAACGTCTCGAAGGCACCGGGATCGAGACGATCGGCGACGTCGCCGCGCTCGATGATGCGCGCGCCTTCGCGCTCTTCGGCCGCTGGGGCCGCGAGCTTCGTGAACTCGCGCGCGGCAACGACGATCGCGCCGTCGAGGGCAGCCGCGAACGCAAATCGATCTCCACCGAAGAAACCTTCGAGTACGATGTCCGCGACGAGTCGCTCGTCATCGAACGCTTGCGCGTGCAGGCCACGGAGCTTTCGCAAGACTTGCGCAAACGCGCACTGCGCGGCCACACGATCGGCATCAAAGTGAAACGCGCCGATTTCACCGTGCTCGGCCGGCAGACGCATCTGAACGTGGCAACCGACGCTGCCGATGCGATCTTCGCTGCATCGATCCATTGCTGGAAACGTTCGGACTTGACGGGCGCCGCGATTCGCTTGCTCGGCACGCGCGTGGCGGATCTCGTCGAAGGCGAGGCGTCCGAACTGTCGCTTTTCGCAACCTGACCCACGGCCTGAAAAAGCAATGGTCGGCGGATCTTGCGATCCGCCGACCGTTGGTCGACTCCCTGCCGCGCCCACTCTCGCGCTAAGGGAATCTCCGCCATCGCGATGCGTATCGTCAGGCTTGGAAACGGCCGACCATCTCTCCTTGTGGTCTGACCAAATGTTTGTGGGGCGGGGCGGCGCGCGGGAGACACTACATTCCCGCGCGCCGCGATCCAACCGGCCGCCCACTCTCGGTACCGGCGGGACAGGCGACGAGGCCGGCGCAGGGTGGAGGTCGCTGGCCTCGTCGCCTTGCGATCCTACGGAACGGCGGTCACGGATCGGTTACCGCTCTTCGCCGGTCAGGTGGGCGGCGTAGCGGCGCATTTCGCGCTGCAGCGCGACGGCGTCGCCGTCGTGCCGGTGCGCCTCGAGGCTGATCTCGTAGGCGGTTTCGTCGGACTCATCGAGGAGGCGCAAATCGGCGGCGATCTGGTGCACGCAGGCCGTTTCGCCTCGGGAAAGGGCCTGTTCTGCGATCGTCCGCGCCAGACGCCGCACGATCGCCTCGGCCCGCGCCGCGTAGCGGACGAACCACGGCCAGCGGCTCAGTCCCTGGAGACGTCCGACCCCGGCGCGAAAGCTCGCGATCAGCGGCTCGATCTCGAACGTGGTGCCTGGCTGGGCGGGCGCCGCGTAGAGCATGGCCTCGAGTCGGGCGATATCGGTCCCAAAGGCGGCCGAGAGCCGGTACCCGCCTTCGCTCTGGATCACGGCGCGCGGATTGCCGAGGGCACAGCGAATGCGGTGCGCGGCGGTCTTGAGCGCGCCGGTTCCGCGCGCGTCGGAAAGGTCGGGCCAAATTGCGTCGACGATCGCGCTGCGATCGGCGCGGCCGCCGGGCTGAAGCGCAAGAAACATCAGCACTTCGAGGGGCCGGCCGGCGATCGCGACACGCGTGCCGTCGGCTCGGCGCACGGTGCCGTCGAGGATCCCGACCTCGATCGGCTCAGCGACACCGGCGGCGAGCTCGGCGGGACCGAGCACGATTCGAGGCAGGTCGCCCAGCCGCTCGAGCAGCGGCGCCGGATCGCCCCGGCCGGCGACGGCCACGCGCACGATCGGAACGAGGCGCACGATCCAGTCGGCGAGCGCGTCGAGCAGCGGCACCGCGAGGTCATCCAAGGATGCGATCGCGATCCAGCGCGCGTCCGCCGCCGGGGCAACGACACCGGGCGTGGACACGGTCGCGAGGACGAAGCGGCGGTCGAGATCGAGCGAACTGGTGCAGCCCCGCAGCGCGATCGGAATCGGTCCGGCGCCGGAGACGGAGCGCAAGTCCGCGAGCAGCTCGTCGGTTTCGCAGCTCGGCGGGGCTTCGACGATCAGCAGCCGCGTCTGCGGCGCGATTCGGCTCATCACCGCCTCCGGCATCAGACGGCCAACGCCTCGTCGATCGCTTCGGCTTGCGTCATCCGTGCGCCGGCAGCCAGCAAATCCGCGCGCTCCGCGGCTCCGGTTCGCTCGCTCAGGATCGTCCAGATCAGATCGTAGGCGACCTGCTCCGTGCGGTCGCGCATTTCGTTTGCCGACCGCAGCTGCTCGTTGGCGAAACCCAGCAGGCGCAGCGCGCGCGCGTCGCCGTGCCCGCTGCCGAGCGCGGCGACGCCCGCGATGTGTGCGATCGGCCGGATCACGGGTGCGGAGAGTTCGCGGCACAAGTGCAAAGACAAGAAGGCATATTTGCGCGCCTCGCCGGCATCGCGCCGGGTCAGGGAGTACGCGGCGAGGTTGCTGGCGAGAATCTCTTGGAGGTCGGCGCCTTCGCAGCGTGCGAGTGCCTCGGATGCGGTCCGCATCGCGGCGCCCGTCGCGCCGGTGTGAAATTGGCACTCGGCAAAGTTCAAGCCCATGCGGGCGGACTCGCGGCGGTCACCGTCGCCGGTCGCCCAGGCGACCGCGCGATCGAATAGCGACTGGGCGTCGTCCAGCGCTCCCGTCATCCAGACCGGAACGGCGAGATCGGCAAGCGCGCGCCCTTCGGAGCGGCGTTCGCCGCGCAGCGCAAAGGTGACGGTCGCAAGCGAGAGTTCGCGGATCGCTTCGTCGAGGCGTCCGTGGCGATGCAGGAGGAAGCCGTACACGCGGCGCGATTCCGCCGCCATGACGTCGCGGCCGAGCGCCTCGTACGTGGCGATCGAACGGTGCGCAAACGCCAGCACCTCGGGATGGAGCCGGATCTCGATCTCGGCATACGCGCGATGCAGCCGTGCGCGCGTCTCGGCACTAATGCGGGCGGCATCCGGCCCGTCGGCTTCGGCGATCGCGGCGCGCGTGAGTCGTATGCCTTCGCCGTAGTCGATGATCCGAAACGCGAAGCCGAGTTCGCCGACCATTCGGCAGCCGAGTTCGACATCGTTGCGCTCGCTCAGCGCCCAGCCGATCGCCGCACGAATATTGTCGAATTCGGCGAGTAGATCGCGCACGATGAAGCGTAAGGGCTGCGTGTAGTGCGCGCGATCCGCAGTGCCGATCAGATCGGCGAAATAGCGCGCGTGCCGGGCTGCCGCGAGCGTCGCCGCTTCCTTCGCACCCGGCAGCGTCAAGACGAAGTCGCGCATCGGTTCGAGCAGCCGGAAACGCCCGTCGGCGCGCTCGGAGCGCACGATCAGCGACTTCTCGAGCAGACGTTCGAGCGTCGCGGCCAACGTCTGCTCATCCTCGAAGGGCTCGCCGCAGACGGCATGCGCGGCGCTCACGGTCCAGCTGCCGGCAAAGACGGTCGAACGCGCGAGGATGCGCCGCTCGGCCGGCGAGAGCTGCGCGCAGAGCCAGTCGTGCGCGGATTCCATCGACGTCTCGTGCGCTGCGCCGATGCCGAAGAGCGCGCGCAGTTGATCCGCCAGCGACTTCACGCCGGCCGCGCGCACGGGGCTCGCCGTCAGCTCGATCGCAAGCGCGAGCCCGTCCAACTGGCGGCAGATTCGCGCGACGTCGAGGACGCTGTCGGCGCCGGCGGCTAGTTCGGATTCGCGGCCGACGACACGCGTCTTCGGCTGCGGAAGATTTTTCCGTACGATTTTCATTCAACCGGCATATGCGAGTGGGCGGATTGGTCAGCCCACGGTTGGCGAACCGGCTCCGCGAACCCCTTGTACGTCCTACACCAAGGGAAGCGTCTGATAGCTCCCGGCCAGCACGTCGGCGGGATCGTGTCCAAGCCAGTTCTTGAGAACGGTGGCATAGACGGTCCGAAAATCGGTGTGGAATTTGAGATCGCCGTTATCGAGGTCGGTGAGCGAGGGGTGGTCGCCGTAGACGCCGCCCTTCACGGCGCCGCCGATCACGAAGAGCGGCATCGCGGTGCCGTGATCGGTGCCGTTGGAGGCGTTCTGCGTGACGCGCCGCCCGAACTCGGAGAAGGTCATCGCGAGCACGTTCTTGTCGATCTGATGGGCGGCGAGATCCGCGTAGAACGCCGCGAGCCCGTCGCCCATCATCTTGAGCAAGCGGTCCTGCTGCACGCGCTGGTTGGCGTGCGTATCGAACGATCCGATCGAGACGAACACGATGCGAGTGCCGGCGTCGCTGCCGATCAGTTGCGCGGCGAGTTTGAGCTGGTTCGAGAAATTGTCGTTCGGATAGGTTGCCTTGGTCGTATACCCGGCGATCTTTGCGCGCAGCGCGTCGCCGCCGTGATAGGCGTTGCGTGCGGTGTCGGCGATCATCTCGAGATACGGCGATTGGCCCGGCTTCGCGCCGTCGTAGAGCGCGCCGGCACTGGTCTTGGCATCTTTGATCGTGTTGTAGGCGTAGCCACCGATCGAGCCGATCGCCGGCACGTCGACGTGCTGCGCGACGAGCGCCGTCGGCAGCGTGTCGCCGAGTGCGACGGCCTCGAACATCGAGGGCGGCTTCACGTTTGCCGGATAGGTGCGATCGAGGTAGCGTCCGAGCCAGCCGCTCTGCGTCGGACGATCGGGCGAGGCCGTCTCCCAAATCTGCGTCGCTTCAAAGTGCGAGCGGTTCGGATTGGGATAGCCGACGCCTTGCACGAGCGCGACGCGGCCTTCTTTGTAGAGTTCCATCAGCGCGGCGAGCGCGGGATTGAGCCCGATCCGGTCGTCGAGTTTGAGCACCGAGTTCGGCGCGACGCCGATCACCGGGCGCACGCGGTGGTAGCTGTCGTCGCTGTAGGGCACGACCGTGTTGAGGCCGTCGTTCCCGCCGCTCATCTGGATCACGACGAGCACGTTGCGCGGATCGATGCTCGTGCCGAGCGCCGGCAGCGGCTGGGCTGCTGCGGCGCGCATGAACGCGAGCGGCATCGTGCCGCCGAGGACCGCGATCCCGAGCGATGAGGAGAGAAACGAACGGCGATTGGTCACGGCGGACTCCTAGTTCAATTGGTTGACGGGAAGGTTGAGCGTCAGCGCGACCGCGCCGCGAATTTTCTGCTGGTAGTTCTCGGGTCCGAAGGGCACCGATCCGACGGCATCCGACTGCGTCAGATAGCCGACGATCGTCTCGCGCACGTCGCGCGTCACGTCGTCTTGCAGTGCGGCGCCGACGATCGTCTCGACGACGCGCGGCGCGTCGAAGCCGGCCTGTGCGACGATCGCGTCCGGCTGGATGTTGGGCGCGTCCGCTTTCGGCGGTGCTTGCGCGGCGAGCGCGTTGACGTAGTTGAAACGCGCGAGCAGCGTGTTCGTATTGATCCACGCCGGTCCGCCGTCCCAGCCCTTGACGCTCGGCGGAGCAAGCGGCTCTTGACCCATCCGGCGCAGGGCGTAGCCGAGGTTCGTCGGGATTTGCGCCGTGCCCGCGTAGCGCAAGAGGCCGATCGTGAATTCGATCGGGCTCTTGGGGATCGCGCGATATGCGCGGGTCGAGTAGAAGACGTTCGAGCGCAGGATCGTGCCCATCGTCTTTGCGATGTCGTAGCCGCTCAGCGCATAGGTTTGCGCAAGGCCCTCGATCAGTTCGGGTTCGGGATCCGAGTACACGAAGTATTCGAGCAGCGCCCGGGCGATGAAGCGCTGGTGCACCGGCTGCGAGACGATGATCGCGATCACATCTTGCAGTCCGAACGCTCCGGTCTGGCCGAGGAACGTCTTGACGCCGTCGTCGTGCAGTTTCGGATTGAACGTCACCTGCTGCGTCTTGTTGTTGTAGGTCCAGCCCGTGAAAGCGCGCGCGGCGTTCTTCACGTCGTCTTCGGTGTAGTTGCCGAGGCCGAGCGCGAAGAGCTCCATCACCTCGCGCGCGTAGTTTTCGTTCGGATGCGCCTTCGTGTTGTAGCGGTTGTCGAGCCAGACGGACATCGCCGGGTCGACGGAAACCGACGCCAGCAGCGTGCGGAAATTGCCCATCCCTTGCGCGCGGAACAGATCGATCTGCTCGGCCATCAGCGCGGCGGGAACCTTGTCGATGCTCGTCGCGAAATGGCCGTGCCAGAAGAGCGTCATCTTCTCGACCAGCGGGCGCTTCGTGCGCAGCATCCGGTCGAGCCACCAGGTCTGCGTCCCCGAACGCGCGATGCCGCCGTTCACGTTATAGAGGACGTCGCTGGGCGGATAGTCCGGAAACGACAGATCTCCGCCGGCATGCAAGAGCGAGTCGACGGCGCCTTCGGTTCCGAGCGATGCCGTGTGCATCACCTCGGCTGCCGTGCCGCCGAAGCCGGCCCGCCGCAGCAGATGCGCCGCCGAACGCGTCGTGAACCGGCCCGCGAACGGGGCGAGGGGCTCGCCCTCGAGCGAACCCGGCGGCCGGAAGCCGACTTGCGGATCGGTTGACGTATCGAGCTTGATGTCGCGCATAGTCATGTAACGGAATCATACGAGACGGTATTGCGCGCGGGATTACAGCGCGGTGAGGAAGTGGATCTCGCGCAGATCAGCCCTCGCTGCACGCCGGACAGACCGGCGTCGTCTCACCGCTGAGCACGGCGCCGATGCGTTCGGCGAGGGCGTCCTCGATCGGGAAGGCGTCCGCAGCACCCCAAATGAGCGCGCCGGCGATCGTCGTCACGTGCGTATCGGGGCCCGCACCGGGCCGTGCGGGCTGGGCCAGAAACCCGTCGCTTGCGGCGAAGCGCGACGTAGCCGCCTTGCGCGCGGCGCAGCGGATGCAGACCGTCATTGCGATCGCGTGATCGATCGCAATGACGCGCGGCGCCGGGCGCTCCGCGGCTACGGGATACGCCGGTGACTCGGCCGGCGGCGGAGCAGCGAGCGGCGCGACAGACTCCGCCCGGGCGCCGGCCGGCGGCGGTTGCAGACCGGCGATCTCCGCTAGCAGTTCGGGGGCGGCGATCCCGCGCGTCGGCTTCCCGGAGGCGCTGAGCGTGACCGTTTCGTCGGCGCGGCAAAGGGCGACCGCAAGCGCCCGCCGATCCTCGCGCGAAAACGTCTCACGCAGTTTGGCGTGGTGTTGGTACCAGGTGAATTTCGCCGTCCGCGACGTGCTCGCCTCACCGACGGTGTCCTTGGGGATCATGCCGTACACGGGGCTGAACAGGAACGCGTCGGGGACGTAATACGGCGGAAACGAGCCGGCCCGCAGATCGACGACGAAGACGTGCGCGAACCGTCGCCACTTGATCCGGTCGATCGCCGCGACGGCGACGCCGGTGCCCGCTTGCACGAGCGGTCCGCTCTCCGTGTTCGCGAGGCGTTCGCACGCCGAGAGCACGCGCGCGAAATCGTCGCCGCCCGTCCGGCGCACGGCGCGCTCGACGGCCGCAGCGAGCGCGCCGATCAGCGCACGGCGACGCTGCGTGCGCGCAGTCGTCTCCCCGGGACGCGGAGCGAGGAGTCCCGCATCGTCCGCGATACGCACGAGCGTTTCGCCGCCGGGAGCCTCGCGAAGAAGCCGCTGCCACCGGATGCGCCGGCTGCGAAAGTCTTCGACCCGCGCGCGCGCATCGGCGCTCAGATCCGCATCGCGATCGCCGCGCACCACGTTCGTGCCGAGCCGCAAGTCGCGCTTGCGATCCCAGCGGCGGTCTTCTTGGGCTTCGTCGAGCGGCAGATCGAACAGCAGCCCTTGCGCGCTCGAAGGCTCGCCGCAGAGGAGCGCGAGCGATGCGTCGTCGAGCGCGAAGGCCGGGAGTTGCAACGCGCGCAGCACCCAGGCGTGGGCGAACGGATCGGCCGCGCTCCAGGCCGGCGCGAGCGCGTCGAGCACGTCGTGGCGCTCGAAGAGCGTTCCGTCGCCGTCGAGCGCCACCGGAACGTTGCGGTCGACGAGCGCATCCTCGAACGGCCCAAGCGCCCGCAGGGAGCGGTGCACGACCGCGATGCGCTCCGGCGCGCAGCCATCCGCGATCAGCGACGCAACGCGATCGGCGACGAACGCCGCTTCGCTTGCAAGCGACGGCGCGCGATGCACGGCGACGGCGGAGCCGGCGACGATCGGGCGGCCCGGCTCGAGCACGGCTTGCGCGACGGCGGCAATTTGCTCCGGTACGCGCGTTCCGGCCGCGAGCGTCACCGTCGTCGCGGCGGCTTTGAAGACGCGCTCGGGTCGCGCACCGGCGAACGTCCGCGTTGCAGCATCCGGATTCCCCGCGACGGTGACGCCGCGCAAGTCGGCCCCGAAGAGCCGCTGCAAGAACGCAAAGTCGGCGCTCGGCAGATCGTGAACGTCGTCGACGACGGCGCAGCGGAAGCGTGCGCGCACGAGACCCGCAACCGGTGGCCGCTCGTCGATCAGCCGCGTCGCTTCGACGAGCGCGTCGGTCGGCGTCAGGCAGCCGTAGGCCACCTGTGCCTCGAGGTAGGAGCGATAGAGCTTCGCGATGATCTTCGCGAGGTCGAGCTCGCGCCTTCGTTGCTGCTCGCGTTCTTGCGCGCTCACCGCAAGCGAGGGGCGGTGTTCGTCTTTGGTCGCGTAGAGGAGCGCGGGCGCGGCGAGGTTGGGCGGGCTTGCGTAGAATTCGGTCGCGCCGCGCTGCGTGCGTGAAAGAAAGGCATCGGGATCGATCCCCGCATCGCGCAGCTTGCGAATCAGCCGGAACGCGGCTGCGGCGAAGCGCTGCGGCGCGCGCAATCCTGGAATCTCGGGATCGATCTCGGGGCCGATGTACGCTTCCCAGTCGGCGCTGAAGAGTGGCTCGCTCGCGCGCTCGAAGATCTCCTCGGCCTCGATCACATCGATGCGCTCGATATCGTAGGCGAGGCCCGTCTGCGTCGCGTGTTCGGCGAGCACGGCATACGCGAGCGCGGCCAGCGGTTCGCCGCGATGCGGTCCCGGCGCAGCGAACGCCCGCGCGCGGTCGCCCGCGAGCAGCCCCGCGATGCGCTGCGCGAGCAGCGCCCCCGACTCCGCATGCGCGGAACTGACGATCGTGGCGCCGACCGCGAGCGTAGGATCCGCGGTCAGGAGCGCGACGTAGCGCCGCGCGAGCGCATCCGTCTTGCCGCTTGCCGCGGGGCCGGAAATGGCGACCAGCGGCCGATCGAGCGGGCCGTCCAGCGCGGGTTGGAGATCGATCATCGCGCGAATCGGACGGCGGAGTCGAGCGGCCGTTCGCGGCACGCGTCACGATACGCGCAATAGGTGCACGCATCGGGATCCGTCGTCGCCGGAAAATCGGCGAGCGTTCCGCTCGCGAGCAGGTTCGCGATTCGGCCCATCTCGTCGCGCGCGCGTTCGAGATCGCCGATCGAGAGCGACGTGCCGATCTCGAGTTCGACCGGCGCGACATCGAGCAGCGCATCTTTGAGCGGGATGAGCGCCAGCGTCGTCACGCGATCGCCTGCCGCCGTGCGCGCCCAGTAGTAGAAGGGGAGCTGAAATTCGCGTAGCGCGACGACCTCGTCGCGGTAGGCCCGCGCGCTCTCGGCGATCGTGCCGGTCTTGTAGTCGATGACCGAGACGCTACCGTCGCGCGCGGTGCGATCGACGCGATCGATATAGCCGACGAAGTCCTGGCCGTCGATGACGAGCTCGGCCGCGAGCTCGCAGCCGATGACGTTGAACGGTTCTTTGCGCGCCCGCTCGACCAGCCAACGCACGTAGCGTTTGCCGGTGCGCCGCGCGCGCCGCCGCTGGAGTTCCGCCTCGACCGGCGCATCGAACCGCGCGCGAAAGCGATCGAACGCGGAGACGATCGCGCCGTCGAGCCGGCTTGCGAGTTCGCTCTCGGGGATCCCGGCCACATCGGGAAAGGCGAGGTGGAAGGTTTCGAGCGCCGCGTGGAACGCGCTGCCGTAGAACGAGGCCGACGAACCTTTGTCTTCGACGGCGGAACATGCGTAGCGAAAATACCACTTGCGCTTGCACTCGGCGTACGCGTTGAGCGACGAGGCGCTGAAGTGCATCTTGCGCAGCGGAACCGCGCGCTTCGGCAGCGCGACGAGCGGCGGCGCGGCGTCCGGTTGCGCGGCGGCACTCGCGCGTGGGACGGCGCCCGCGAATTCCGCGTCGAATTCCGCGAGCAGATCCGCGCTCGTCCAGCTCTCGGCGAACGCGCGCGCCGCGTCGAATGCGTGCGTGATGGTCGCCAGCGCGGCGACGGTCGGCGCGTCGTCGAGGACGAAGCCGCTCGCGAGCGTCGCCATCACGGCGCCGGCGCTCGCGTTCGGCGCGCCGTACGCGGCGCTCACCGCGTGCAGGGCACGTGCGAAGCGCGTCGCGCGCTCGCGCGAGTGCGGGCCCAGTGCGACGTTGCCTTCGCCGATCGTCGTCAGCACGGATCCGCGTTCGCCTGCGGCGACGACGAGCGCCCGCGCGTCGTCGAGCGCGACGCCCGACGCGCGCGAGCACAGCGCTTCGCGGGCGTCCGCTTCCGCGCGGCTCTCCGCATAGCGGATGATCGCGGCGACCGCATCGATGAGCCCGCGGTCGAGTACGGGTGGCTCGAGTGCGCCGAGATCGACCGCCTCGAAGCTGAGTCCGAGCCCCGAGATGAGCCGGCGCCACGCGAACGCGTCCTCTTCGTTTGCGAGCAAAACCGCGTCGATCGCGAGCCCGCCTGCCGCGAATGCGTTGCGCTCGCCGCCGAGCGCGCGCCGCCGTGCTTCGGGGACGTCGAAGACGTCGGCGAACGCAAGCAGGGTGCGGTACGCGCCGGCCAGCGTCTCGAACGGTTCCTCGCCGTCGCGGTCGATCGCCGCGAGCGCACGTGCCGCGAACGACGCGCTTGCGCGCACGTGCGCCGGGATGCCGACCTCACGCGTCGCGGCGATCCGCCGGACGATGGCCCGCCGCTCGCCTTCGCCGAGGACTCGCCGCCCGGCGAGCGACGCCAGAAACCGCGCCGGCGTCATGAGCGTCTGCGGCGCCACGGCGCCGCGCATGGCGAGCGCGGCGTCGAGTCCGGCGACGAGGCGCCGTTCATCGACGAGGATCGGGATCACCCGCCCGTCTTCGGCCCGCGCGGCCGGAACCCCCAGCCGTTCGTGGAAGTCGGACTCTCTGATGAAACGATTGATCGTCGGTGTGTCGGGAGCGAGCGGCAGCGCGTACGCGCTCGCCACCCTGCGCGCGCTGCGGTCGATCGGCACCGTCGAAACGCATTTGGTGCTCTCCGAGCAAGCGCGGCGCACGATCGAACTCGAGACCGATTCGACCGCCGCGCGGTTCGAAGAACTCGCCGACGTCGTCCACCGCGACGGCGATCTCGCCGCTTCGATCTCGAGCGGCTCGTTCAAAACCGCCGGCATGCTCGTGATCCCGTGCTCGATGAAGACGGCCTCGGGGATCGCGCACTCCTACAACGCGAACTTGCTCGTGCGCGCGGCCGACGTGTGTTTGAAAGAACGGCGCAAACTCGTGCTCGTCGTGCGCGAAACGCCGCTCCACCTCGGCCACCTGCGCATCCTCACGTCGCTGGCCGAATACGGCGCGGTCGTCTTACCGCCGGTCCCCGGCCTCTACGCGCGTCCGCAAACGGTCGACGACATCATCAACCACACCGTCGGCAAAGCGCTCGACCAATTCGAGATCGAAAACGCCCTCTTCTCCCGTTGGAGCGGCGGCTAGAACCGTCTGCGTTCGATCACAACGATTTCAGCGTATCACGAGATGAGGGCACGTGCCAGCGCGACGTCGGCGGGGCGATCGACGTTGATCGCGATTTCGGGCTGGGTGCTGCGAATCGCGCCCGCGCGGGCGGCGACCAGGCGGCTTGCGCGCTGTTCGGCGGCGGCGATCGAAAGGCGGCCGAGCGCAAAGCGCGCCAGCGTTCCCCAGCCGAATATTGCGGCGAGTCGGAGCGGGGATTTGCGGGCCGTTCCGAGCTTATCGAGGAGCCTTTCGAGATGCGGCATGACCCTCGGTTTGAGGACGACCGCGCCACCGCCGCAGAATTGGCCGTCGCGCATCCGCGCCCACGTATGGGGAAATTGCGGGAAGCGCGCTTCGTGATAGCGGCGCTCTAAACAGGAATAGCCGAGATCGAGATCGCGCGCGAGCGCATCGTCGATGACTTCGTCGAGCGCTACCCGCGTCAGGAGCGGTAAATCGGAGGCGGTGATCAGCAGCGGTTCGTCGGGTGCGAAACCGGTGAGGCCGCTGCGCAAGCTCTCGATCATGCGCGGCCCATCGGGGCGGCGCTCGTCCGCGCCGGCAAGCGCGGCATCCGTGAGCGCCGCTTCCGGTGCGACCACGATGATGCGTTCGATCCGCGGGACCGTGCGCACCGCGCGCAGGGTGCGCTCGACGAGCGTGGCCGCGCCGATATGAACGAACGCTTTGTTCGGCACGCCCGGTTCGAGCGCGGCGACCGCGTCCGGCGGCCCGCCGGCAAGGACGATTGCGTTCAGCGGGCGCGCCAGCCGGGAGTCGGCGCGAGCGGTACGACGGCGGTGCGCGTCGCGGGCGGCAGATGGAGGCGCCCGAGGAGCGCGCGTGCGTTCGCTTCGCCGGCTTCGAGGGCGAAGCACGCACCGCCCGAGCCCGAGAGCATCGCGAGATGCGCGCCGGCCGCGCGCAGCGCAGCAAGCGTTTCGGCGACCGCCGGATACGCTGCGGCGACGATCGGCTCGAAGTCGTTGACCGCGGCGTGGCAAACAGCCGCGAAGTCGCCGCCGTGCAGGGCCTCGATGACGCGCAGGCTCGCGCTTCCCGCGCGCGGCCGGTCGGGCGCGGGGTTGTTCTCGCGGTGCGTTGCGAGCGCGCGATAGGCGGCGGCGGTCGAAACGTGCACGTTCGGCATCGCGAGAACGACCCACCACGGCGGAAGCGACCCAAGCGCGGTCACCCGATCGCCGGTCCCCTCGACGAGCGCGCCGTCGCCGACGAGAAAGAACGGGACGTCGGAGCCGAGCGCTCGCGCATCGGCGAGCCAATCGCGGGTGGGAATCGGTCCGAGCGCGCCGCCCTGCGCAAGGCGCAGCATCGCGGCGGCATCGCTCGATCCCCCGCCGAGCCCGGCGCCCGCCGGGATCGCTTTGCGCAGCCGCACGTGCAGCGGCACATCGCCCAGACCAATCCGTTCGAGCGCGCGCACGACGAGATTGTCGGCGGTGAGCGCCGGCGGATCGCATTCGAAGCGGAACGCGGCGCTCGGTTCGAGGCTGAGCTCGTCGGCGAGCCCGACCGGAACCATCACGCTGCGCAGCGCGTGGTAGCCGTCCTCGCGGCGCGCGAGGATCTCCAGGGTGAGATTTATTTTGGCGTAGGCGAGCAAACGGAACCTCGATGTCGATGAAGGGTTCGCGGTCGAAGCGCGAACCCTTCATCGGTGCGAACGAGCTACGACGCGCAGCGGAACGAATTCTGCGCCTACGTCCTGCCGGAGTCCGAAACGCCGTTCGGGATGACGCTCGGCAATTTCAAGACCTTCGCCTCATCGACGCCCAAGGGCAGCGTGCGCGGACTGTGGGATGCCGACACCGACCGCATCATCTTCGGCGCGCACCAGATCGCCTATCGCGTCGATGGCGGACCGACCGTCTTTCCGCAAGAGGTCGAGCGTGAATTCACGTTCTTGCCGTACGCGCAGATCGGTGAATTCCGGCTCGCGCAGACGATCGACGTCACCGAGACCTTCTTCGTACCGCACGGCCCCAAACACGACCGGCTCGTGAGCTTCGTCATCGACGTGCACGTTCACAATGCGGGGACCCAGCCGGCGCTCGTGCGCGTCTTTCCGTGGGCGCTCTTGATCGGTCAGCGCTTCTACGGCGAACCGGAGAACGCGGTGCGCGCCTCGGTCGAAGGCGATTTCATCCGTTCCCACGGTGAGGAATCGGGCTACGTCCGCTGGTGGGGCGGGTCGCGCAAACCGACGGCCGTGTCGCTCGCGCTGCGCGAGTCGACGCTGCTGCGCGGCATCACGAGCGGTTCGATCGAAGCGACCGACGCGCTCGGCGAGGTCACGCCGCAGCTCGCGGAGTTCGTGAACCGCCGCATCTTCGGTGCATTCGAATACGGCATTTCGGTCGCGCCTGGCGCGCGCGAATCGCTGCGCATCGCGGTCGTCTTTCATAAGGACGGCGACGCGCGGGCAAAGCCCGCGCTCGACCAGTTGCTCGGCGATCCCGATGCGCTGCCCGCGACGCAAGCCTATTACGCCGAGCGGCTCGCGGACGCGCGCTTCATGACGCCCTCGCCCGTGATCAACCGCGGCGTGGTGTGGGCCAAAGCCAACATGCTGCGCGTGATCAAGGAGTATCCGCAAGGCTGGGGCTCGACGAACTCGCCGCCCTCGGACATCCTCGTCTCGCGCGATACGTCGTGGTTCGTTCACGGCTACGATTATTTCTTGCCCCAGTTCAGCCGCGCTGCGATCGAACTCTTCAACCGCTTTCTCGATGAGAGCGGCCAGGTGGTCGAGTACGTGCGCGGCGTGAGCGGCTACAAGACGTCCTACGATCTCAACATCAACGACGACACGCCGCTGCACGTCATCGCGATCCTGCACCATTACAACGCAACGCTCGACACCGCGTGGCTGCGCACGATCTATCCGCTCGTCGTGCGGATCACGGAGTATCTGCTCTCGCAGCGCGATGCCAACGGGCTCGTCTTTTGCGCGGCATCGGGCGTGGACATGTACGGGATCGCCTCGTGGCGCAACATCATCCCCTACTACACGCTCGACGGCGCGGTCACCGAGATCAACGCCGAAGCCTACTTCGCGCTCGAAGCCGCCGCGATGCTGGCGGCGATCGTCGAGAATACCGCCGACTGGGAGCGGTTCTCGCGCGAGGCGAGCGCGCTGCGCGCCGCGATGCTCGCGAAGCTCTTCAACCGCGATGAAGACGCCTTCGTCCTCAACTACGACCAAGACGGCAATTATCAGGACAACTTCACGGCGGATGAAGTCTTCCCGGTGCTCTTCAACGTCGCCGAGCCCGCGACGCGCACCACGATCCTCGAGCGGCTGCTGTGTGCGGACTTCACGACGCCGGTCGGCTTGCGGACGATCTCGACCGCGGACTCGTGGTACTTCCCCTCGCACGGCTTCGGGCTCTTGGGCGGCATCTGGCCCGACCTGACGCTGTGGTTCGTGGTCGCGCTGGCGAAGAATGGCAAGCGCAGCGACGCCGTCGCTTGGCTCGAGCGGATCTACGCGACGATGGAAGCGGGTGCCGCGCGCAACACGGTGCCGGGGCAGTTCGGGGAGTGGTTCGACGGCGGCTCGCTCACGAATCGGGGGATGTATCTCTCGCCGTGGACGGGCGCGAAGTATCTCTGGGCCGTCGCCGAGACGGTCTGCGGGCTCGACGGCTACCGCACCAGCGGCCGCCCGCACCTCGCGCCGCTCTTGCCCGAGGGCTGGGCCTGGGCGGCGGGCGCGCGCGTGCATTGGGGTGGCCGCCGCCACACCTACGTGATCGACCGGACGCGGGGCCGGATCGTCGGCGACATGACCTTCGCCTCGGCCGACGAGCCCTACGTGGTGCTCTATGCGGGCCGCGACGTGAGCGACGAGGCGACGGCCTCGCCCGTCGACGTCGCGGCGATCGTCTTCGAGGACGCGGCGGGCGGCGTACGCGCGTTTCTCGGCAACCAGAACGACGCCTCGCGCAACGTGGCGCTCGACTTCCGCGGGATCTCGGTGCGCGAGACGCTGGCGCCGGGTGAACTGCGCGAGCTCGTGCTGACGGGCGACCCGGCGCTGATCGACGCGATGCCGGTCCTCGCCGCAGCGCCGCTGACCGCGACGGTCTAAGGCTCCAAGCGAGGACGGGCGCGTCGCTTCGCGAAACGCGCGAAGCCCCGTATGCCGAGCCGCCGCCCACGCACGTCGCTGACCCTGGTCGGCGCCGCCCTCGTCCTGCTCATTTCAATCGCCATCGGCCAGCGGATCGGCGACCGTGTTTTGAGCATGGGCACGGATCGTCAGCCGACCGTCGTCCGGCCGCTCGCGACGCCCGTCCCCGAGGCGACCGGCGATGCGCCCGTGCGCGACTGGCATCGCGAACAGATCGTGAGCGTCGCGACCGATCCCGCATTCCCGGATCCGCGCGCGACCCCGACGCCGACCCCAACCCCGCCGCCGACGCCCACGCCTACCCGGCCGCCCACGCCCACCCCGTCGCCCTCGCCCGCCCCGACGTACACCTCGCCGCCGCTCGCGCTGCCGCTCGAGAGCAACCCGCCCGAGGAATCGCCGCGGCCCGTCGAATCGGCCGAGCCGTAACGTTTGGCCGCGGCCGGCGGTCTTATCGGGTGTCCCTAATGTCCGCATTGGACGCCGGGGTACGATAACGGAAGAGACCACCAGCCGGAAGAGGAGCCTCGTGGACAAGCAGATCGGAACGGTTACCGTCAAGCGCGGCCTCGCGCAGATGCTCAAGGGCGGCGTCATCATGGACGTCCAGAACGCCGAACAAGCGGTGATCGCCCAAGACGCCGGCGCGGTGGCGGTGATGGCGCTCGAACGCATCCCCTCGGTGATCCGCCGCGAAGGCGGGGTCGCGCGCACGAGCCATCCGGCGATGATCAAACGGATCATGGAAGCCGTCACGATCCCGGTGATGGCCAAGGCCCGCATCGGCCACCTCATCGAGGCGCGCCAGCTGGAAGCGCTCGGCGTCGATTACATCGATGAATCCGAAGTGCTCACCCCGGCCGACGATAAGTACCACATCGACAAGCATCCCTTCAGCGTGCCGTTCGTCAACGGTGCGAAAGATTTGGGCGAAGCGCTGCGCCGCATCGCTGAGGGGTCGTCGATGATCCGCAGCAAGGGCGAAGCCGGCAGCGGCAACATCGTTGAGGCCGTGCGCCATCTGCGCGCGATCAACGACGAGATCGCGCTGCTCGCCGCCGTGCCGAAAGAAGAACTCGTCACCCGCGCCCGCGAGCTCGGCGCCCCGCTCGATCTCGTGCAGTACGTTGCCGAGCACAAGAAACTTCCGGTCGTGCTCTTCAGTGCCGGCGGCGTCGCGACGCCTGCGGACGCCGCGCTCATGATGTCGCTCGGCGCCGAAGGCGTCTTCGTTGGTAGCGGCATCTTCGACGGCAAGGATGCGTATCCGGAACAGGCGCGCGCATTCGCCAAAGCGATCGTCGATGCGACGACGCACTGGAACGATCCGCAGCGCGTGCTCGAAGCGCACCTCTCGATCCCCGAAGAGGCGATGGCGATGCGCGGCCTCGACGTGCGCACGCTGCCCGAATCGCAACTGCTCGCGGGGCGCGGCGTCTAGCGCCGATGGCCGACATCGTTGCCGGCGTGCTGGCGCTGCAAGGCGACGTCGTGGAACACCTGCGCGCGCTCGAAGCGAGCGGCACGCGCGCGCGTGAAGTGAAGACGGAAGCCGATCTCGCCGCCGTGGACGCGCTCGT
>Ga0116230_10000910_pt1 | contig 26960 bp, 21 predicted proteins | sample S1TSphfallax_3_FD_88678 | JGI IMG/M metagenome (GOLD analysis project Ga0116230, IMG submission 88678) | Host-associated microbial communities from peat moss isolated from Minnesota, USA - S1T2_Fd - Sphagnum fallax MG | ecosystem: Host-associated > Plants > Peat moss > Unclassified | place... | reverse complement strand
TTTGACGAAAAAAACAAATTCATTCTTGGTGAGTCATCTTCACAGAGGATTTCCATAATTGTAAATGATACAAACAACATTCCAATTAGCCTACACACTATTCACCATGAAACCTTTGGAGTTGGGGTTAACAATTCCAAACTTGAGCCTCACTTAGTTGAATTTTGTCCACATGACACATTGCACTTCTTTGGATTCAGATTGCATGTCACAAATTGCAATGGTGTTAGAAGGACCATTACTGCCTCTAATTGGGGATGGTCTTGTGATCCATTTACCAATAAATTTTTTTTTGGTAAAAATTATTTAAAGCAGTTTTGGGTTGTGCTTCCTTTCCGAAGACATGTCATCATCATCTAAAGGGTTTTTGATGTCTATAATTTCTAAAACTCTCAAAATTAGCTTAGGTGTTAAAACATTGTTAGTTATTGGTTTGACCATTTGAGGCCAAATAGGAATAGTTCCAATGCTCGAATAAGCTGTTCCAAAAACCAAATGGTATGATCCATAAGAAGGAAACATAAAATTTAGAAATCCTATTGGATTTTGATCAATGACATTTCTAGTAGTCCTGATAGAAATTAGGGGAAGTACTGGATCCTTATAAGGTGATTTTAGTATTACAAAACTAAAGAAATCCGCGATTTTAGTAATTGCTTTACAATCCAATTGGTTAATGATGCATGTGAGTATGATGATGTTCATCTATGCAACGAAAATTTCTTGCAAATATGCAAAGAATTTCCAAAACTTTTCTGAAATTAGAGGAAATTTCTAGAAGATAAAAGCCCATAATCCCAATGACAAAACTACATGGCCTTCTTGACTTCATTTTTTGGAAAATTATTAGATGAAATTTTATAGATAGATTGTGAACATGCATTGGTGTTGTGAAAAAAATGTATATTCAACAAAAAAAATCAATAAATATTAGCTAATACCTTATTATCTTGGTAAGGGTAGTTTTCTAACACATGACCAAAACCTTAACAAAAATTACAAGTTGGAACCAAATGTCACCATAATTTCTTGCTTGAATTCCTCCTCATTTGAAATATTCATCCATGAAGATTGTGCACTTCATCCATCTTCAGAAAAATCCTTTTGTTGAGGCCAACATAATTCCTCTAAGCACCTTCCAAGTCAAAAAATTTCACTATTTTTGGCATGGGGATTGGGCATAATAGTCTCACAATACAAAGAAGTTTGGTTTTCAGTATGGTTCCAAATTGGTTCCCGTGAAGTTTTTGGTTCAATTTTAACGTGTTGCAATTCCAGTTGCTTATTTTTCGTAGGTCTCCAATTTTATGGTTTTGTTCTTTCAATAACATCTTCTTCATTGTTGTGAAAGGTTACAACTTCCTTAACATCATTCTTTGGCAATTCAACTCCCTTTAGGCTTTTCAAATGCACTATTTTGGCACTTTTGTGGAAAACTTACTCCATTTCTCTAGAGAAATTACAACTTTGTTATTTCTATTGTCAAGAATTTGATATCAATTTGAATCCAAAGAAATGTGTTTTTATAATACTTTCTAGATTAATCCTTGAAACTAATATATCATGAGAAGGTAACTCACCTAATCCCAAAAAGTTTTAGGTGATTTTCAATATGTTGATACCAACTACTTGATCACATATACAAGTATTTAATGGAATGGCATAGTTTTATCAATATTTTATCTAGAATTTAACCTTTATTGTGAAACCTACATACCAAGCCTATGCAACAATCTAAACATTTTATTTGGATTGACGAGTGTTAGTCAAAATGGAAACAAATTAAAAATTGTTGCATAAAAGCACAGATCCCCAGATTGCGACTTGGAGTTCCATGTTCATAAATGTTTCACAGTTAGCAATAAAAGCAATGTTAGCTCAAAAGCAAACTGAAAAGTTTGACTAGCTGATTGCCTGCACATCATGATTATTGAGACACATTGAAAGAAACTACATCACCACAAAGTGAAAAGCTTTAGCAATGGCTTACATGCTACATAAATTTCATCATTATTTGTTAGGTAACATATTTGTGTTTTTTGTCAATGATATGGCTTTAATGTAAAGTTCCCATATGAATATATTGTTATCCAATTTGGCCAACTATTGTTATTGATCAAGGTGCAAACTTCATTAATGATGTTATTCAATATTCAATTGATCATTTCTTAGTGTATCATACTAATTCCACTATTTACGACCTTTGACATAATTGCTAGGCTGACTTAACCAATTATGTGATCAGTACATTGCACGTGTGTTGCGTGTGATGATTCAGCATTTGCAAATTGTTCCAGGTCTAGCAACTCGTAAAGTTGTTTGACACCAATTGAGCTTTCTGATTTGGAGGACAGCATTCTTGTACCCTGTAAAGGTGCCAAGACAATTATAGAAATGTCATAAACTTTTACGCACAAGGAGAAGCAATTCAACAACTTACAGAAGTGCCAAGCACCTCCACACTTTCAATTGTTCTGATTTAGCATCCTCAACCAAAACAGATGGTGTCAAAACAAAGAAAGGAACCAATTGTTTCTTCACCAATGAACCTGCCACATCACAAATGCACTGATGGAATCAATGCCAAGGAGATATGGAGCGGATTATTACAGGACTGATTGAATTCTAATGGGCACAGCAGGCAAGATGTGAAGGTTGTTTCCAAATTCAGTGGACAGATGACACAACTTCTTGATATATCTCTATAACATTGCAAAAACCCTTCTTGATTGTTGGGCTCAAAAGGAGGCACATCAGCATCACCATGTACAGCCATTGTAACAGCAAGAACAAGTGGGATTTCAGAACAGGCCTACAAGATCTTTCTCAACATCAGTAGTCAGATGGACTCTAGGGCAATTCTAGTTAGCATCCCTTCCCACAAATTCCAGTATAAGGGTTCTCACTTGAATTTGACACAGGTGAAAACTTAGTTGAATCCAGTGCTCTGCATCCTCCACTTGATCACCTTATGGAAAAGTACCACATGAAGTTACAGGAAATTCTTCCTCCCCCTCATATCTACATAGGTGGCCTGCTTCCTCCACAGAACTGTTGAACAAGATAATTGTAATCTTCACTGCTATGCCTACACCTCCATTGCTTTTAGCAATCAATCACCATGATGGTCCTACTGCAAGTTCAGTTAAGACAATCTGTTCTAAGCTCCACATAATCCATTTGACTTCTTTCCTGGACCATCAAGACAGTATAATTGTATGAGTGTCACTCCACAAACCCTGAGAGCATCACCTGAGACATAAATTGCAGTGACCAGCTGTCATGACTCCCCCACTGACTTCATCAGCTCCCAACCAATGGTGGGTGTAGAGGTGTAGAGGTGTATACAATAATCTGGTCAAAATTTCAGGCCAACAATATAAGTAGATAATGCTGTGAAGTCTGTGTCCTCAGTTTCTGTCACATTTCTGGAAGCAACTGGAAGATCTAGTCAAGATCTCAGCTAGCAAAGAGACATGGGCACTGTGATGAGACATGATCAGGTGGTTTGCATCAAACCACTGACAATTGAACAATTATCGCAATCAAGACAACCTCAATTCATCTCTATTGCTCATAGGACAAGATTTGTTAAAAATCAGGATAAACACAACTACAATACTTCACAATTGATGAGTCCAAGACTTGAATGTAAATGTTCTTAAGCAATTCTCAACTAAGATCACACAAAATGATGTGAGATCAGTTGGTAATTTGCAGAGTCCATGTGTGCAGGTCCACCAGCAGGTCTCATGTTTCAAATTAAAGAGGCAAGGTGATGATGATCAAGGATGCATATCAACTTTTGACCTCCAGTTCAAATGCAGAAACCTAATTGTGAATACACAAAGCATGATTAGCCCTTCTAGCTTACCACCAAGATTGCCAACAAAACTATTCAAACACAATTTGTCCATCAAGGTGAGAAGACAGACACCTAATTGCACATTACCTTACTTTTTCCACCTCTCTATCACCTTTCCATTGATTACAATTGCCTCATTACTCTTTCTGGTGTGCACCCTAACTTTCTGAAGTTCACCAATATCAAATGATATTGCCACACTTGAAAACCACTAACTTATCAAAAGTCAATTCCTTTTGTCTCCATTACAACATGTGTCATTGAATTACTCTACATCTACCCAATGAAATTTTTTGCACTGATTAGTCTTCCACATGCAACCATGCACATCACAGGATAAAAGCCACCATTCAGCATTTTGCAAGTAGCAAGGCAAAAATGTTCATTTGAAAATACAACTGCTCAAGTATCCTGAGCACAAATTTGGAGAGTCTCCCATTTGACTAGCAAAGAGTTGAGAGCTTGAGAGTAAAACTGCCAACCAATGACCAAACTCCTTTTGATTTAGAAAGTGCAAATGATCCAATGTGTGAGATCAAATGCAGCTACAGAGAGTGCTAAAACAAAAATTCATTCACTAAAACCAACCTTGAAGATTGTAGTACCTCTTAATGCAAATTGGGAGATTATCCTTCAGAGACTATGCGTATGTTCATCACTCCACCTTGTCTTCATCCTCTGAATCTGCATGTTCATGAACAAATGAGTTGCTTACAAACGTTAATCCTCCTCTTGCAAGTTTCACTTCAAACAACACATAAAGCACTCTAGAGTTCACAAGAGATCAATGTAACCTAAGGAGCACCTTCACATGCTTGTTATGCTACATTGATGCTAGACTGAACCCCTCTTGTCCACATATTGAAGAAATAGAAATGTGGCAAGGAGTATACCAGAGCGGACATCATGTGACATCTTGCCTCGGGCCTCAACTTGCCTTACAATCATGCGGTAAATGAGTATCCACCAATATATGTGTAGTACAAGCAAGCTGATGAGCAAAGTGTTCAAGGTGTAGTACAGCCATGGCCCTTCAGGAGTTTTCTCCCTGTCTAGTAGTAGCAGCACTTCGTAACTGCACAACAACCAAACCACAGTGACAAAAAAGTGACCAAGCTTCACTATGCCTTCACAGAAATTGGCTTGTCAAACCCTCTATCAACTTTAAGATAGGGACTTAGCCTTGCACATCCAAAACAAAACAAGAACAGGGTTAGCAATTGATTTGGGCTCCTAGGGGTGATTAGTGTAACATGCATGTGTGAACTCACAACAGCCACAGCACTAATCCAGGCAGAAGGAGGGGGAGAGACAAACAAGAGAGTGCCAGTCAAGCAAGAGATCTCTTTCATAAGAATGCTTCTTGCAGCTAAAAGTAAAGAGGGGGTTGGAGAGATTTGTACTCTAAACCATTTCTTCTTGTCACTAGCTAAGAGGTCCCTTCAAATATTGTTGTTGGAGCTGACAACAAACTACAAAAACTGTAATTAGACATATGCACAGTTTGTTAAGGAGATGGACAAAGATACATCCACATGGCATAGCAATATATATTACGCACCTGGTGCTCCAAATGATAAAGAAGGGGAAATAGATGAGGCGAAGGATGAGCCATGATAAGGCAAAAATAAGGAAGGAAATGCTTGGCACAATCTCAGAGCCACAGTACTTTGTAAGTTTCCCAATCTCCAAAAAAACATCACTTGCATCATGTAGTGCTAGCACCATGGATCCTGCTCGTGAAAACCTGTTACCGTCACAAAATAATAAGGCATTTGACACTGAGAAAAGCCCTACAGCACAATTTGGATGAGACAAGTTGGACATAGCATTTGATCTTTAAGGTGGTTATCACAACAATCAAGCAAACTATGAGCTGACTTTTTGTGAGAGAGATACTATGGGTTTAGTCAGAGAAAGTGCACCTGCACATGTAGGAGATTAAAATTAGAGCCAGTGTTGCAACATGGTGTGCCATACTGACACCAAAATCTTTGCGCCTTGTCTCCCAAAACAACAGGGCAAATATACTGTAGGTGTAGAATCCACCCGCAAAAGTATAAAGCAACTTCAGTTTTAGCCTGTTCACAACACCCATAAGTTATAAGTTAGAGTTGGTAATTGACACAACCAGAATTGCAAACTGATGTGTTAATAAACTGATAATCATTCCTACCAAAAGTGTAGAATGGTAAGTAAGGATAGAAAATGGAAAAAAATGGAGTGAAAGGCTAGCACAGAAAGTTTAGATATTGAGAACAGAGGTACAACTTACTTTGCTTTCTGATCAGGCCAACACTGTTGGTCTGGTCCAATCCAGAATTGCTTGGTATCTGTAAACCAAGGTTCATTGTATGTAATAGTAAGTGCCAATATCTCAGCTGTCAAGTAATACACAAACTTCCACGCAGACTCTTTAAACTTGGCCAGTCTTTTATAATTGGCATCTTTGTCAACTTCTGATAATCCCTTCTTGGATGAGCCTGCAAAACCTGAAATAAATCGCTTTCCCAACCTCTGCATGGCAACAATAGCAGAATAAACTCCTGAGATTGAAGCATGGACTCCTCTCAATGTTCACCCAACGAGTTCACTAGGTCAATGAATCCACTGGCTCCTGCTGGATGCTAGGGATAATCACACAACCATCTCACAGCAACATAAGTCAAAGAATATTGCAATAGGTGACCTTATGTGAATGCATTTTGTTTCTCTGAAGCATACATTCCCTGTCTCACAGGTGATCCTCCTCCTGACAACACAAAACAAACAGAGGAGCAGATTCTTTGGCTGCTCTATTTTATCTTTTCTTATTGATTTGGGCAATCCTGAAAAGACATCATCATCATAAGAGAAAACAGAAACGCTCAAAGATTGTAAACAAACCTCAAATATGAAGGAGTCCAGCAGGTATCGCACTAAGGGGAAGATGATGGCAAAGATTGGCATCAAAACTAGGTCATCAATCTTAGGATAGCTCTCCTTCTCCCAATCAGGCTGCCATTGCCACCATTTAACCACCCACTCCATTCCACGACTTCCTACTCAGTGGTTTTCTGCATCATGAGGAAGAAAAATACATTTCAGAGTTGAAGAAATGATGACCTCAGATGTGCTTGACATCATTCTAATCATAAACAACTTCTGCAATATTTTGCTATGCATGATACCCATCAGGTATACAATTAAACATGTGACACGATTCATGTAAGATTTCCATGGACATTGTAAAATCAAAGCCAACATTGCATGAAATGCAAAAGACTGGTAGGATATTCCACATTCACCACGTGCTAGATCCAAATTTAAGCTCAAACTGGAGTATAACTCTCATGCAGATTTGTTTCTCATGCCAACAAAAGACTTGAAGTTTTGAATATCTCTCATACTGATTTTCTTTCTTGCTGAGAAAATATTTGCAGACTTGAAGAACTCTCATACTGATTTTTCTTTTATTTGTCAACAGAAAGATTTGAAGACTCGATTAACTCTCATACTGAGTTGCTTTTACTTGTCAACAAAAGATTTGAAGATTTGAAGACTTGAAACCTAAATGCCGAAAGCTTTCTTTGGAAAATTTGCTACATAGTTTGAAGGCAAAAACAGACATGTATTAAGACTTAAGAATTGGAAAGTCGAGTGTATGGCTATATATAACCAACCATCTTCTGAACAGAACTTTGGCATCGACAATCTCAAATGGCAGACTCAATGCATTAGTTTCCTTAGAACGAACTATACCTGTTATTGCATTAAAGATCTCCACAACTCACAGAGGGCGAAGCTCGTGGTATCGACCGGACACCGTCACGTATTGTTTTTTCGCTGGTCGCACAGATTCCAGACTCTTCCGCTTCACACGCCTTTGATTTGTTCTTCTAGATCGGGTGCTATTCGCAGTTCTTAGCTGGTTCAGCGTTCTCCCTCTCATTGACTGCCAGAGGCGACAAACGGTCGAGATACGTCGACGACGGATTAGGGTTCGACGGGATCGGAGACGAAAGTAATGTGCCAGTGTTTTTTTTGAAAATTCCTCAAGTAGGTGCACTAGCTAGGATCCTCAGCATTAATTAGCAGAAAATGGCGACTGTCCTAGTCGACCAGTAGATCTGTTTTGGAATCCTGCCTAGCTTTGGGGACTTCTTTGGTCAAGATATGGCGATTTTATTTTATTTAATCTGAAAAATCCCTTTGTTGGATTCGCCAGGCTTTTTTTTTGGTCGCCAGGTTGCCAAAGTTCGCCCAAAAATTAAAAAAACACTGTAATGTACATGTGCATTTTTTGGTACTTTGGTGACAATTTTGTACATTTTGGTGAGGATTGTGTTATAAAGAGCTTTGACAGTTCTTTCTCTTAACTAGGTTCAAGTGTGAATTATGTGTGTTTCAGGTGTTTGTTTCTCTGAAGAACATTGGATTCACTTATGGATGAGATTTATGGTGGGTGCGGATGTTAGACAAGAAAAGCGATTTGGGGCGGGGGGGGGTGTTCCGAGTACAAGTCTCCTCTAACTTGTCAGTTTTGATGCGGGCACTGTCATTCCTTGTTGAATGGTCTTTTAGTGGCACCTGCAATTGAAGTCATAATCTAGATGTGTAGGTAATTCACTTGAATGAAATCAACAAAATGGTAGATCACATGAAGTTGCGGTGCAAGTGTAGGTAATTTAGTTGATGCAAGTCAACAAAATGACTTCAATTGAAATTATAATAAAAGTGTAGGGCTATCATCTAAGTGAAATCAACTAAGTGATTTTGATTGAAGTTGTAATCCAGACATAGGTAATTCAATCAAGTGATTACTTCACAATTGAGGATGTATAGTCAAAGCCCATGATTCAGCAAAATGACTTCATTAACTTATAACTGAAGTGCTAGTTAGTCTTATGGGGTTGAGTAAGTTCGGTTTGAGTGTTGATCATCAATTTCTTGTGCAATGCACACAATTATAACCAAGCATCACACCCAATGATAAGTGGTCACAATTTGCCTACTTGGAATTAAGGATGTAATAGAGGATGTGAAGTATTGTAATCACATGTGTTACAATCGCCCATGTTACAAACGCATGATTTTGAGGTGGGTACATTCTCTTGAACGTGTGTGCCACTTAAATTTGAAGAGCAATTGGGGTTTGGACATATCTTGCAAATGTTGGCACATGTATCCTTATGTTCCACCATGTTTTTGCTATTGCATGGCACTAAAGCCACATCTTGTGCATAGACATAGGGATTTACCAACCACCTAGCAACATACTTAATCTTTACACATGTAATGAAACTTTGTGCACATATAATATGTGTTTGTCATTTGGTATGGTTTGAAGTCATTGGCATATTTTTTATGCATGTTACATGAGGGCATCAAGGTATTGAATCTTCTAACATTGCATACAATTTTTACCCTGCAAGCATGTTGTGCCATTATTAAATGTTTTGAAATATATGGCCAAGAAGGCTAATAATCTTTTAATAAAAGTAGGAGTGGCATTTCAAATTAAAAACATTACTACACAATTTTAAAGTGTTTTGCGTAGCTTGTATTAATATTAGTAATAATATTATCATGGCATGTCCAAATTCAAAAGTTGGAGATTTTCAATTGCCATAACAATTATGTGAAAGATATGCTCAAATTGATCATGTGTACTCTAATATGAACATGTCATTGTGAAAAAAAAATTTGAGGTAAGGGAGATGTGTCAACAAAGTGCAATTATGTTATGATGTTTTTCAAGTATGGTAGATATGTCCATACATTTAATTCTAGTGGCAATATAATTAAAGTGTAATGCCCAACAAGGGGTCAATTACAAAAAACAAACAATTTAAAGTAGTCGTAAGGTTGAAACTTATGGGTTTTGGTTGAGGATGTGGAGGCACTAATGGAGGTTCAAACCATAAGGTCATTGTCATTCACAAATGTTAAGAGATTGAAGGCCCATGATTTGAAGTTTTGGAAGCATGATGAAGGTATTGCACATGTTATTCAAATGGGAAGGTATTTATGTCCTTGTAGGATATGTTCGAATGTTTTTCTTAAATTAATTTTTTTTTGGAAACATTTAGGAAATTTTGGGCAACATCCTCACAACTATAGTTGGACAAATGTATGTTGTACATGTATTGATTAACATGGTACAAACCTATGATCAACATAAATGTAAGTCACATATTAGTTCATGGTGTATATAAAAGGCATAGACATAACCTATAATTAGATGCATGAAAGAATGGCACCAATTCATATGTATGTTGGGTGCACTATGGGAAATACGGTGATTTACAATTGACCTTATAATTGGGTTTTTGAATTGTAATGACCACTTGCAACTTCATTACAACTCAATGGACTTTTACCACATGAATGTTCTTGGACAAATTGCATCACTTACAACAAACATAACTCACCGTATGTGGAACCATATATGTATGCAATTCATGCAATTAAGTTGCAACTATGCAAATACAATTATTACGCAACTCCAATGCAACTAGTTTGCAACTACCATTGTGACATTGTGTTGACATTACTTTTCATGCATCAATGATGAATCCTATTGATTTCCATTATAACTCTTTTGCAATTGCAAGTGTGATGGAAACACGCTAAAGTATGCAATTAATTGAACTCTATGTGACAATTCATGTCAACACAAGGTAGTATTTGTGTGTAACTGCAATTTATTCAATTTGAAAATGGCAACTAAGTGATTATTGTGGAACAACTACTAGGTAAGTTCATCCATTGACAAACCTAATGCTTGTGTGATTTTTTATTCATCCATAAACAAACCTAATGTTGCATGATTTTTCATTCATCCATCAATAAACCTCATGCTTGTGTGATTTTTCATCCATCCATTGACAAAGTATGTTAATGTTATTTGTAATTAGTTAATTAATTATGGGTTCCAATGTAGTTGTATGGTAGTTGATTTTAGTATTACTTGACGACTAAATTGCAACTTATAATGTGCAAACCTTGCACGCACATTATTATTGTCCAAATTATGACATATAGTGCAAAATTACATTCCATCATTATTTACAAACATAAAATAGATCTAAAATTGTGTGCATCAAAATTCAAAGTTGGAAAACGCATTACATAAACTTTATTTTTTTAAATCCTAAATTGAAATGCAATTTGACTACAAATCTAAATATATTACCAAAGTTATTTCTAACAAAAATAATCTTTTAATTAAATAAAAGGTCATCACAAAGATGGTGAACCACAAAAATCAAAAATTATCATCTAAAACATTATAATTATATAAATTATTATTATTATTATTGAAATGGAGTTTGAGCCATATTTTTTTCATTCAACCTTATATGCTTGAAATATGCCATATTGTGATATTCAATGTCACATGTGAAATGAAATAAATAATGTATACATAATATTGTAATGCAATATATATATATAGATGTCCATCCTTTCAATTGAAGTAAAACTAGTTTACGATTATAGTGCCATTAACAAAAATTATTTATCACCAAAAATGTAATAACACAACTTTGATACAAATTAAATTGCAATTGACTCCACTTGTATACAACAATGGTCTTCAAATAAAATGCATCACATATTTCAAAATATCAAGGCTAGAATTCACCATATTTGGAGTCATACTTCACCTTTGTTATTTTATAATTTATCTTATTACATGTATTGGTTTAGATTATTACATAATAAACAATAACACATTCAATGACATAAAAGTATTAATAACTTAACCAAATTATACAACATCACATGTGCATCTTTTTCTATTCAAAATCATATTTTAAAAACAAATTCACCATTTAAAAAAAAACTTACCTTCTATGCACAACTTTAATTTTGATGGATTCAAACATTATCAAAATTCATCCCTATAGCACAATAACAACAAAAGTCATCACAAATGCACAAAAATAACATGTTTTTTAACAAATTAGCTTTATTTCAATTCCACCTTTCACTTCAAAAATCCAAATTTTCAAAGACGTAAACAAAAGCCACAACATGATTATCATTAAAAAAATCACTCCTCAAAAATCCTTCATCATTATAAATTACATTTTAGAAGTTGATTTATAAGAAATATGGAAACTTTTCAACCTCCAACCTCCAAAAATAAAAACCTTTAACTTCCAATACAAATAAATTGTAACAACCTTTTAGCTTTACTATATTAAACTAGGAAAACAAAAAAAAGAGTTATGTAACACATGATATGATCATTGTATCACAAAAAAACTAAGAAACACACAAAATGTTTCAATAATTGCCAAGGTTCTATACAAACACATTCTTATGAGATTTGGATGTCCATTAACTATTGTGACCAATCAAGGTACCCATTTTATCAATAATGTGATCATATACTTTATTGACCATTTCAACTTCAAACATACTAGTTTTATTGTTTATTATCCACAAGGAAATGGACAAACTAAATCTACAAATAAGGTTTTTGGAACCTTACTAACCAAATTGGTTAATGAAAATAAAAATGATTGGGATGAACACATGTCCACAATCCTATTTTCATATTGAACTGCCTGCAAAGTTGGAACTATTCATACCCCCTTTCAGTTGGTGTATGGGTTACATGCATTACTACCTACATAATATTTGTTACCATCTAGACTTGGTGACAACAAATATCCACAACTTGTTAGAATCTTAACTAATTGATTATGTGAGTTAGAGAAACTACAAGAAAATAGGTTGATTACATAGGATCTAGTTAATTTTAACTAGTGGAATAGATCATTGTGGTCATAAAACTGGTTCATTGAAACTAAGTTTCAATTTGGAGACTATGTATTATGGTTTCCAAGGGCTATTTTTAAACATTTTCCCAATTTTCAGAGATGATGGTTTGGACCCTATTGGATACAATATTGTTTGTCTAATAATACCGTTTAACTTGTCACCATTGATAAGTTTGATCTTAACCCAATGCTTGTCAACATCAACAAATTGAAACCATATAGGTTCATTAAAGACAAAACCTTGCAACATGTATTGGTTAAACTTAGTGACTTGGTCATTGACGAACCTATTCAAACCAAAAAAAACTTGTACCACTACTAGTTGAACCTGAAGGTTTTCAACATGTAAAGTTTGAACCAATTAGTAATCATTCCACACCTAGCAACATTAAAGCAATAGATGTGTTTGTTCATCATTATCATAATTTGCCTATTCATGACAATAATGTAATGATGAGTAATGATCCAAACAACATGTTTGGAAAGCATTTATTGATGTCTACCTTTAAGGAATTTCTAACCTTAAAGGTTATGTCCATTCATAACCACAAAGTCATTTTTACATGAAACAATATAAAAAATTCTCATGTTTTTCATTTTGTCTTTTCATTTTCATTTTTTTCTTCATATTAATAGGGGCCACGAGTGAAAGTGCTTTAGAGAGGCTAAGATGAGAAACAAAAAACAAGGAGGTTGAAAGAAAAGCTAAAGCTTTTAGGAAGGAACATATTGAAAATTAAAAAATAAAACATGTTCGATTAACTAAAGTGATTTATGTAGAACCATTTGTTTCACACACACCTATAGCGAAAGAAATTCGAGTTTTTGAAAAAGAACATAGAGGTAGGGAGTTGGAAGAGGAATTAGAAGTAACACTAAATTTCTTAAAGAGAACCATTGTTTTTATAACAAAACCAACATCACAAGTTATTATTATTTCAAATTTAGAGGAAGAAGTGGAGATTCGACCTCAAATTGTCATTAAAGAACAATTACAATCAATCTTTGCATCGAGACCTATGGAAGAGGAAGAATTGTAACAACCTATTGTTGAGGAAAAATCACAACTAGTTCATACATTAAGACCTATGGAGGAGAAATAACTATGGCAACCTATGAGAAACATAAAAACATTTTTCCAATAACTCTTTAAAGGGAGACCTATTTCCAACATGATTCTTTAGCGCCCAATATCAAGAACAAAAACTATGATGAAGCGAAAAGGTAAAGTGCTTATAAAAGAACTTATTGAGAAACATGTTAAGAAAAAACCAATGTCCAAGGTGAATGAGAGCCAAAAGATGCTACAATGGATGAAGATGGACTCCAACCAACTCAAATGGGCTAGTTAAGCTGGTTTGCAAAGCATGTTCAACCTGTAATGGACGATGCTAAGAAAAGACTTGTTATGAAACTTCTTATGAACCTGGTAGATAACATAAGATGAAAGAATTCTAGGGTGAGTACATGGTTAATGAATTCTCATTAATAAGGTACTGATTCATGAGCAACTTGGAATTTCCAAGGAAGGAGCATTAGATGTTGCTAATTTAATTTTTGAAGAAGCCAAAACCACCTTAAAAAGAATTGCAAGACCACATGTTTTTGTTGAGAATGAGCAGTGAAATGTATTGTGCATGAAAGAGGAATTTCATGCAAGATTTGCAACTATTTTGTAAATTCTATATCAAAAAAAGAGGTTAGCTTATTTCAGTAGCCAGATGGCTATTACTTTTGACCTAGCCAACAAGGGGAAACTTGTTAACTAGTGTTTTATAATGTTAACCTAATTATTAATTGAAAAACTCATTGGATTGAACGTCATAAAAAGATAGCAATTGACCTAGTTTCTAGCAAAACCAAAGTAAATAATTATTATTCATGGCCCATCTTAGACATTATGTTTAGGAAATGGTTCCTTTTATCCAAAATTCCTTCACCGAGAACAATAATTCGAGAAAAACATGTATCACCAACTAGTCAAAAGTGCCAAGTTGTATAACAACAACAAGCTTTACCTAAACATGTTATGAAGGAGGAGTTCTTGAAAGAAAGAAGATTAGCACATTCAACTACAATATCACCTTTACCCACACGTTAATCCCGTTGATTGAAGATGCATATAAAACCGCCTACACTAAGGGACAGGTTAAACCCTAAACCTATTACCCCATACTAATAAAGAAGTCTATGACTACTTTCATTTCACTAGTTAATGATTCAAAAGAGGATGAGGAGCGAACTTGTTCAAATGAGATTGGAGGTGGAAAAGGAGAAAAACTTAATGCAATAACTATGTAAAGCAACATTGAAGAAAAACTTAAACCCAACTTAGATTAGGTAATCAACAACATCCAAGTTGAACATGTTGTGTCTATTGAACCTATAGTTTCCATTATAAATTTTGTAACTATAGGTACAAAATCATTCCAACTTGTTCAACTTATAGTTGAACCTATACAAATACAAAACCCATAGTTTTTTAAGATTTCAACATGTCCACATTTTTTGTCATTCCACATAAACTATGAAATAGATTAACATGTTTTTAGAACAAGTTGCCCAAAATGCCACAACATCGTCAGGGACATTGCAAAAACTCTCAAACCTTATAGTTTGAACAAGTCAAGGAAAAGTGGTCTGAGACCCATAACCGCCTGCAAACCTGTAGCCTAGAGTTAGAAACAATGCAAAAACCTTTGAAAAACTGACAAAGAAATGGTCACAGTCAAAGGACAATTGAATAAGGTCCAGCATGAAAACCAAAACTTGTCTAATAAGTTGAATGAGGTAGAATAGGTTGCTAGGAAAATTGAAAACTTGTAATAATAGTATGTTGAATTCAATTAGAGGACCCATAATAATTTGACTCATCTCGAAATTGATTTGGAGCAGATGACGTGAAACTATGCCAAAATGAAGGAGTTCAATTTGGAACAATAGGGTATCATAAACAGTTTGGAACATACATGTCAAGATCTTAAAGGACAACATGTAGTTGCCCACATAGAATTTGATAAAAAATTAAAAAAAAAACAAAGTCTTACTGATCAAATCCAATACTGGAAGAGGTCAATATGAAACAACTAAACTACAACTGAACAAACCTAGTCCCATTTTATTTGTTAGAATGAATAACAGGTTGAAAGATTTAAAATAGTTGTTAGACAATACCTTATTCAAGGTGCAGAACCAAGCCTTGGGAGATAGAAACCCCAAGTGGAAGGAATGGTGGAAAACTATTAAGGAGTTCGTGAAGGAGTAGATTTAGGACAATATGGAGTTGGTTCACTCTAATGAACAAAGTTATCAACTCGAACTAGAAGCCTACCAAACTGCTTTCCTTGATTTCAATACGAACCTTCAAATTTAGTGTTTATGGAAATTGGAACTAGTATTAAAGTTCCAATAATGCCATCTGCGATACAACCTATTATTAAATCAATTAGTCCACTAAAAGGTGGGATAGGTTTAGAAATCATACCCTTACATGTTTAAACTTTTGTAATATATGTTTCAATGATTGTTGTTATTAGTCAACCTATGGAAGGTAGTGAGGGATTTGACAAAAAACATGATGAACATGTTAATCCTTCATTCACTATACTAGATAGTAGATTATAATATTTGGAATTCATATCTACTAGTGTACCTTTTACCCCACACCATATAGGTATAGGTCAAAAGGTTATTTTGATATCCAATACCTTGTATGCCTCAAAGGTATTTACAACACTCGTAGTAACCTTTGAAGACACACCTAATCGATAAAAGATTGTAGTGCCAACCAATCTTCAAATTTTGAGTCTAGCTGAACTTGTGGAGGCAACATGTGCTGAATCTATCAAAGAAGTCATCAATCAATTGGATATAAAAGGTTAAATTTAACCTGGAATTTTGAGCTAACTTTTTGAGGAAAAAATGTGGGTTTCAAAGGGGGATAATGTTACCCAAATTTGGTAACATGTGACTTAAAAGGTTGATAGTGTAAGTAGGTTGTTAAACCTAACAAGTGTTTTAACCTATTATTTAACCTAACATGTAGTATTGACCTAACCAATTATTAAACTTGGTAGGTAATGATTGGGTTAAGAAGATAGGTTGATAAGTTAATTAATAAGTAATTTATAAAACATGTTCTTGATAGAACCAATAGTTAAACATGTAATTAGGCATGGTGTATTTTTTGAAATTTTGGACTATTAATCTAGGTACTAGCTAATGATTGCTTATAATGGTTAGTTATGACTATTGTATTTTGAAATGGCTAGTATAAGACTAGGAGGACAAACCTATTGTGGGACTTTTGGATTTTGTTCATGATTATGTGTTTCATTATTCAATTATGGAACATGGATCATTTTTCTTTTAGCCTAATTCCTTCAAGCTTGAGCAATTTGTGTACATGTTAGTTTAGAATTTGTAGTAATTTAAGTTTTATTTTGTGTGTTGTATGTACATGTTGTTTTAGGAACTTGTTGCTAAAAAATCCTAAGGTAAAATAACCTTAATGGGAATACAAAAACCCCATTAACAATAGCATAATTAGGATTCAATCGATATTTTTTTTGATGAGCAAGTGGTATTGTGTTGTCCAATTCAATCCAATGTTGTGCAATCTCTAGCGATATGCCTTTAAAGTCTTTGTATGTCTAGGCGAATACATTTTTGAACTCCTTTAGAAGTTAAATTAGTTGATTTGTGACAATTGATTCAAATGCAAAGTTCGCTTTCACCTATTACACATTTTCCTTGGTACCCAAATTAATTTTAATCATCTACAGTCCAACCTATTACACATTTTCCTTGGTACCCAAATTGATTTTAATCATTTACTGTCCAACCTATTATAATTAGATCTTGTATTTGTTCCCAAGCAGGTGTCTCATCTATAATCATCTCTCCAACCTATGGGTGGAAAAAGGTTTCAAGTGAGTGTTGTTTAGCAATATTAGGTGGTACAACTAATTTCATGGCTAATACATTTGCTAGTATAATAGGTTGATTTAAGATTAGTTTTGCCATGATAATATATAGTAGGCATATTGGTTTAGGAATATGTTCAATATGAGTAGGTATTATTATAGTCCCTATTGAAAATAAGTGTAATTCTATGACAAACATCACATCCTCTTTATCATTAGATATTCCTGAATGGAAATCACAACAGACTAAGACTTCTGGTCTTTTAGTTTGAATACTAAGTTTCTTGGTAATAGGTATGGTTTTTACTATACCAATTCCTTGTATGGTTATAATATTGGTTCCCCAATCGTGGATTACTTTTGCATCTCTCAACCATGGGTGTCCAAATAACATCAAATAACTAAAATCCAATACATTATTATTGAATAGGTTTGACCGGTTTGAAAATGTATTGTTTGATGTTTGGCACAATCTTCAAAAGTTGCCCTAAGTTGATAACATATTTAGTCTCCAAAACGTGATAATCCACGATGTCTTTCAAAATCTCCTCCAAAGTCTTTTCTAGTATCATGGTTTGTGATGTCAACTAAACAAATTGCTTACTTGTAACCAATTGATTTACTAGTTTTGGTAGACCAGCCTAGTTTGAATGAAGTGGTTTGTTTAAATAAATGGATGTTTGCGATGTTGAATCACTTCCTGTAATTCCCTAATGGTTGGTATGAACAAAAGAATCACACAATTGTTCCTTTATTCACCAATCAATTGTTATTTTTGCTTTCACTAATTTTCATTTTCTAAAAACCTATTGTTTGGTGCTTAGCTATGAGTTATGACAATTGCAATTACATTGATTGGGACATTATCAGGTTTAAGGCTTTTTGTTACTACAATAGTAGTAGTGTTTGGTTTATTTCGGAACATTTTCTGAACTTCTACCTTTCTATAATAATTAGGAGCACGATGTTCAAAATTAAAATAGATAATACAAAGATATCTTAAGGGCATTATGGTTGGCTTAACAAGTTATGTAGTCACTTCAACTATTAATTCAATAACTTTAATGGGGACAACATGAATTACCATTTTAATTTTTTTTGGTTATGACAAGTTTTTTTTGCATGATTTGTTTTACCATAGATTAAACAAGTTAATTATTGCCTAAAAATGGTATAGGTTACAATAGGTTGTGCAATCGGTTTAGACTATGGTTGAGTTATCAAAGCATTATAGTTTGTTATAATCAATCCATTTTCCTCATAAATTATTGCAACTTCCTTATGTTTAATCATGGTATCTCTTATCAAACTTGTTGTTACCAATTTAAAGTATGGTTGTAAATTTGTTCTAAATATGGTAGTAAAGAAAACATTAATAACTTTCATTTGTAAACAACTAGCCAAATTAAGTAAATGTTCATAGTAAACTTCTATTCATTTGCCAACTTGTTGGAGATTCCTTAATTATATATAGACTTCTTTGTCAATCTTCACAATCCTGAAATGCTTATAATTTTTTTGCTCTAGCTCATCAAATGTTTAATTAGGGTGATATTATACAAAGTTCTCACCCCATTTTACGATGTTGTTTTGCAAAGTAAAACCAAATAGGTTGATGATATCGGCTTCTATAGTCTTGCCATTGGCTTTGATTGTTTTTTTGAAAACTCTAATGTGAGCATTAGGATCAATATTGTTTGCATATGTGGGATATTGAAGCTTATTGGTTGGTTCATATTGAACTTGAACCAGTTGGTACCATGGTGGCATAAATATCCTTGGATCAAGTGCTTGCCATCCATAAAATCCAACACGTGGATTTGGTGGTAGTCCTCCATGCGGGTTTCGATCAAGTGATCCTCTTCCTAAGAATCCTCCATTAGGCAAACGTCTAGGTGGTTCTCCACCAAGTTGTGGATATGAATTGACCTTTTTGGGTTGTTGAATAAAAACACCATTACCATAGATTGGTAGCCAATTAGTAACATGTATATTGACAGGTAAAACAATTATCATCGCTTGTGGAACATGCACACCTCTTGTGATAGGAACCAATTGTTTTAGTCCAGAAGTTGGAATTTTGACAAGATACTAGTTTTATACCAATTGTTCAATAAGTGGCATTTGTTATGGTTGAGCAACACCAACTACATTTTCTTTCCTCCTTCTAGAAATCAATGGATCAAGTCCTTCGATTCCTAAATAATACATTAAGTATATGTTAAGATCCATAGGTACAAAATATGGAATTGTATTATACCACATTGGGTATGGTATTGTTCTAGGTTGCTTTACTATCTTCATTCCAATTTGTGTAGTTGTTCTAACCAATTTAAAAGTTGATTACATTTTAATTCTAAATTTGTTATGGTTAAATTCAAAACAAGATCCGATTTAGATGTATCGTACCCAACAACCATTACTAATTGAGAGGGTTCAGTTGCTAGGGGAATATAGTAATCGGGTGTCACAAATTGCCATATGTGTCTTGTAAAGGTTACGTCATTAGCATGTTGAACAAGTTCGATATTTTGTTCATTCAGTTGTGCATTTGACCTCTATTGTTGGAACAACTACTAGGGTGTCAAAAATAAACTAGTTGAAAATACTTGTTGTTCCCTTCTTTCTTCCTATTTTGCGGGTATTTGATGAAAAGGTACTTCTGCCGTAATAGGTTCTTGAAACTCATTACTAGGAGCTTCAATCGATTATATTCCCTCAATTTGAAAATGTGGTTGTTCTTGTGGATGAACCACCTCACAAACAAGTTGATCACTAGTAGAAATCAACCAAAATGTAACCACTCCATTTACGACTACATGCGACTAGTAGTCATTTACGACTGGATTTGGGAATATTTACAATTACAAGACCAAATTTCAACTATTTTGGTCATTCTTACAACTATGATGCAATCATTATAATTTTCATCCTATTTGTTGGATTGATTTTACATTTATTTTCATCCATTAATAAGTTGATATGTCCCATTAATCGCAATAGTCACCAAATTAGTTGCATCCTAAAGGTATTCTACAATGACACATGGGTGTATTTTAATGTATGTACCAAATTTATATATATGTAATGCATACATATATATTTTTTTCATATAATGAATCTCAAAATTAATATTTGAACTCTGAAATTTTTATATATTCAAATTTGAAACTTGATATTTCAATTTAAAAAACTATTATTTTATTTTATAAAAAAATATTTTAGAATTTAAAAATTAAAATTTCAATTTTTTAAAACATTATTTGAATTTCAAATTTTTGATTGAATATGATTTTTTCAATTTTAATTTGAATAGGTTTATATGATTTAAAATTTGATATTTGAATTCTAAATTAATATTTTCGAATCCAAAAATTAGTATTTTAATTCAGAAAATTATTAATTGATTATAAAAATGGACATTCTAATTTTGAATATTTTTATATGAATATGTAATTTTATATTTCAACTTTGAAATTTTTGCATTTGAATTTTAAATAATCATTTGATTTGAACCTGAAATTTCAATTCCAAATTATTATTTTGGATTTTCAAAATTAATATTTCCAGTCTGAAAATTATTAATTGACTTTAAAAATGGACATTTCAATTTTGGATATTGTTATTTGAATCTGAAAAATGACATTTCAATTCTGGAATTTTTTATTTAAATTCAAAAAACTTATTTGATCTAAAAATTGATATTTTAATTCTAAATTATTATTTTCAAATCTAAAAACTAGTATTTCAATTCAAAAAAATAATTAAATAAAAAAATCGACAGTTTGATTTTAAATATTTATACTTGAACTTGAAATTTGACATTTGAATTATGAAGTTTTAAATTTAGATTTTAAGAAATTATTTGACTTGAAGGTTGAAATTTGAATTCCAAATTATTGTCTTGGATTCTCAAAATTAAAATTTCAATTCAGAAAATTATTAATTGAGTCCTAAAATGGAAATTTTAATTTTGAATATTATTATTTGAATCTGAAAATTGACATTCCAATTCTGAAATTTGTTATTTAACTTCAAAATACTTATTTGATCTAGAAATTGATATTTGAATTCTGAATTACTATTTTTGAATCTTAAATTTATATTTTAATTCAAAGAATTATTGATTGAGTTTTGAGGGTTTTTTCTACTAGTGTTATCCATAATAAATCACTTTTATAAATAAATAGAAATGATTGTGTTTATTAAATATAAGTTACATTAAAGAATTATTGTTATAACATAGGAAAAATAATAGTGTAGCTAAAATAATTATTTTACTATTTTAATTTCACGAATTATTATATATTATTATTATTATTAAAAATTATGTGATTAATCATCTATGATAAATATTTTATAGTCATTTTATAGTAATTATGAAAATTAATATTATGTTTAACAAATTATTGTATTTATAGTTAGTAATTACTAAGAGAAAAAAATTACTTGACCTATAATAATTTTTACAACAATAAATGTAAGTATACAATAAATAATGTAATTAGTTTATTTTTTAAAAGAATTCATGTAAGAATTTGATTTCTAATAATAGTTTTTAATTCATTACTTATAATTTTAACATAAATAATTAAAATAATTTTTTTAATTATTATAATCATTAAACTAGTTTTACATTAATTATATTATATGTATTTCGATCAAAATTTTAAAAGTAATATTTTAAAAAATATTTTAGTTATTTAATTATTTATGAATTATGTATTAATAACTTGTGAGTAACCAAATAACTAGTTTGTTGAATATTAAGAAGTTATTGCTTATTTAAGTAATTGATAATGAATACTGAATATTTGTAATGTGTAATTTAAATATATGTAAATTGAATCATTATTAATTAAATGATTGTTTAATTATCTAGTACTTGAATTGTTTAGAAACCTAAAAGCTAAGAAAGTAAGGCATGAGGAAAGTTTTGGAATTACAACTTAGTTTGTGAAGAAGTTGTAACTTCAAAACATATCCCATATTATTTGTTCTTAATTCCTATTTTGAACACTATATAAACAAAGGGGTGTGGTCATCTGATTTCACATTAAGAAATTTGTGCACATGGGATGAGCTAATCAAAAGGTTCAACCCAAAAAATAAAATAAAATTATGCACATTTCTAAAGTACTTACCTTTCTAACCTATTTATCTACTTAGTTAGGTAGGTACCTAATTTGACCGACCCACATAGGTTGACTTGAGTTTACTTTGGTCTACATTAGACTAAACCTCCTTTGATCCCTTTCTATTTTTGGTGTCTTTAGAGGAATGTAAAACTTTTCAATACATGCATTTGCACAACTATTTTCCCTAAAATCATGTGTTGAACATTTCCACTAATTAGGAGTCAATATTGGGAAACAACTTCAATAAACTTTAAGTTCTTCCACTTAACAATGTCATGTGTTGTTTCTCATTCCTTCTCAATTTTTTACAAATATTGGGATATGTAAATTTTTTTTGATGGTCTTCATTTCTATGGATGCATGCAATCTTGGGCATATGATGGTGACCCCCTTTCCTCTTGATATTGTGATTCAACATTGATTTGGTTACATGACCCATTAGATTTTTCATCCGTGTTTTCTAAGTCTTTTCCATCTTTAGAAACCAATGTCAATGGTGTTTTTGTCTCCTCTTCTTCCTCCAATTTCCTTCTTCGTCTTCTACCAATGCATCCTCGTTTGCATCATATTTTTAAATAAGCAATTCATGCTTGTTGTATTCTAGATGATTTGCATTTTCTAGCCATCTCTTTTGCGAGGCTTCTATCAATGCATATTTTTTCGCACAGTTCATCCCTAATAGATATTTTGTTTGGTGTAATACACACATCCAGTAGTTGTGATGTTTTTGTTCCATTGGCCATGGATTGTCACTAGGAGTTTGTCACGAGTTGTTCATGAAATCTGAATTGAACATTTGTATCACTATGGCACTTTGTATTCATGCACATTGTTTTTTAATGCCCAATACTCCACTCTAACATTGTAATGTGCATCAACCAATTTCATTTGTTTTTCATTTGCTATTGGATACAAATCCAAATCTCTAGGAATTATAATAAGCATTATCACATTTCAAAAACTACAATTGCAAAGAATTTTTTTTGCGTCCCCTTTTTGCATTCCACCATGCCTCTTTTCATTACATACAATCATTGAGGAGGTTTTTACTCATTTTACATTTATCATTTTGTTACGTGGCTCCTAATGTGTGGGATGTGAACATTTATGGATGTTAGTTACTAACATTTTATCATTCAATAATGATTGTTTGTATCAATAGTCATAACAAATAGTCATGTTTATCTTTAGTTAATGCACAATGTTTTTGAATGTCCCATTCGGTGCCAATTCATCACTTTGAGATTATTTTCCCTTTCAACGTATTACTCTTTGTAGTTTTTTTAACACTAAACACATTTCTTTTCTTATTATTTTGAGAAGTACAAATCCCACATGCATATGCAGAACCTTGCATTTTTTATTGCTAAAGTTTTCCTTTCCAATTACAATTGACATCAAAAAAATTATTTCCTCTTACATTTTTCCTCTCATATATCCCTCTAGTTTTGTTAAAATTGTGATAAACAAAATACATTTTTTATCCATAATTATAATGAATCCATTTTATTTCAATCCATTTTCCATTGATTACATATAATTTAAATATAATACAATGTAGATTATTATATGTGCTACATAATTAATTTGATTGAATTGACTCCAATTAACTTTTTTTCCATTTAATTTTAACATGTCATTTCAAATCACTTGTTTTTACAAAGATCACATTTGTTCAACCATTTACATGTGTGATTTGTTTTTACTAGTCGTTGAACTATTGTTGTTTGGATCCATGCATTGCATGCTTGCTTTCCAAGATTTGCACACATGCTTTGTGAATATGCATTTTGTTCCTTTACATTTGGTTCAACTTTTTCAAATACTAAATTACAACTTTAATGTAGGAAAACTAGATTTGAAAATAAATTAATCAAAACATGAAATTGTGCAAAAGACAACATCTCCTTATCTCTTTTATCATTAGGGGTTTGGACATCGTCTTTTTTTACTATCCCACACTTTTTGTGGTCTTGGTCACAGTCTAATCATCCGTCAATTCATAAGCATTTATAAGAATTTGTTTCTTTCATGTTGTGTGACTTATGTGTGCCTACTCGAAGTTGCATATAGTCTTCTTGGGGTTTTATAAATTTTGTTGTTAATAATTCACATAGGGCAATGAAGTATTCTATTGATAAATCTTTTTAGATAACTAGTAAAGTAGTGTTTTGGGGGTGGTTTTTTTAGGCTTGTGCATTGTTTCAAGAATTTCATCACGTGTTTGAACATCATCCAATGATAATAATTTATATCATGTTCTACAAATTTAAGATTTGGCCTTTTCTTGGCAAGATATGGATTTTGTTGTTTCGTATTTGCATTGCCCATTACAAGGCACCCCATTCATTTGTGTTATCCACTTTGTTTTTTTGTCGAATGCCCCATTTCTTGATTTTAACAATTTGCATAAAGGGTCAAATCAAATGTCATCTTAAAGAGTTTGCCATGTTTTTGTTATTTGCTCTAAAATTGAGTCCAAAATTATTTACAACAATGCATTTTCAATCATCCACTCAATTGTGAATGGTTTTTTGTTAATAATTATTTATCTATTTATCGTTATTATGGAGAAAAATCACAAAAATGGAGATATTAAGTAAGGCAATCAAGTGCGCAAATTAATAGTAATGAGCACGGAAGGATAAAAATATTTAGTCGAGGTAATGAGAATGCAAAGTTATATTAAAGGTATACCAAATGCAAATGGGTAATGATGAAAGATAGAAAAAATGCAAATAGATAGTTCATAATGAAAAAATATAATTAAAAAATTACTAGAAATGTAAGGATAACATAATCACTAAATGGCTCGCCGCCTCTTTCTTAGGAAGTTGATTAAGTGCAAGTTATGCTATGTTCTATAAAAGAAGAAGGAGGCTGCAAGATAGGAGCATATACGAACAAAGAACGTCCATATATAATGAATTCCAAAAGGCAAAATCTTTAAAAAGATTTAGCATAAACCTATTTGTGCTTCAACACATGGGGCAAAAATTTGGGTGGAATTCTATACTCACATTTGATTAAACATGTGGTGGTGAATCCACATGGTAGTGATGACATTTCAATTTGTGCTAACATGTTATAATTTTTTTCATCATGGTAAATTTTGACATCATTAGAATTTGTCAATGAATATTTCGTTTGACATGGATGGAATATATTTGAAATATTTCATGTTCCTACTCATAGGCTCACGTTCTTGCTCACATGCTCACAAAATAGTAATCATGTGTAGATTGGAAGCTTTGGCGCAAAATGGCCAAAGTACAAAATATGGTCAAAATCACCATTCCAAGCAACTTTGTTGCCCACATAGGGTGGACAAAATCTTTGCATAAATTGTTAAACTAATGCAAGTGGCCTAAGAATCTATGCTTTTGAAACCTAAACCAATATTACTCTTGATATTAGATGTTTTCATTTCACACTAAGCACGACCATCATACTTATGATCCATGCCTTGCATTTGTCCATAATGGTCAATTGGAAGTTAAATAGGCGAGAATTAAATGTTGCCATCATCATTAAATGCGATTAGAAGTGAAGAAACATATTGAACTTTGATATTTTTGTAGTCTGAAAACCTCAATTTGTTTCACAAATGTGGTGTAAAAAACATTGCTTTCAAACAATCAAAAACACTTACAATGTTCCAAAGTTGAACCTTATTCAAATTCAAAAAGACAGTTTCGAAACTAAACACTATGGAAACAAAGGTTGTAAATGAACCATCATTACACCAAAATGTGTCTTAGTTCATTGTGGGTTTCACTAGATTTTGATTGAATTAGGACATTTTTACTATGGTATAATTGGTCAACCTTTTAATGAACATGGACCAGTTGTTATGGGTAGTGAATTGGCCCACTAATACTTATTGAAACAAGCTTACTTTCAAATGAAATACAAATTTACTAAGCCATTTCATTTACTAGTTAATTAACTAGGCAACATAGAAATTAATTAAATTTAAATTATTTAATATTTAATATTATTGATAATTTCATGGTTTTTCAACACTGTGATGGAACCTTTTTTACACATCATCAGTGAAAGACTCTTGGGAAAAAACAATTAAGCAAAAATGGTGTAGTGAGTTACCTGACCAGTTTGATGTTGTTACTAGAATAAGCTTTGAGCATGGGTTGTTTTTTATTTTTCTCTCTTTGTGCAGCCCATTGCCACCAGCATTCGATCGGATCTTGCAGGTTGGTGATGCAAGCGGCATCCAATCACCCATTTCCTTTGGCGG
>Ga0116230_10000909_pt1 | contig 26980 bp, 25 predicted proteins | sample S1TSphfallax_3_FD_88678 | JGI IMG/M metagenome (GOLD analysis project Ga0116230, IMG submission 88678) | Host-associated microbial communities from peat moss isolated from Minnesota, USA - S1T2_Fd - Sphagnum fallax MG | ecosystem: Host-associated > Plants > Peat moss > Unclassified | place... | reverse complement strand
TGATCGGCAGCACCGCCGCCTGCACCGGCGCCAGCCACACCGGAAACGCCCCGGCATAATGCTCAATCAAAATCCCGAAAAATCGCTCAATCGAGCCGTATAACGCGCGATGAACCATCAGCGGCTGGTGCGATTTTCCATCCTCGGCAATGTACTCCAAGCCAAAGCGCCGCGGCAGCGTAAAGTCAAACTGCACCGTCGACAACTGCCACAGCCTCCCGATGGCATCCACCAGCTTCACGTCAATCTTCGGCCCGTAAAACGCCGCCTCATCCGGCGAATATTTGGCCTTCATGCCCAGCCGGTCGGTCGCCCGCTGCAAGGCTTTTTCCGCAAGTTCCCACTGCTCCGGCGTGCCGTCATACTTGCCGCTCGCGCCGTTGTCCCAGGTCGACAGCTCCGCCTCATACTCGGTAAACCCAAACGTGTTCAGCGTGTCAATGGCAAACTGCAGGCAGTTCACCACTTCGTTCTCAATCTGGTCCGGCGTGCAGAAAATATGCGCATCGTCCTGGGTAAAGCCGCGCACGCGCATCAGCCCATGCATCACGCCCGACCGTTCATAGCGGTAAACCGTGCCCAGTTCGCCCAGCCGCACCGGCAAATCGCGATAGCTGCGCAGCCGGTCGCGGTAAATCAAAATATGGAACGGGCAGTTCATCGGCTTCAACTGGTATTCGGCGTCGTCCAGTTCCATCCGCTTGAACATGTTTTCGGAATAAAAATTGTAGTGCCCGGAGGTCTTCCACAAATCGCTGCGCGCGATATGCGGCGTGTACACAAGCGAATAGCCGCGCTTGATGTACTGGTCGCGCATCCAGTCTTCAATCACCTTGCGAATGGCCCCGCCCTTGGGATGAAAGAAAATCAGCCCCGGCCCGGCCAAATCCTGAATGCTGAACAAATCCAGCTCCTGGCCAAGCTTGCGGTGGTCGCGCCGCTTGGCTTCTTCCAGCCGGTGCAGGTATTCGTCCAGCTCTTTCTTCGTGAAAAACGCCGTGCCGTAAATCCGCTGCAACTGCGGATTTTTCTCATTGCCCTTCCAATACGCGCCCGCCACCGACAGCAGCTTAAACGCCTTCAGCTTCTCGGTCGAAGGCACATGCGGGCCGCGGCAGAAATCGATGAACTTCGGGCCCAGCGTGTACTCGGAAAACACGTCGCCCGCGCGCTCCTGAATCAGCTCGTGCTTCATCCATTCGCCTTTGTATTTCTCCAGGCCCTCTTCCTTTGCCGTCAGCACGCGGTCGAACGTCAGCTTGCGCTCGGCAATTTCCTGCATCTTCTTCTCCAGAAGCTCCAGGTCTTCGGGCGTGAATTTCGCCGCGCGCTCGAAATCGTAATAGAAGCCCGTGTCGGTGGGCGGGCCAATCCCCAACTGCGTCTCCGGATACAGTTCCAGCACCGCCGCCGCCAGCAGATGCGCCGTCGAATGGCGGTAAACCTGCAAAGCTTCCGCGTTCTTGCTGGTCAGCAGTTCCAGCGTGGAATCGCTTTCAAACGGCCGTGTTAAGTCATACAGCTCGCCGTTCACGCGGGCGACGAGTGCGGCATCAGCCAGACGCGGACTAATGGATTTTGCCACGTCCAGCGGCGTGCTGCCGGGCGCGACTGTCTGTTGGCTGCCGTCAGGCAGCGTTATTTGGAAACTGCTCATGATTCTTATAAAAGGGACAAATGGGGTAAATTCCGAGCGTATCAGACCAACTGAGCGAGCATCGCAGCGAACATAATCAAGTGGATGGAACACAACAAAGGGAACACGCACGAAACAGTGGCCGTCATCGGCGCAGGACCGGCCGGCATGACAGCCGCTTACCAACTGGCCAAGGGAGGCGCGCCGGTGGATCTCTATGAGGCCTCCGCCTCGGTCGGCGGACTGTCGCGGACCATTGAACTGTGGGGACAACTGGTCGATCTCGGGCCGCATCGCTTTTTCAGCAGCGACGCCCGCATCAACCGCTTTTGGCTGGAGGTGGTGGGCCGCGACTATCAAATGGTCGACCGCCTCACCCGAATCTTCTACAAAGGAAAGTTCTTCCACTACCCGCTGAAGCCTTTTGACGTGCTGCCCAAGCTGGGTCCGCTTGAAATCGCTCGCTGCGGCCTCAGCTACGCGCGCCAAAGCCTAAAGCCCGCAGCCGGCGGCGGATCGTTCGAAGACTGGGTGGTCCGCGCCTTTGGCCGCCGCCTGTTCCAGATCTTCTTTCAAACTTACAGCGAAAAGCTTTGGGGCATCTCCTGCCGCGAACTGGACGCCGATTTTGCCGCCCAGCGCATCAAGAAATTGTCCTTCTACGAAGCCGTTAAGAGCGCTTTCCTGGCAGACCGAAAACAGCAGCACAAAACCTTGGTGGACCGCTTCGCCTACCCGCTGCGCGGCACGGGGATGGTTTATGAACGCATGGCGGCTTTCCTGAAATCGCGCGGACAGAACGTTTTCTTAAACACTCCGGTGCGGCGCGTGGTCACGCAGAATGGCCGAGTGCAGGGAATTGAGCTCGAACAGGGGCGTTTCGCGGCCTACAGCACCGTCATTTCCACCATGCCGCTGACCCTGCTGGTGAAAGCGCTGCCCGATGTTCCCGCCGCCATTCGCGCCGCAGCCGATCAACTGCGCTTCCGAAACACCATACTGGTCTATCTGAATGTGGATGGAGAAGCGCTCTTCCCCGATAACTGGCTCTACATCCACTCGCCTGACATAAGAACCGGCCGCATCACCAATTTCAGGAATTGGGTTCCGTCGCTGAACCGGGGCCGCAAAACCACCATTCTGGCGCTGGAATATTGGTGCTATGGGGAAGACGAAATTTGGTCACAGGATGACAAAGATCTGGTCACTCTGGCCAGCCGCGAATTGCGGCAAACGGGCTTAATTGGCCGCTCGGCCATTCTGGACGGCTTCGTTCACCGCGTAAATCGCTGTTATCCGGTGTATTCCATTGGCTACAAACAGAAACTTGCTCCCATTCAGAATTGCCTTTCGGCAGTGCCGGGGCTTTCCGTGATTGGGCGCTACGGCTCTTTCAAGTACAACAACCAGGACCACAGCATTCTGATGGGGCTGCTGGCGGCGGAAAATATACTGCAAGGAGCGGGGCACGACTTGTGGAGCATCAACACCGACTACGAAGCCTATCAGGAATCGGCCACCATTACGGAATCCGGCCTGCAGCCGGCGTGACCCATTTGTCAGACCAGTTGTTAAACTAAGAACACCTTTCGCGTGAGCACCTTCGCCGCACCTACCGCATTTGACGAAACAGCCCTTGTCGCCGCTGCCAAAGCAGGTGATTCCGGCGCATTCTCTGAACTGATCCGCCATTACGACCGCCGTGTCTTTCGCATGGCCAAGCAAATCACCCAGAATGACGACGACGCCGAAGACGTCTTGCAGGAGACGTTTCTCAAGGCCTACACCCACCTCGAAGATTTTCAGGGGAACTCGAAATTCTACACCTGGGTGGTGCGCATCGCCGTCAATGAAGCGCTGATGAAGCTGCGCAAGCGGCGCTCCGACCGCACCGTTCCGCTGGACGATCCCATCGACACCGGCGAGGACGAAGTGGTCCGCGAAATCGCTGTCTGGGACCAAAATCCCGAAGACACCTATTCTCGGGAAGAACTCGGTACTATTTTGGACGAAGCTGTGCAGAGTTTGAAGCCAGCTTACCGAACCGTTTTTATACTTCGTGACATCGAAGAGTTGTCCATAGAAGAAACAGCGGAAACTTTGAACCTTTCCATTTCAGCGGTCAAGAGCCGCCTTCTGCGGGCACGGCTGCAGCTTCGCGAGAAGCTGACCCGCTTATTCAAGAACAAGGGAGACGACGCGTTTGCTTACCTGTAAGCAGTTTCTGCAGGAACTGGATGAATATCTGGAGAAATCTCTGGATGCCGCCGAATATGCGGAGCTTCAAAAGCACGTCAACGAATGCCCCAACTGTTTCGTCGTCTGCGACACCACCGAAAAGACCGTGAAGGTTTTTAAGGGCATGGATTGCAAGCCAGTTCCCGAAGACATTCGCGGCCGCCTCATGGACGCCATGGAAAAGAAGATGCGCGAAAAATGCGGCCCAAAAGACCCGCCTAGCGTCCCTTAACGCGTGGTCCCGAACATCTTCGCAAACTGTTTGCGCTGGTCCTCGGTCAAGCAATCCATAATCGCCTGCACGCCATGCCGGGCCACGTCTGACCGCTCTTCCTCAATGTTCTGGTAATACTTCGCGTATTCGTCCAGTTGCCCGATGACAGCCTTCTTCTGCTCCGGCGTCAGCTTCAGTTTCGTCGCCAGAAATTCGGGAGGCAAGGACCTTGCCGCTTCAATAGTGCGCGAATCGGAGACCGGAACGCGCATGTGCATAAACTGCCGCATGCCCACCGCGCCCGCCATGGCGCCGCACAGAAATATGAAGGCGAAGATGGTAAGAACTTTGGGGTTCGACCAGCCTGCGTCCTCGTCGCGATCCACTGTGCTCCGATATGTGGCCGATGTAACGATGGCCGACTCCTACTGCGCGATCAGGCTCTGTTGCGAAACCGGATGGGACACAAAATTTTCCAGCACTGCCGCCCGCTGCTCGTCGGCATTCCCAGTCACCAGCGCATCGAAGTGATTGCGGCTTGCATGCGACTTCTGCACAAAGGCGCGCAAGGCATCGTCGTCCGTGCTTTCAGCCGCCACCATGTAAGTGCCCAGCGCCAGAGAAACGGCAAGCGAGGCGTAAGCCACTCGTTTTCCAATAGGCGAGTACACAAAAACCCACCAGATGGAGCGTCTGGCGCTTGCCTCAATGCGCTGCATCACGCGCGCGTAGAACCCAGCGCTCGGCTCAACCCCTGACGGCGATCGCAGCGTCTTCAGCATTCCAGATATTTCAACCGCTGCGGCAGACGGCTCTGCCGAGAGCAGGTTTTCCAGCTCAGCGCGTACTGACCCGTGCATATATTCCCTCAAGAAAACGAAAGCCCAACCATCGGTGCGGATCTCTATGCTTTAGCTGACGTGTCCGCTTAACTAAAATTTACAACAAAAACGTTCAAACGCAGCCGTTAAACTGCCTCGTTCGGTACTGTAATGGGTCCTTTTTCTAGCCGCTGCGCCGCCTTCACCAGCTTTTGGCGGGCGCGGAACAGCTTCACTTTAATCGTGTTCTCGTTCATGCCGGTCATCTCGGCCAGCTCTTCCACCGAATGCCCTTCCACTTCTTTCAAAAGAATCAGCGACCGGTCTTCTTCGGAGATCTTCGACAGCAGCTTGATAATCAAGTCGTGCTGGGCCAAGCGGTGGTCGACGGCCGGCGCCTGATCAGTGGCGGGCTCGGAATTTTCCATGCGCAGAGAATCTTCCGACGAAAAATCACTCTCGTAAACCAGCTTCCGCACCCGCTTCTTGCGCAGATAGTCGTAGCATTCGTTCACCGTGATCTTGTAAATCCAGGTCAGCAGGGAGCTGCGGAAGTCAAAATTCTTGATGGAAAAATAGATCTTGGCGAAAACCTGCTGAGCGATATCTTCCGCATCGTTCCGGTTGCGCAGAATGCCATAAATAATGGAAAAGACCTTGGCTTGATAGCGGTCCACAATCTCGCGAAAGGCCATCTCATCGTGGGCCTGGACGCGCCGGACAAGGGTGGCTTCTTCAGTTGTTCTGTGGTCCAGCTTGGTCTTCACCCGGGTGCTTTCGCCGGAGATCGCCGGGAAGGGAAGAATGGAACTCAATCCGCTCATACACCGCCTCCGACGCGACGGGCGCGCGCCGCGTTCCAGAAAAATATGTCGTTTATCACCTTCACCATTATCGCCGATATCTTTGTAAAACAGTGTTAAGTTGTAGGACGCAAAAACGCCCGTGCTACCGTCCTATTGAAGTGATCGACACCGACCGTAAAATTGCCGTAATCATCGGCGCGGGACCCGCCGGACTCACTGCCGCGCACGAATTGCTGACCCGCACTGGTATCAAGCCCGTCATCCTGGAAAAAAGCACTTATATGGGCGGCATTTCCCGCACCGTCAACTATAAAGGCAACCGCATTGACATTGGCGGTCACCGCTTCTTTTCCAAGTCCGACCGGGTGATGGAATGGTGGTCGCGCATCCTGCCCATTCAGGCCTCCGAAAATGTCCCGGCCACCATTCGTTACCACCGCATGGAAAGAAAGATCGACGTCCCTTCCAAGACATCGCCATCGGCCAATCCCGACAACGTCATGCTGGTCAGGGCGCGCAAATCCCGCATTTATTATCTGCGCCGCTTCTTCGATTACCCCATCACGCTCAGCCAAGACACCGTCCTGAAACTGGGCTTGTGGCGCACCTTTAAAATCGGCCTCAGCTACATCAAAAGCGCCCTCTTCCCGCTGGGCAAAGAAGAAAACCTGGAACAGTTCTTCATCAACCGTTTTGGCCGCGAATTGTACGCCACATTCTTTAAGTCCTACACCGAGAAGGTCTGGGGCGTGCCCTGTTCCGAGATCAGCGCCGAATGGGGAGCGCAACGCATCAAGGGCCTTTCCGTCTGGTCCACGCTGAAGCATGCCTTTCTGAAACTGTTCAAGAAGCCGGAAACCGATATCAGCCAGAAGAAAACCGAAACCTCTCTGATTGAGCAATTTCTCTATCCCAAATTCGGCCCCGGCCAAGTGTGGGAGGAAGTGGCCCGCCAGATTGTGGAAATGGGCGGCCAGATCATTACCGGCTGCAAAGTGGAAAAGCTGCTGACCGACGGCTGGCGCGTGACCGCGCTAGAAACCACCAACGCCGCTGGCGAACGCAACACGTTCGCCGGCGATTACTTCTTCTCCACCGCTCCCATTAAAGAAATCATTCGTTCCTTCGACGTCGCCCCGGCCCAAAACGTCGTCGAAGTCTCCGACGGCCTCGTATACCGCGACTTCATGACCGTGGGTCTGCTGGTGGGCTCGCTCAAAATCAGCGACCAGACGCCGCAGGGGAAGCGCCTGGTGCGCGACAACTGGATTTATATCCAGGAGCCCGACGTGCTTCTGGGCCGCCTGCAAATCTTCAACAACTGGAGCCCGTTCATGGTGGCCGACCAGTCCAAAGTCTGGCTGGGCCTGGAATATTTCTGCAACGAAAGCGACGATATCTGGAAGCTGTCAGACGATCGGCTGGTGGCGCTGGCCACCGAAGAGCTCAGCAAAATCGGCATCATTGAGGCGTCCGAAGTGCTGGATGCAACGGTTCTGCGCATGGAGAAAACGTATCCCGCCTATTTCGGCACCTATGACCGCTTCGCCGAAATTCGCCAGCATGTGGACCGCTATCAAAACCTGTTCCTGGTGGGGCGCAACGGCATGCACCGCTACAACAACCAGGATCATTCCATGCTCACCGCCATGATGGCCGTCGATAACATCATTGCCGGAAACACCGACAAAGCGGCGCTTTGGGAAGTGAACACCGAAATGGATTATCACGAGCAAAAATCTAGCGGCGCCGAAACTCGCCAGGCGCAAATGGCTGCTTCCTGATCAGCGCCCAGGCAAACACCAGCGCCAAGGCCAGCAGACAAAGCGGCTGATTTCGGAAAGCCAGAAACTGAACGAAGCTGGCTGCGCCCGGTGCCGGAATCGGCAGGGCCGCTGCCGCCAACGCCTGCAACGGGAACCACAGCGGCAAAGCGGCTGCGCACATGGCCCAGAAAGCGCCCCCGCGTGCGCGGAAAAGCAGCAGGGCCGCGTTCGCGCACAGCATCAGCAGTTGCAAATCGTAATAGCGATGGTAGGAACCCAGCAGCAGCAGCGTGGCCAAGAACGCCAAAGCCTGCCATTCCTCCATCTGGAACCGCGTCAGCGCCAGAACCGCAATCACCAGCGCGCCCAGCAGCGCATAAGTCAGCCAGTTGCAAAGCTGCTGGTTGGTGGTAAAAAATCCGATCACCGTTTGAAAGTTCGACAGCCAGTGGCTGCCTGTGCTGCCAATGGTGGGGTCCATATTGCCTCCCGGCGCGGACGCCATTTTCACATTGGCGCTCCAGTCCAGCCACCAATGCGGCCCTAGATTTCTGAACGCCACCGCCCACGCCAACAGTTCCGTCGCCAGACACACCGCCGCTGCCCGCCACTGCTTTCGCCAGCACAAAAACAAAAGGAACGGCAGCGCCACATTCGGCTTCACGCAGCAGCTAATGCCCAAAAATAATCCCGACAAAAGCTGCAAGCGCGGAGTCCGTTTTAGGTAAATAGCCGCCGCCAGCAGGCTGATGCACAGCACTCCCGGCTGGCCCTTGGAGAATCCGGTCTGCGTGGCCGAAAAAGACAGGAATGCGATCACCAGCCAGGCCGCCGTCTCCCAATCGCCCCACGCCACGCAAATCAGGCCGCCGGCGAACGCCGCCAGTTCCACCATCAGCCAGAGCCGCTTCGCCGTTTCCCAATTGAACCGGGCGATGGGCGCCACCAGCGGGAATATCGAAGGCAAGTAAACCGACGCCGTCAAATCCGGATTCGGCGCGCGCGCCGGATCGCCGTGTCCCGACGCATACTCCCGGTCAATGTTCGCCTCCAGATACGGATTCTCCTGCGCCCGCCAGCAGCGCGCCGCCGAATAGACCGTGGCGAAATCGCCCGAATCCATCAGCGCGCGGCGCGGCCCTCTCACGCAAAACAGCACCAGCGCCAGTAAAGCCAGCGCGCCCAAAACGGCCATCTTCTTAAATCGCATCGTATAGAATAAGGTGTATTAGGAGAATTCCCAATGATTCAGCTTACCGAGAACGCCGTTGGCAAAGTGAACGAAATTTTGAGCATGCAGGAGCCGAAACCCGCCGGACTGCGCATTGCCGTCGTGGGCGGCGGCTGCTCTGGCTTCAGCTACTCTATGGCTTTCGAAAACACCCCGAACATGCTCGACAAAACCTACAATTTTGGGCCGCTGAAGGTTTTCATCGACCAGGCCAGCCTGCTTTATTTGGAAGGCGCTGAAGTGGATTACGTTGAAACCCTGGAAGGTTCCGGCTTTAAATTCAGCAACCCGCAAGTGAAGTCCACCTGCGGCTGCGGCAGCTCTTTTAGCGTTTAATCGCGCCTCACAACTTGGCACCCGAAGCCGCCACGGCGCACAAAATCCGCTCCGCATCGGCATATCGAAACGCTGTTTTCATCCAATGGGTGGTGTCACAGCAAACCCATTGGACGCACTCCAGCAGATCGCTCAGGGTGAGCATCATGTTGCCGTTGTAAAATGCGTGCCCTGAAGTGAGCACCGGCTCGTGGTGTGATATTCGATTCCGCAATAGCTGGATAGCTTTCAGGCGTGTGTGGATCAGATCTCTGGTCAGCCGTGTGTTTGGAAAGGCCGCATTCAGCTTGCGGTCAACCCAGAGGCTGCGATGGTTCTTCATCTTTAGCAGGTCTACCCAGAAGCCGAACGACAATTCTGCGACAACGTTTCCCGGCCTTCCAGCCAAGCCGGGCTTCCGCTTAGCGGCCCTGATTTGGTCAAGCCAGTAGGGAGACAGCGGCGCCAAGTCATACCACGCAGGGGTGCCATATCCTGCGCACAAGGCGTGATTTTCATCGTTTCTCACTGTCACTTCCAGCCCGTGCAGAAGCCCGTAAAGCACTTCGGAAAGCCGCACGTTGTGTTCGTACAGCTCCAGAGCCAGAGACACGTCTTGGCCCGTTGCGTTCAGGTAGCGCCGCAGCCGTTCGTGCGTGACGGTTCGCTGGATGCTGGTAAGCAATTGCGGGTTGTAGGGAGGAGGCAAAGTAATTCCTAAATTCTCTTAGTTGACTTTTAGCTGACATGCGGCTATTCTAATAACCGAGACTTCCGAGAGCATCCCTGCCGAAAGGCACATTCCCGGCGGTAAAATGGGCAAAAGGAGAGGCGAAATCCTCTCCTTTCGTTTTTTAGTCCCTAGTCGCAAGCCTTCCACACTTCAGAAGTCGCTGCCATTCCCGCTTTTTCTCACCCACCCGCTACCATGGCAGAGGAATGCATCAGCTCCTCACCGAAGCCCAAAATCCCGCCTCCGCCGCCATCGATTCCCTCCCCACCCAAGACATGCTTCGCGTCATTAACCTGGCCGATCAGCAAGTCGCCCTGGCCGTCGAACGCGAACTCCCGCAAATCGCCCAAGCTGTCGACCAAATCGTAGCCCGCCTGGAACAGGGCGGTCGCCTCTTCTACACTGGCGCAGGCACGTCCGGCCGTCTCGGTGTCCTCGACGCCTCTGAATGCCCGCCCACCTTCAACACTCCGCCCGATCTTGTCCAGGGTCTCATTGCCGGCGGCGACCACGCCCTCCGTCACTCCATCGAGCGTGCCGAAGACGACCCCGAACAAGGCAAGCAAGATCTCATCGCCAAGAACTTTTCCGCAAAAGATGCGCTGGTAGGAATCGCCGCCAGCGGCCGCACGCCCTATGTTCTCGGCGGCCTCGCCTACGCGCGCCAACTGGGCGCGCTCACCATCGGCCTCAGTTGCACCACCAATTCCCAAGTCGCGCAAGCCGCCGAAATCGCCATCACCCCCACGCCCGGCCCCGAAATCATCACCGGCTCCACCCGCATGCGCGCTGGCACCGCCACCAAGCTCGTCCTCAACATGCTCAGCACTGGCGTCATGATTCGCCTTGGCTACGTCTACGGCAATCTTATGGTCAACGTACAGCCCACCAACGAAAAGCTAATAGACCGCGCTCGCCGCATCATCGCTTCCATTGCCGGCGTGTCTTATGATGAAGCATCCGCGCTGCTCGCAGCCGCAGGATCGGTCAGGGTCGCCATCGTCATGCACAAGCTCTCGTTATCGCGCGCCGACGCCGAAACAAGACTGGCCGCCGCCAAAGGCCGTCTGCGCAGCGCGCTGGAAGAATAAAAAATGGCTTCTTAGCCTTCAACCGTAAGATGGAATCCAATGGACAAATTCAGAATCGTGGGCGGAACGCCCCTCAGCGGCGAACTCCCGGTCAGCGGCTCCAAAAACTCAGCGCTGCCCGCCCTCGCCGCCTGCTTATTAACGGATGAGCCGGTCACTCTTTCGCGCATCCCGCGCGTGAAAGACATCGCCACCATGGAAAGCCTGCTGGAATACACCGGCGCCAAGGTGACTCAGCAAAACGGCTGCACCACGGTCCACGCCAAAACGCTCGACCGCCCCGAAGCTCCCTACGACGTCGTGAAAACCATGCGCGCCTCCAGCCTGGTTCTCGGCCCGCTGGTCGCCCGCACCGGCCGCGCCCGCGTCTCCATGCCCGGCGGCTGCGCCATCGGCGCTCGCCCCATCAACATGCACGTCGCCGCGCTCGAAAACCTGGGCGCAACCATTGAACAAGCCTATGGCTACGTCGAAGCCCAAGCGCCCAACGGCCTGCGCGGCGGCACCGTCAATTTCGACCGCATCACCGTCACCGGCACCGAAGACGTCCTGATGGCGGCCGTCCTCGCCCAGGGCGAAACCGTCATCAACAACGCCGCGCGCGAACCCGAAGTCCAGGACCTGGCGAATCTCTTAATTGCCATGGGCGCGAAAATCGAAGGCGCCGGAACCTCCGTCATTAAAGTGCAGGGCGTTGAAAAACTCCATGGCGCGGACCACACCATCATTCCCGACCGCATCGAGGCTGGCACCTTCATGCTCGCCGGCGCCATCTCGCAAGGCGAAGTCGTCGTCACCGGCTGCAATCCTGAACACGTCGCCGCCCTCACCGCCAAAATGCAGCAAGCCGGCGCAGACGTCGACCAGCCCCAATCCGACGTCCTGCGCGTCCGCGCCTCTGCCCGCCCCAAAGCGCTCGACATGAAAACCGAAGAATACCCCGGCTTCGCCACCGACCTGCAAGCCCAATACATGGCCTGGATGGTCACCGCGCACGGCATCAGCTTCATCACCGAAACCATTTTTGAAAACCGCTACATGCACGTCTCCGAACTCATCCGCATGGGCGCAAACATTCGCATCGAAGGCCGCCAGGCCATCGTCGCCGGCGAAGACAAGCTGATGGGCGCTCAAGTGATCGCCTCTGACTTGCGCGCCAGCGCCTCGCTCGTTCTCGCCGCGCTCACCGCCCAAGGCCAAACCATCATCGACCGCGTCTATCACATCGACCGCGGCTACGAGCGCATCGAAGAAAAACTCGCCGCCGTCGGAGCCAGCATTCAGCGAGTCCAAAAAACCATGCGCGCCGGAGCAGACGCATGAAACAGCACAGCCCCGGCTTCCTGGCCATTGTCGAAGACGCCAAAAAGCGCGTCAAAGAAATCGACATCGAGGAATACAAGCGCCTGCGCGGCTCGGGCGATGCCGGCCAGCTTGTCGACGTCCGCGAAGAAAGCGAATTCGCCGCCATGCACGCTGAAGGTGCTGTTCATCTCAGCAAAGGCGTCATCGAGCGCGACATCGAAACCAAATTTCCGGACAAAGACACAAAGCTCATTCTCTATTGCGGAGGCGGCTACCGCTCCGCCCTGGCTGCTGACAACATCCAGAAAATGGGCTACACCAGCGTCATCTCGCTTGACGGCGGCTGGCGCGCCATCGAAGCCTCCGGGCTTCCGCTGACCAAAAGCAAGGACCGCTAAGCAATGTCCAATCCCGGCGCAGCCTCGGGAGAGTTTGTCACCCAGTTGTTCGAGCACGACGGTGGCAGGCACGTCACGGTGTACGTGCCGCCCGACCCGCCCGAAGCATTCGTCTTCGCCGCCGACGGTCAGAGACTAGCGAAGTGGGGACGCTTGCTCCACAAGGCGGGCGTGCCGTCCACCATGATCATCGGTCCGCATGCTCCGGCCGACGAGAGCCTGCGCCTCCATGAGTACTCCCCGGGCTTTGAGCCGGAACGCTTCGCGGCGCACGAGAAGTTCTTCGTCGACGATGTTCGCCGATGGACGGAGTGGCGGTTCGGCGTGGCGCTTCCCAGGGAACGCACCGCGCTGTTCGGCGTGTCGGCGGGCGGAGAACTGGCGCTCGCTCTCGGCCTTCGGCATCCCCATGTCTATGGGGCGGTCTTGTGCGCCTCCCCCGGAGCCGGTTATCAGCCGCCTGGCATCATGCCGAGTCCGCTTCCGCGCCTATACCTCGTAGCCGGCACGCAAGAGCCTTTCTTTCTTGAGAACGCCAGGAGGTGGGCCGACGCGCTGCGAGAGGCGCATGCCGATGTCGTCATGCATGAGCGTGAAGGGTCGCACGGCGGTCCATTCTGGCGAGAAGAGTTCCCGCTGATGGTGGCCTGGGCATTCGGAGCGCTAGCTGGCCAATCTCAGGATCGCCGATGACAGGAGTAAGTTAGCTGATTTCGGTGAGATAGTTGAGCCGGCCCTGGCTGTCGCCCAGGCTTTGCGTCGGGACATTCATGGCGTCCAGCATGCTCAGGTAGAGATTCGCCACCGGGATGCTTTCGTTCAGTTTCACGTGCCGTCCAGTCTTGAAGTTGCGGCCCCCTCCGGCCAGCAGCACGGGCAAATCGTCATGATTGTGCTTGTTGCCGTCGCTGATGCCGCTGCCGTAAACAATCATAGTGTGGTCCAGCAGCGTGCCGTCGCCATCCGGGGTGTTCTTAAGCTTGGTGACGAAGCTGGCGAATTGCTCCATGTGATAGCGGTTGATGGCCGCCACCTTGTCCATCAGCACGGGGTCATTGCGGTGATGCGACAGACCGTGGTGGCCTTCGGGAACGCCGATTTCGCGATACCCCCGGTTGCTGCCTTCGCGCGCCAGCATGAAGGTGGAAACGCGCGTGGTGTCGGTTTGCAGGGCCAGCGTCAATAGGTTGAACATCAACTGCGCGTGTTCTCCGTATTCCAGCGGAATGCCGTCGGGCTTTTCCATGGTCGGCACGGCCAGCGTGTTTTCGGCCGCCTGTTTTTCAGCCATCTGCACCTGGCGCTCCACTTCGCGGACGGCGCTTAAGTATTCGTCCAGTTTGCGGCGGTCGGTGGGGCCAAGGTCGCGCGCCAGGGTGCGGGTGTCGTCGGAAACCAGGTCCAGAATGCTCTGGTCAATCTTGTTATTGCGGGCGCGGGCTGCCGGGTCGCCGGCATCTTCGCCGCTGCCAAAAAGCAGTTCAAAAACCGAACGCGGATTCACTTCCGGCGGATTCGGCACTGTGGGCGAGCGCCAGGAAATGCTGTTGACATAGGCGCAGGCATAACCGGAATCGCAGTTGCCAGCCAGGTGGCCGTCTTCAATGCCAAGCTCCAACGAAGCCAGCCGCGTCTGCGAAGCCATTTTCTGGGCCGCGACCTGGTCCACGGAAATGCCGACCGAAATATCAGAGCCGGATGTCTTGCGCGGATGCACGCCGGTGAGGAAACTGGCGGCCGCGCGCGCGTGATCGCCCGGGCCATCGCCCAGCGCTTCGCCGTTATGATCCTTCAGGCCGGAGAAGACCAGCAGATTGTCCTGTATGGGCGCAAGCGGCTGGAGAATTTTGGGCAGAACGTAATCGCGGCCCACTGCCTCGGGACGCCAGTTGCGCATGTCAATGCCGTTGGGCACATAGCAGAAGACCATGCGGTTAGGCGTGGCTTTGCGCGTGACCGCTGCGGCGGCGCTCAGCGCGGGAACCATGGCGTCCAGCATGGGCAGCGCCAGAGCGGCACCCATTCCGCGCAGCAGGCTGCGCCGGGAAACGTGTTTGCGGGTAAGAATCATTTTGCGGGTGCTCCCAGTTTTGCTAGATAAGGCGCTGCGTCGCCCCGGCCCATCTGGAACGGAACGCTGTCTACTATGCCCGAGATCAAGGCGGAAAAACGGTAATCGTTTTGCTTCAAACGGGCGACAATTTTCTTGGTGGCGGTTCGGTCGAAGCCTTCCAGGCCCCGGCCCAGCGCGTAAATCATCAATTTCTCAGTCAGGCATTCGGCGAATGCGTCTTTCCTGGACGCCAGAATCGCCTTCATTTCGGCCGAGCCCTGAAACTTTTGGCCGTTGGGAAGAACGCCGCTGGAATCGATATTTTGATTGGCGTCCTGGGTGCGCCAGCGGCCAATGGCGTCGTAATTTTCCAGCGCGAACCCCAGCGGGTCCATTTTGGTGTGGCAGCCGGCGCAAATCGGGTTGGCGCGGTGCTTTTCCATTTGCTGGCGCATGGTGCCGCGCAGCGCTCCGCCTTTTTCGTCAATGGACCCAACGCCGGGTGGAGGCGGAGGCGGTGGAGTGTTCAGCACGTTCTCAAGAATCCATTTGCCGCGCAGCACGGGCGATGTGCGCGTGGGATAAGAAGTGACCGTGAGAACGCTGGCCTGCGTAAGAACGCCGCTGCGCTGGGTGCCGTCCAGCGAAACGCGGCGAAATTCAGGCCCTTTCACGCCAGGAATGCCGTAGAAATCGGCCAGCTTTTCGTTCAGGTAAGTGTATTTGCCGTCCAGAAAATCCAGAATGCTGTGGTCTTCCTGAATCATCGCCGTCACAAACATATGCGTCTCGGTGTACATGGCCTGGCGCAGCGATTTGGTGAACTGCGGGAACTGGTCCGGATCAGGGTGGACGCTGTCCAGGTTGCGCAGTTCCAGCCATTGCCCGGCGAAGTTATCCACCAGCGCGACGGATTTTGGGTCTTCCAGCATGCGCTTCACCTGGGCGTTGAGCACATCGGGTTTGGAAAGCTGATGGTCGCTGGCCAGGGTCATCAGCGTTTCGTCCGGCATGCTGCTCCACAGGAAATAAGAAAGACGCGAAGCAAGCTCGAAGTCGTCCACTTCGTGAACGGCACTGGGGTCGCGCTTGTCATGCTCAATGCGGTAGATGAAATTGGGCGACACCAGAATGGCTTCCACGCCTACGCGCATGGCCTGTTCCTGGGTCAGGCCCGATTTTTCAACTGACAGCATCAGCCGGTCCATTTTGGCCAGTTCGACGTTCGTCACCGGGCGGCGGTACGCGAGGCGCGCGAAATGAGCCAGATCCGTCCGCATGCATTGGGCATTGTGCTGGCCCAGCGGATGGCCGCAGATAAAAACTTTGGCGTAAGTGGGCGGCAGCGGCGGCGTAAGCGCATTAAAAGGACCGCGCAGTTCAATGGAGTCTGCATAGGTGGGCTCACCGACATGCTGCAGACGGATCTGCTTTTCATCCTCGGGATGGCGGAGGATTTGTTTCGCCATCCCTTCGGCGTCAGCGATGCGGGCGCGGTTGATGGCTTCATATTCGTCGTCGGAAGGATCATGCGGCGTCAGAACGCTGCGCAAGGTGTGCGGGCCGTAGGCCAAGTGCAGGCGCAGTTCGATGGTGCGCGGCTTGTCGGGAACAACGGTGATGTTTTGGGACTTGACTTCCTTGCCGTCCAGAAAGAGGGTAAGCGTAAACGGATCGCGTTTGCCGTTGGCGCCGGCTTTGATGTCGTAATCGCCTTCAGCCGGAAGTAGGAAGGTGTGCTCCAGCGTGGGCCGGTCCTCGCGAACGCCATGTTCAGGAGCGAACTTGAACTGCGTCGGCTTGGGCGGCACCAGCGCAATGGGAATGGCTTCGGTGGCGATTTTCTTGGCGGCGGCCAGATACTTTTCCATCAGCGTGGGCGAGACGGAAAGCGCGTCCCCGATGTTGTCAAAGCCGAAGCCGGAATCATCGGCCGGAAAATCGGCTGCTGGCTCGAAGTGAACACCCAGCAGGTCGTGGATGGTGTTGTTGTACTCGGTGCGGTTCAGGCGATGCGCGGTCAGGTGGCCAGGGTCGGGCTTGGCGGTGGCGTCGTAATGGTCAAATTGCGCCTCAATCCAATTGGTGGTGGCGGCAATCTGCTCGGCGCTCGGCTTGGGCAGGCCCTTGGGCGGCATTTCGCCGGCGCGGACGCGCGTCACCACTTTTTCCCAGATGTCCCGGTCGTGAATCATGGCCGCCGTGTCACGGTATTTGGTGAGCGCTAGTCCGGCGGTTTTAAGCTGCTCGTTGTGGCACATGGCGCAGTTTTTCTGCACAAAGGCCCCTACGTTTTGGTCAAAGGGAGTTTGGGCCAGGGCGGTTTGCGCCAGGGAGAGAAGCGCTATTGCGGGCAGAATATTTCGCAGCAAATTCGACCTAGCCAAAAGACGAAAAAATAGAATACTTAGGTTACTGACTATCAGATCACATTTTTTTGCCGAGTGAAAGACGCACAATGGGGAGAGCGAATGCGGATGCCTGAGGGGGAACTCTTAGCAATGTCATTCCAGTTGATTAATCATTCCGAGCAGCCGAGAGTGGTCGAGTAAAAAGCAGGAGCAATGCGCCATGAATGTGTCTCTCACCCCCGAACTGGCAAAGTTCGTCAGTGCCAAGGTGGAAGCAGGCCGGTACAATTCTGCCAGCGAAGTTGTTCGGGAAGCGCTGCGGTTGCTTGAAGAATACGATCAGAACCGGGCTGCACGAATGGCAGAGTTAAATCAGGAGATTGGACGGCGGCTGGAGTCGCTGGATAGCGGCCGACAGGTCACACCCGCCGAGGTCCGTGACCGGCTCAAGCGAAGATCCGAAGGGCGCCGAAAATCCAAGATATGAGCGGGTACATTCTCAGCGAAGATGCCAGCTTTGATCTGGACGACATCTGGGAATATATTGCCGACGACAACATCGACGCAGTCGACCGCTGGATAGATAAGCTGCTTGATGCCTTAAAAGCGATCGGACGTTCACCGGGTATTGGCCATAAGCGCGAGGACCTTACCCACTTTGCGGTATTGTTCTTTCCGGTGGGTCCTTACCTTATCATCTATCGATCCATTCGCCCAAAGGCGCGCGCGACATTCCCTCTTTCTTGAGACGCAGGCTTGCTCACTGACCAAACAGGGGCAGCACCCTCAACCCACTGCCGTAAGCTGGAATTGACCATGAAGCTCTTTCAAACCGCAATTTTGGCCCTCTTCACCGCAACCGCTCTGCAAGCCCAAGTCACGCGCGCCACTCTCGATAACGGCTTGCGCGTCGTCATTGTGCGCGACGCCCTCGCCCCGGTGGTCACTATTGAAGAAAACTTCATGGTCGGCGCGGATGAAGTCCCGGCCGGCTTCACGGGACTCGCCCACGCCCAGGAACACATGGCCTTTCGCGGCTGCCAGGGCCTCACCGCCGACCAGATTGCGGCCGTTTATGCGCAACTCGGCGGCGAGATGAACGCCGACACGCAGCAAAACATCACGCAATACTTCGTCACCGTTCCCGCGGCCGACATGGAAGTGGCGCTGCGAATTTACGCCTCTTGCCTGGTGGATGTGGAGGATTCGCAGTCCCAGTGGGTGGAAGAGCGCGGCGCCATTAAGCAGGAAGTGGCGCGCGATTTGTCGAACCCCACCTATAAATTCGTCACGCGCCTGAACCATGACCTGTTTGCCGGCACGCCTTACGAAACCGATGCGCTGGGCACCGACGAAGCATTCGACAAAACCACCGGCGAAACGCTGAAGAACTTTTACAAGACCTGGTACGCGCCCAACAACGCCATTCTCGTGATTACCGGCGATGTGGACCCGGCTACCGCGCTGCCCAAAATTAAAGACCTGTTTGGCGGCGTTCCGCGGCGCGCTATTCCCGCGCATCCGGCCATTCAGTTGAAGCCGGTGACCAGCGAATCGTTTGTGATGGACAGCAATTTGCCCTATATCCTGCAAGTCATTTCGTTCCGCTTTCCCGGCACGTCCAGTCCCGATTACGCGGCCAGCCGCATTCTGGCCGATGTGATCTCCAGCCAGCGCGCCGCCCTCTATGACCTGGTGCCGCAAGGCAAGGCGCTGGGAACAGAATTTGAAGTGGCCGAAAACTATCCCATGGGCAGCATGGCTTTCGCTTTGGCCGCGCTTCCGCCCAATGCCGACACCGCGCCCATTACCGCCGATATGCGCAAAATTCTGAACGGTTATGCCCAGAACGGCGTTCCGCCCGAGTTAGTGGAAGCCTCGAAGAAGGGCGAAATTGCGGGGGCGGAGTTTGAGCGCAATTCCATTTCGCAACTGGCGTCCCTGTGGTCGCAAGCGCTGGCAGCGGATGGCCGCGAATCGCCCGATGAAGATGTGGACGCTATCAAGAAGGTGACGGTCGACGATGTGAACCGCGTCGCGAAGAAGTATCTGTCGGAAGCGTCCATTGTGGCCACGCTGAAGCCCGCGCCTTCAGGCAAGCCGGTCACTTCCAAAGGCTTTGGCGGCAGCGAGGCCACCACATCCACTCCCACCAAGCCCGTGGCGCTGCCAGAGTGGGCCGAATCAGCCGTGAAGTCGCTCCGAATTCCAGAGCAGCGCCTGAAGCCGACCGATGTTACGCTGGCCAACGGCATCCGGCTGATTACCGTGACGGAAAAAACCAGCCCGACCGTGACGCTGATCGGCTCCATCAAGACGCAGGAAGAAATGGAAACGCCGCCGGGAAAAGACGGCGTTTCCGATATCTTGGGCGGCTTGTTCAGCTACGGCACCAAGACGCTGGACCGGCTGGCGTTTCAAAAAGCGCTGGACGATATTGCGGCCTCCGAATCCGCCGGAACAAGCTTCAACTTGAAAGTGCTGAAGCAGGATTTTGCGCGCGGCGTGGAGCTGCTGGCCGACAATGAACTGAATCCCGGGCTGCCGCAGGATGCGTTCAAAGTGGTCCAGGAGCAAACGGCGGAAGTGGCGGGCGGTCAGTTGGAGAGTCCCGGATACAAGACCCAGCGCGCGCTGATGCTGGGCCTGGTTCCCAAAGGCGATCCGCTGCTGCGCGAGACCACGCCAGCCACTGTCGGCAGCGTGAAATATGAAGACATTCAGGCGTTTTACGCCAAGACCTTCCGGCCGGATTTGACCACCATCGCCGTGATTGGCGACATTACTCCCGAAGAAGCGCGCAGCGTGGTCGAAAAGAATTTTGGCAAGTGGACGGCGACCGGCGAGAAGCCAACGGTGGTCCTGCCGCCCGTGCCGGCCAACAAGGCAAGCGCGGTGAACGTGCCAGACCCCAGCAGCGTGCAGGATGACGTGGAACTGGCCGAGGAACTGGAGATGAACCGGTTTTCGCCCGATTATTACGCCCTGCAGGTGGGCAACCATGTGCTGGGCGGCGGATTCTACGCCACGCGCTTGTTCCGCGATTTGCGGCAGAAAGCCGGCTATGTTTACACCGTGGACGATTCGCTGCAGGCCGGGCAGACGCGGTCCATTTACAGCGTGGATTATGGCTGCGACCCGAAGAACGTGTCGAAGGCGCGCGTGATGGTGGAGCAGGAACTGCGCGACATGCAGAAGAACAACGTTACCCCGACAGAGCTGCAGCAAGCCAAGGCGCTGCTGCTGCGCCAGATTCCGTTGGGCGAAGCGAGTGAAGATGCGGTGGCTTCCGGATTTCTGGGCCGCGCGCGCATTGGCCTGCCGCTGGATGAGCCCTTCAACGCCGCCAGGCATTATTACGACATGAGCGCGGACGATATTCGCAAGGCGTTTGCGAAATATGTGGACCCGGCGAATTTTGTCCAGGTGGTGCGCGGACCCGCGCCGCAATAAACTGGCTTCATGCCTGAAGAAAAGAAACTGCCCGATCCGTCGGAGACGGTCAAAAAACTCCGCGAGACATTTGCGCCCCTGGCCGAGACACTGAAGCCGGAAGATGAACCCGCCGTCATCTATGAGCCGAACAAATGACGGTTCGCGAACTCGGCGGTAGAATTCAGCGGCGCGAGATTTCTTGCGTTGAGCTGATGCAGGAAACAATTGCCGCCATCTGCGCCCGCGAGCAATTTTCCTCAATCATCACAACCACGTTCGATGAAGCGCTGGAAGAGGCGCGCATTCTCGACGGCCAGCCGCCGCGCAGCCCGCTCCACGGAATTCCCATCGCCCACAAGGACCTCTTCTACACCCGCGGCGTGAAAACAACCGCCGGCTCGCAGATCTTCAAAAACTTCGTGCCCGATTTCGACGGCGATGTGGTGGCGAACCTGAAATCAGCCGGCGCAATCAGCGTGGGCAAAACCAATCTGCATGAGCTGGCATACGGAACCCGCTCGAACAATCCCTACTATGGCGCGGTCTTAAACCCGCGCGATGTGACGCGCATTCCCGGCGGTTCCAGCGGCGGTTCGGCCGCGCTGGTGGCCGCAGGTTTGCTGCCGCTCACCACGGGCAGCGACACTGGCGGCTCCATTCGCATTCCAGCCTCCTTTTGCGGCATCGTGGGTCTGAAGCCCACTTATGACCTGCTAAGCCGCCGCGGAATTCTGCCGCTGAATTACGGTCTGGATCATGCGGGTCCGCTGGCCTCATGCGTCGAAGACTGCGCATTGGCCATGAACGCCATGGCTCACTCAGACGCCTTCAGCCTTGCCGCGCTCCCAAATCTAAATGGCCTGCGCATCGGCGTGCCCGACGCCTTTTTCTTCGAAGATCTGGGCCCCGATATCGAAACTGCGGTTCAAACCCAACTGGAAAACATGCGCCAAATGGGCGCGCGCGTAACCAGCGTCACGCTGCCGAACTTCCACGAAGTCAACGCCGCCAGCCGCATCATTCAGATGTCCGAAGCAGCCGCGCTGTTCGTCAATTACCAGGACCCCGCGCTGTTCGGCGCGGATGTCTGGGCCAACATTCAAGACGGCCGCCAAATCTTTGCGCACGAATATGTCAACGCCCAGCGCTTGCGCAAAATCTACCGCCGCGCCCTGGACAAAGTGTGGCTGGACGTGGACATCATCGTCACTCCCACCACCGCCATCACCGCTCCCCCGCGCGATGCCGTCACTATCCAGAATCAGGGCCGGACCGAAGATGTGCGGCTGGCGTCCACCCGCCTGGTGCGCGGCTGGAATTATCTGGGGGAGCCAGCCATTTCGCTGCCTTGCGGCCAGGATTCCGACGGACTGCCCATCGGCATGCAGTTGCTGGCTGCGCCGTTCGCCGATGCGCGCCTGTTGCAGGTGGCGAAGACTCTGGAGCGCGATTACTTCTGACCCGGAACGCTCCAATACCCCGGCCGAGTCCTGATCACGCAGCGCGGATGATCCTTCACCGCCACCGTAATCGTGTGATAAGCCGGCGCCGCATCAGCATCTGGAGTCACGCTCAGCAAGTATTGATGATGAACCTCCTTGCCCACGTCCACCAAATCATTCTCCAGCCCGTTCAGCGTGTTGAACGATAGATGCCGCCCGCCGCTGGCCGTCGCCAGCGCCTCCGAAACATTCCGCTTCGCCAGCCGCGCCAGTTCCGTCGCCATCAGCAGCAGCCCGCCCGAATCCGTCGGCACATACTCGCTCGCCTTGGTGGTGAAAGGAGTCAGATACGCCGAATAAGAAAGAGTGTAAATGGAAGCGTTGCTCTGCTGCGCCTCCAGCAACACCTCGGACAGCGGAGTCCGGCTGCCCCGGTCGCGGCTCTCGCTAATGGTCAAAATCAGCCGCCGGTCGTCGGCCGGCCGCTCGCTCAGCATGCGAAGCGCTTCCTTCACGCCATCCAGCGTGTGCGCCTCGCGGTCCGCACTGGAAGGTCTCAGCCGCCGAAACGTGCGCCGAATCTCCAGGCCATCCGAAGTAAACGGCTGCAGCACGCGCACCCCGTCGTCCACTCCCAAAATGGCCGCCTCGCCCGTCTCGCCAGTGATGTAACCCTCAATCAGGCTTCCGGTCTTCTGCAGTTTCAAAAGCGCCGGCTGCGAAATGCCGCTGGTCTGAACCACAATCACCAGAGCGATTTTCATGCGGTAGCTGCCAATCAAATCCACATGCACCGGCTTCGGCCGCCCGTTGTCCAGCACGCTGATATCGCTTTCCGACAGCGTCTCCACCAGCTGCCCGTCCTTCTCATAAACCGCCAGCGGAAACTGCACAATCGGAGTCTGCGCCCGAAAAACCGGAGCCTTGTTCTGGCCGTGGCCAGAAATTGTCAGGCAGCAGAGCAGGGCAAGCGTCCGCATCTGCCTCTGTGATGCGGAAACTGGCAGCCCGGTTGCAGCCTCCCCGGTTTCAGTTTCAAGGCGCTATCGCAAAATCCCAAATCACCAGCTCCACATCGTTGATGTCGCCCTTGTCGGCAAACTCCACCAGCGCATACTCGCCCGGCGCAAGATCCTTCTCCGGCCAAACCTTGAACAGCCCATTGCCCAAATCCTGCTCAAACGTTTCCATCTGGTTGCGCTGCTCGTTCGCCACGTTAGCGACCGCCATGATGGAAATATTCTCCACCACGCGCTGGCCTTTCTTCGGAGTCAGCGTGATAATGCCGAACCGCTGCTGCTCCTCCATGCGCAAATAAAAGTTCGGCCGAGTCTCTTTAATGACATAACTCGCGCGCTCGCCCTTGATCACCACCGACGCCTTGCCCGGCACAAGCGGAACCGGCGAAAGAATTTGCAGCGTCTTGCGCTTCTTGCTGGTCACCACCTGGTAATCGGCCGTCAGCAGCGTGTCAATCTTTCCCCCCACCCTGAAGTAAGCGCCTGGATCAGCCGGAATCGCCGCAATCTCCTTGCGCTCCTCGCGCAAAGCCTTGGCCTCGTCCGATTCCTCCTTCGCCTCTTTGGCTATCGCCGTGTCCTTGGTCTTCCGCTCCTTCTCGGTGCGGTCCAAATCCACCAGCTCCACCGGAATGTCCTCCCACTCGCCGCGCTCCGTGCTGAAGTAATGCACCCGGTCGCCCTGCACCGAGTACTCACGCACCGCATGATAGCCGCCTTCTTTCAGGTAAAGCTTGAAAGTGTCGCCCAGCAGCAAAGCGGCAAAAAAGACCAGCAGCAGTAAGATACGCACAGCCGCCATTTTATCCCGCAATAAACGGATGAGCAGGATGTCCCCGCTCATCCGTCGAGTTGATCGCTTCAATTCGATTCGGTGAACTCAATGAGAGGAACTCCATAGAACACGGAAGCCGAGCACGATCCCAGGTTCAAGTTATTCGTCTCGCCCGTGGTCCCGGCATTAGCCAGGCACTTGGGCGTGCTGGCGGACCCATCGGAGAAAGCCAGAATCACCTTCAGCGAGGAGCCGCTGTTGAATTGCGCTTGCGATCCGCCCGCATCGCCGACGATGTTAAACTCCACCTTGTTCCAGACCGAGGCAATATCCAGCATGGAGTCGCGCGAGTTCACCGTCACCACGTCTGAGCCGTAGTAGAGCGTCACCGAATCAGTGCCGCCAAGCTGCACCGACGCCGCCAGCTCTAACTGAGACAGGCTGGTGATCGGAATGTCCGGCGCAGCCGCCAGCGGGCTATTGGTGTAGCAATCGGAGCCATACTTGCCAAAGCCGCTGGGGCACGCGGAAGATCCCCAATCCAGCAGCCAATACTGCATGAACACCGCCGCCTTGCCCGCGCCATAATAATCCGTCGCGTAGACGAATTGCTGCCACACAGTGCAGCCATAATGCCCGGCACAGGCGGAAGTTTCCGATCCGTCGTTCGTGTTGATTTGCACCGAATACTCGTTCGATCCAAGAATGCCGCCCCCGCCGAATGCGGCAACGCCCACGCTCTTTTCCGACTTCACGCCGCTGACGACAAAATCGCCAGCCGCCGACGTGATTAATCCCGTCGCTTCGCCCACGTAGTCCCCGCCATTGCCCACCACTTCGGGCGCGCCGGCGGCCGGCTTGACGTGCCTGGGAACGCGCGCCAGTCCGGTCGCGCAATCCGTCTTTTCCCAGGCGACGCTGGGATAGCTTGCATGAAAGCAGCCTTGCTCGGTGGCGGGGGACTGCTTCATCATTTGATGCCACGCATTGCGCGCGGCCGTCTCCGGGTCGGCTGCCGCGCTTGTGTTCTGCGCTGCGCCAGCCGTCACCCCCAGCGCGGCCATCAGGACGCATGACAGTGTGGATACCCGCAACGCGGCGTACCTATTCCATTGATTCAGTGTTCTCATATGTGTTCTCCTCCGATTTGCTAGAAACATTGCTCACGAGGTGCAACCTCGTATGTGCTCTAGTGAACACGCGGAAAACATCGTTACAAGCCAGTCGGTGCCAGAATGGAAGCAGATACATGTTGACCGCGGCCGCCTACGATACTCATGTGGAACAACTCTTCGAGCGCGATCCCCTGCGCGCCCGCCTGACCTCGGACGTGGACGCCGCCATCGAAAGGCGGCAACTGCCCCAAGTGATCGCCGCAGACGAAAAAGCCGGCTGGACTTTCAGGCACACCGCCGGCGTCGATATGCTGGTCGATGAAACAGCCTCACGCGCCCGCTCCGCGATTCATCTTCTAACTTCCGAAAGCGCATCCTCCGTGACAGCCGACATCACGCAAGAAGGCATCCTCATAGCCCCCGTCGCCGACTTAGTCCGCATGAAGCTCACCAGCTAACGCCTCAAAGAAATCGAGGCGCAGCTTTCAGACACCCTGCAAAGGCGCTTGGCCGAAACCCGCGCCAGCGAATAGCTATGCGTCCGGCTTATCCTTGGGCGGCAGCGTAGCCCCAAAATCCTGCTGAATCCGCTGCCCATAACTCGCCATCAATTCTCTCACTCGCGCATAACTCCCGCTCCGCACAATCAACCCCACATGATGCGCGCGCTGCATCCTCCAGACAACCTCCGGATCGTTGTAACTCGAAGTATCCGGACACTCCTGCCGAGCCAGCGACACCATCAATCCCGCATAATCCTCGCGCGCCTGCGGCTTGACATACGGCGCGTCGGGAGTGGCGACCTCTATCTTGGCCCATTCCGCCCACAAATTCACGCCGCTCGCCGCCTCCACCAGATCCGCGATATGCGCGCCGCCCACGCGTGCCGAGGTCTCCAGAAAATAAAGCTGGCCGTCATGATGCGCGCGAATAAACTCGGTATGCGAAGCCCCATCCTTCAACCCAAAGCTTGTCAACAGCCTCTCATTCATGGCCTTCAAATCGCGCGTAACTGAAGCCTCGCGCTCCAATATACTCGTCGTGAAAACTCCGCCTCCATGGGAGACCTCCATCGGAGGCTTCCCATATCCGCTGGCAATCACAAACACAAACTCGCCTTTGTGTATTAGCGTGTCCACATGAAAAACATCGCCCGGCACAAAGCGCTCCAGCAGGTAATGCGACTGCATATCTCCCAGCGCCTCCAACTGCGGCCATAACTCCTCCGAGTTATGAATCTTCTTAATGCCAATCGCTCCGGCCAGTGACCTAGGCTTCAAAACCCAAGGCCCCGGCACCCGATTCAGAAACTCATGAATCCGGTCATAATTAAACACGCCCGTAAACTCAGGCACGTTAATGCCAGCCGCCTGCGCGCCCATGCGCATGGCCAGCTTGTCGCGAAAAAACCGGACCTGCGTCTCGCCAATCCCCGGTATCCGCAAGTGCTCGCGAATGGTAGCCGCCAGCTCCACGTCAAAATCATCCAGCGGGACAATGCGGTCGAAATTCCGAGTGCGCGCCAGGTAACTCACCGAATTCATGGTGTCCGTGCGGTTCCACTCATAATTCTTGTCCGGCATGAAGAACAGCTCGTCAATGCTCTCCATCGGCCACTGCGCCGTCTCCTTCAGCTTCAAAGAAGTCAGCAGAACCACCGAAGCCCCCTGGCGCTTGGCTTCGCGCAAAAAATCGTGGCCCTTCTCATAACTCGCGACACATAACAGTTTCACGGCTCATCTCCCGAATCAATAAACGCGGCTGAGGCTCCCACCCAGCCCATGCCTTTGTTGTGGTCCACGCCCATCTGCGAACCGCGCCCCATGCGAATAATCAAATTCACCGGCTGCAACTCATCCAGCCAGATGTACATCACCCGAATCTCAATCTTGGTCTTGCCCTCCGGCGTCTCAATCACCGGAGTAAAATTCACCCGCTCCTGCAGCAAATAATCGCCGCGCTCGGAAACCGGAATCGCCTCCAGATCCGCACGCGTGGGGCGAATAATAACACCGCTGCCCGCAAACGAATAGAGCGGCTTCAGCACAAACTTGTCCAGATCCAAATCCGCAGGCGCATCCGACAAAAAGAACGAAGCCGGCGCCGTCGCATGCTTAAAGAACGGCAGCGAAAACTTGCTCAACTGAAAAAACCAGTTCGGATGCCCGGCCCATTCCACATTCAATTCATCGCGAAAACTGAACGGCAATTCAATCTGCTTGCGCTCCAGTTCATC
>Ga0116230_10000908_pt1 | contig 26989 bp, 26 predicted proteins | sample S1TSphfallax_3_FD_88678 | JGI IMG/M metagenome (GOLD analysis project Ga0116230, IMG submission 88678) | Host-associated microbial communities from peat moss isolated from Minnesota, USA - S1T2_Fd - Sphagnum fallax MG | ecosystem: Host-associated > Plants > Peat moss > Unclassified | place... | reverse complement strand
TCTTCAACAACCAGGGAATCAAAAATATTTTAAGACTCAGGATCATTCCTGCCTAATCGTATTCTTCAGGATCGACTATGTATCAAGCTTTTGTTGGGTCATATTAGGATGAACTTTTTACGTACCTAAACCGATGTAAATATCCACAATAGCATTGTTGGGATTTGTTGCTCGCTCATCATATACCTCAAAATCCGCATGATACCTGCGAGGTTGTCCGAAGTCTTGGACGGACATTTGCCAAATTTTCTGCCATCCCTCGATCACGACGTTTGGTAGGGCTCCTGGTTGTGTGGTAAATTTTGCATAAGTTTGTGGATTAATGATTAATGTTTGGAATTCGTTGGAGGTGCGTCTTGCGAAAGAGGTGACTTCTTCACCAATAAAATAGGTGTAGTCTCCCGTGAAATCGCTTTCATAATTGGTATAAACACAAAAAGTTTTAGCAGGTTTTTTGCGATGAGGAATTTTATTCGGCAATTGATCGTGAAAATAACGTTGCATCGTTGAGCCAATTTTAGCTTGTGTTGAAACCATCTCATTGGTGTTATTGGTTCTTGCTGTTATGCCGATAAGCTTAATTTCAGGCAGAGATATCATTGTTTTTTCCATGTGCCATACATACTCCAAGGGGTTGACTTTAACCACATAAATTCTTTCGCAAGAACAAACATGAGGAGCCTTTGGCATATCCGTTTCTCTCAAAATCAACGGTATATCCTAGCCTTTCATAAAATGAGCAAACATTCTGAAAGCTCATGGTGGCAACGGTTGCCATAGCACATCCCACTTGACGGCCATGGTCATGAACTTGCTCCATCAGTTGGCTGCCCAAGCCGCCCTTCCGATGATTGGGATGAACCCAAAGTTGATCCGTATAGATAGAGCCAAAAATGACCGAACCATTACATCCTGCAATGATCAGATCATTGTCGTTTCGAATAAAAAACCCAAAAGGATAAGCGTTGCCATATTGGGGAGTTTCTCGATAAATACCCTGTGTCAAAAAACCTATATCTTGGCTAGAAGGGTTGAGAGTATGCTCAACTTTCATATGGTGATGACCTCTTTTCGTTAAGTTTTTTAGCCATAATGAACCTTGGTTCACCATCGCCAAAATAATTTTCTGCATATAACTCTGTAACAAACCCTAAAGATTCATATAATGAAATAGCGTGACAGTTTTCTGGATGGGTAACCAGGTCGATACGCCCCGCATCAGAGCATTGTTTTAGGAGAAATTCCATTGCAATGCGTGCTATACCCCGTCCACGATAAGAAGTCGCAACTGCAACATTACTTATATAGCAACTTTTGTCTTCCCGTATGCGGTAAGCAGCTGTCCCTATAAGTTCATTTTTCTTATTTTTTATAAAATAATAGTGGTTATTGCGGATTTCATGAATTGCCCCTTTAAAGTCAAGGGGTTTGCCATACAATTTTGGTTCAGCGATCCTATTTTCAAAAGCGACTAAAAGGGCAGCTTGGTTTTCTCTTGCGATTTCAAAAGAAACGTCGATCCTTTTCTGCATGCTATTTTTATCGCTTAATTTTGTCATGGGTACAATCCGTCATTGGTATCTCTCAGTTAATGAAGTTAGAAAGATCATCGGAAAGGGGTATATGCCACAAGATCACATTCTTCTTGATTTCAAGTTCCTGATCCTATTCTTTTCCAATGCTTATTGATTTCCTGGCAAACTTGGGTTCCACCTTTACATAAGGTGGAGCGCTCTTCTTTTGCATGTTTTTGTTCTCGGCTTGCAGAAAGCCAATTAAAAGATCCGATAACAATTGTGTGGTCGTCTAGGCATATAACTTTGTCATGAATCCGTTGGTGAATATTTAAGTTAGCTCCTGCTTCTTTTAATACCTTCCTCCCTTCTTCTGTATTAGGCAGCATTTTTTCATCAAGAGAGGAATCTGCTGTTATAATCGAGACTTTCGTGCCTCGATTAACAGCACTGCTAATCAATCCCTTAAGATTATCGCGGTTAACAGCATTAATTGATATGTAGGGAGAAATAATGAGGACCTTTTTTGTAGCCTTTTGAATGCACTCTTGCAATACATTTCGATGGCTCTCTAAATTATTGATGAAATCTACCTCTGTATTATTGATGAGTTCTGCCTCTGTTGTACCCAAAATCTGGTGCATAGCTAGATCAATATCGACAATCTCGTTATTTTCATGGGCAAATAGTTTCCGTGCAAGTAGACCAGAGGGCGTGGCAGATGATGGGTTAAATTGAGCCATGTTTCCAAAGACCAGAAAGCTGTCTTGTGCGCGTGATAAGGTCACATTCAGAAAATTAACTTTCCGATCTATGAAATGACGTGGAGTTGACTCCCCATATGTAGGAGAAAAAATGATCAAAGGACGTTCTGCTCCTTGAAGGGAGTGTGTTGTACCTATGGTGATCTCTCTGAAAAGTTCACCAAGTTTGGAGAACACTCCTGTTAGAAGATCACTTTGGGCTTTAAATGGTGTCAGAATAGCGACAATCTCATGGAGAGGTTTATTGCCATAATACTGTCGTATTCGATTCTCATTTTTCTTCACCCATTTTCCAATGGTCTGGGCCTCCAATGAGTTATAGAGACTTCCTCCTTTTTTTCCTGGTGTTCCTGGGATGTGAGCATATCCCAAGGCAGGATAAAAGCGATCTGTTAATTTTTGACGCTTTGGTTCAAGGCATCCATTGTAAGCAAGCTCATTACAGTATGAAGCAATTTCTGGAACACAGCGCCAGTGTTCTGTTAAAAAGAAACCAGCTTCTTCCATATTTTCCTGCTTAAAATCACACAAATTATGGGATCTATTCATCATACTACTAGAGGAGGTAAAGCCTGTTTTCACAAACTCTTGATATTGTTCATTTGTCGAGATCAAATTGAACTTTTGACAATTACCTTTATCCACAGCAATAGGAATCGTATCGATGGGTTCAAGCTGCTTGGTATCGCCCACAACAATCATTTTTTTTGCAAGAGCCAGGCATGGAGCAGCAATGTACGTATTAACCTGCCCGGCTTCATCAATAATTAAATAATCAATAAAATTGTAGAGGTAAGAGGAATCGTGTTCAAAAAAGCGGGGAAGCATATACAAGGTTGAAACAAAACAGGGAGACAACTTTGCCCTTCTGAACCAGTCTTGTTTTGGGTCAATTTTTGTTTTGTCTTGTCGTTTCACCCATTTTTCCATATCTTGCAGCCATTTTGCTTCCCAATAATGGGTTGCTAAATAAAATATTTGAGAACGGAGCCGGTGATCGCTCAGAGCATCTGACAAATCTTCTACGTTTTGACAATTCAGGTTGTGCTTTAAGCACCATTCTTGCCATTGTTTTTCATACTTTTCTTGGGTTTTAAGGGAATGTAGTACTTCTTTTAGCTCTTTTCGGGTATTTTTTACCTGGGTTTCAATAAAATCTTCGATACTCTCGCTATAAAAAACGTGAAGATTGGAATCAAGAAGCTCATGAAGGCAAAAGTCTTTAAAGTGTCTCTCCTCAATTTTACCAAAGAGCTTTCTAATAACGGGGAAGTATCTTCCCCACTTAATATAAAAGGGAAGTTTTGTTTCAAACTCTCTGAAATTTTTATGTTTTTGAAGCCAAAAACCAGTATCTTTTTCCAATTTTGTTGATTTTTCTTGCGCCAAATTTTTATCAAAAGGGTTGAGTAAATGTTTTTGGTAGGCGCAGCCTGATTTTATTTCGTTGACGGTTTGAGTGAGGCGCTCATGAAGAAATGCAATAATATCTGATAAATTTTCCAGCTTTTTCTCAAACATATTGGCAAAGTTAGTCTTAAATTCAGCGCGAGCCTTGGCTAGGTATCCCTCATTCTCAACATCAATAGGGTTTTTGATATCCACATAGGATATTATATTCGTATTCGGCTGTTTTATAAGCCACCCCTGCTTTATCGCTCCATCTTTTATTTTGGTAGAAGAAGCGTAATAGGTACCAAAGCTCTGGATATCGGGAAGCCATCGTTTGAACAGAAGATTAGGGGTATTGTTTTTGTTCTTAAAACTTTCAAGGACATTGGTTACGGCGTTATTATTGGTTGAAGTTGCAACAATAATGGGCGGTTCTGTTTGATCTAAGGCTGCTTTAACCCAAATATGAGCTATGATAGACTGGATCAATGTTGTTTTGCCCGTTCCAGGAGGGCCATTTACTGTTAAAAATAAGTCTTCCGTGTGATCTAAAAAATAGTCCATAACACCATTTTGCGACTCGGAAAGAGGTCGATCTGGATTCATTTGCGTTATAAGTTTTTCATTAACCAGGGGCGTTTTCTGTTTCAGGGGCAAGATGTTCTTTTCTTTTTCCTCGGAGCCTCTTGCACAAAAAGCCGTTAGCAAGGAGGTCGAAGGGGTATTTCGTCGCAGCCTGTCATAGAGTTTTAAAAGATGAAACCCAGCCTGCGGCAAGTTAGCATACATGATAACACCATTATGCTCTAGGTTGTATCCATTAATTTTGTAACTTTCAAAATCAGCACCCGTTAGGTCTTGCCATAATTTTTCCCCATAGTTCCAGCATTCATTCCACTTGATAGATTTGAAAACTTCCTCGTCTTTTGCATCAGAAGGTGGAAAGATGTATTCGTTATTCGTGAAAAAGGCATCTTGATCGCTTACGGAAGTAATTGTCAGGGAGGGGCTGTCTGTTACCAAGGGTGACAAATAAAAGCGAGGAATGAAAGGAGATAAATCAGGGTTTCCGAATAATTCACCATCCTTTGAAAGTAAAGAAGGTAAACATAAAGGATATATGAAATGATCCCCAGAATTTTTTATTTTTCCATGTTCTACGATATACTTATATCTTAATGGATATATAAGAACAGATAGAAAATTTAATTCATATTCTATTTTATCTTTATCTTCTCGATTTCGCTCTTTAGGAACAGGCCGTAAGAGTTTCCCATGTTTTTTAAAAAGTTCCAGAGTTATCTTCTGATCGACCTTACCAGCCTTTAAATCATTTAAAGGGAGAGTGTAGTAATTGCTGTTGGAAGAGTTACCGTTAAAAGACTTGCTGTCGGTTGGTTTGGCATTCATTCTCTCGCTGTCTGCGAGGCTATTTCTAAGGTAACACAAGAGAGTCATATTGATTGCCACTTATTACAAAGGTATTATGCGCAATTCTAGTCTGTAAAAAGTGGTCAGAGCAAGTCTTAGAAAATGGTTTAAGAGCGTCATTGGAACAACCAGAGTTTTTGATGTGTGGCGATCTTACCCACCCAATCTTTTAAAAGAAGAATGGACACAAGACACGTATACTTGATATGAATAATGTACAAAAATCAAAAACAGGAGGGAAAGGTGCTTACGTTTAGTCCACAAAATAATAGCGCTGACCTCAAACCATCTCTTGGAAATGGTGGTGAAGGAAGCCCTTTAAAAAGCATTTTATCTGATGAGTCAATCTATATTGATGATCGGTTCAGTTTTTGGCGTACAGATGAGAAAGGCAGCTTTAAGCTTGACCCAACATGTTTGCTTGACTTTGGTTTCATTACAGCTCAAGAGCTTTGCTTACCTTACTGCGTATGCTCGGTTCCAGCAGGTTTTCCTACTCACGTGGATGAAGCTTTCTGGGAAGAGTTAGACCTTGCAAGATATTTAATTAAACCAACCAAGATGTCCTATTACTTGAAAGTAGCGGGGGATTCCATGGCTGAGTCTGGAATCTTCCATGGTGATATCTTAATCATTGATTGCGCCTTAGCACCTAAAAACGGATCGATTGTAACCGTTTTAGTGAATGGCGAGCTGACAATAAGGCGACTTCATCTTGAGGGGACTAAAAATATATTTTTGCCTGTTAGTTCAAGCTATGAGGAATGTCATATTAACGACCAAGAAAGCCTTATTATCCAAGGGGTTGTGACCTCTATAATTCGAGTTTTTAAGCCGCATTAAAAGTAACTGACTATATATACCCGTTTCTGATGATTGTGCTGGTTTTTGGTTCCCAATCTGAAGCGATCTTTTGATCCCCTATTTCTCCTTCGAGAGAGCCAACTCTCGGCGTCGAAATAGGGTCGAAAATCCCACCCCATCTCGGGCCCAAAATTCCAGCACAATCATCAGGAACGGGTATAAACTAATATTATATCTTATGGAGGATAAAATGCCGAAAGGGGGCGCAAGACCAGGCGCAGGGCGTAAGGCAAATTCAGGGGCATTTATGGAGCCGACGGTTGTGAAGCGTATTCCTGTGTCATTAGTAAGCGACATCGATCGTTTGCTTTGCTCTTTAAAAGAAGAGCAGAACAAGCCTAGGTTTAAAATTGGCTTTAACCTAAAGCAATTGGCATCAGTTGTGCCGAGCAATCTTAACCTTCCTTTATTTTCAAGCCGCGTGGCAGCTGGGTTTCCTTCACCAGCTGATGACCATTTAGAAGCAACGTTAGATTTAAACCAATATCTTATAAGGCGGCCGTCAGCCACCTTCTTCGTAAGAGCCTCTGGTGATTCCATGATTAATGCTGGTATTAATAACGATGATATTCTTGTGGTTGACCGCTCATTGGAAGCAAGGCATGGCGACATTATTATTGCGGCGCTAAATGGCGAGCTTACTGTAAAGCGCCTACATTGCAGGGACACAAAGGTCGCTTTAAAACCTGAGAACCCTAATTACCCCATGCTCGACATTACGGAAGAAATGAATTTTCATATTTGGGGTGTGGTTACATCCGTTATTCATCAGTGTAAGTTAACTTGAGATAGGTTAATTGGGTAATGGTAGTGATGCTTTATAGCGCTCTTTGACAAGATCTGGGTGTTTATCCATAGCAGGATCCCATTCGGGGATTTGCCCTAAGCGACTGCGGCGCTCTAGAAGCCCGTCTATTTTAAGATTATATTTTTGACCAGCATCAATGAGGGAGTCCAAGGTAGCAATTTCCAAAAAATCCTTTAATAAAAATTCTGGGTCGGTTTCATCAGCTTTTAATAAAACCCGCATATCGAGTTCTAAAGCTAAAGGTAAATCGCCATATTTTTGATTAACACGTTGGTAATGGGGCTTTATTTCCTTTTTAAAGCCGTACCTAAAAAGGAGGCTTATCCATAAAAACGGGGCGCCTTCTAAATAACCTGAATGAAGCATTAATGCTTCAAGAGAATCCATAACTTGCTCCATAACTTCTAAGTCATGGAACATACTAGCCTTTACTAAATCAATGCCGCCAAGTACAATCTTACGGTCATGTTTTGGTTGCATTAATGCAATCCCTTATTACCAGGCAAAGTGTTTGTTCCGCTCCTCTGACGGATAGCCTGTATTAAAGCTGTTTCAACCTTGCGTGCTTCTTTTTTACTTGGCAGAATAGCAAGAATTTTAGATTTATGTGGTACTCCTGTCTCTCGCAGTAATTTTCTTGCTTGCATTTCTCCTCTCTTTGATTGCCCATATTTATTGAATCCTTGTGCGCTTTCTCCAATTTTATGGGTCCCTTTAGGATTGGTAATCTCATAAACATGTGTTGATCCAGTGTACTTTAAAGAATTCTTATGTAAGACAACAGATTTGCCTTTGGATGGTAAAGCGTGAGGATCATGATTGTCAGTACTTAATAGTGTTCGAGTAACTGCTTGGGAAAATAAAAAAAGCAATGACACTATGAATATGCTATATAAAAACATTGCTTTTTTGTGCATTGATCGTATTCCTAAAATTCATAGATTTGGTTGACTTTGAAAAAACCTGATAGAAGCAGTCGGAGAGTGGTTTTTGTAACTTAAATGCTATCTCGTTTTGTTTTTACCAGCAATCAGAAAAAAATGGGTAATGCGAATCTTGATCTTGTGGTATAAGCCAGCGCTATTGCATGATGTTAGGGGGGGGTGAATCATGCAGGTGTAAACAAAATCAAATCTCATGTCCAGAATAATTAATAGACTTCTTGCATAACTGAGAATTTTGGTTCAGGGCTAGGAAAAAAAATTATGAGTGACCGGAGTGTACATGGAGTACATGAGGATCGCGAATAATTTTTTGACAATATACCCAATAAACTTCGACTTTGCTGACCTGGGGGGTCAGGAAAGGCGCTAAAGAAATTGGGTATATCATGGATCAAAAGGCGACAGTTACGCAAGAAGTCTAATGAGTCGCATGGCTTTTGATACTAACTAGTGTTGAAAGCCCACAACTTTGTTGCGACCTGTATTCTTTCCCACATATAATGCTTGGTCCGCTTGTTTGATCAAAGCGTTAATATCTAACGAATTGTCTGAAGAAATTGCAGTTGTTCCAATAGTTACTGTAAGCTTCAAGGAGCTTTTATGCACATAAAGGAACCCCTGTTTTTGAATTTTTTTTCTAATACGCTCCGCAAAGCTGGGTACCCCACCCTTAAAAGAGTCATTAATAAGTATGAGAAACTCCTCTCCACCCCAACGTGAAGCAGCATCTATATCTCGACATGATCTAATAAGTATTTTTGCTAAAGACTTGAGTACGTTATCTCCGACATCATGACCAAAGGCGTCATTAATATATTTAAAATGGTCAATATCAAGAAGAGCTATCCCAAAAGGTTGTTTGTTTTGATCATATTCTTCCATTTTGTTGCAAAGAATATTCATCATGCCAGTGCGATTCCACAGACGCGTAAGAGGGTCAACCATAGATACGAGCTTAGCTTGGTCTAGCTGATGGATGAGTTTCTCTTGAGCATAATATGAGCTATGCTTGAGAATCTCTGTTTCTACAAGGGCGGCAAGATCCTTAAGGGGTGCAAGTTCTTCTCCTGTCATTTCACGTGGGAATCTATCAATCAAGCAAATAGCGCCATATTTATACCCTTTGGGAGATAATATAGGATAACCTGCATAAAAACGAATATATGGCTCATGAACAACTAAAGGATTATCACAAAAGCGAGAATCTAGATGAGTATCTGATACGATAAAAAAGTCATCTTGTAAAATTGTATGGCCACAAAACGATACCTCGCGGGGAGTTTCAAAAATATCTAGCCCCTGCACTGACTTAAACCATTGCCGACGGTCATCAACCAAACTGATTGTCACGATGGGTACTTTAAATAAATCCTTAGCAATACGGGTAATTCTTTCAAACCCCTCTTGGATGGGCGTGTCAAGGATTCTAGCACTCAAGAGGTCTTGTAATCGTTCTGCCTCATTTGATGGAATTGAAGGAACAAGCATAAATATCAACATCTAGTTTAAGAATTTTGTGGATCTACAAATAACTGTAGTAACGATAAGATCATAACAATAAATGATTAATAAAATGTAATGTGATATTTCTTGGTCCACTTTTTTGCGCAAGTCCCTAAAACGGAAAACCAGAATTTTTAAAAGCACGTTGGAACAGACTAAAAGCGCATTGATATGGTTACGCCAATCAAGTACCCTAGGGCTGAATTTAACTGTTCCAAGCGCCTCGCTTCTCTATAAAGTGATATTTGGAACAGCCTCAAATGAAAAAAACAAGTCAGGCCTCCCATGATTGACCCAAAATCACAACAACAACTAAAAAAGGCAATTAATGATTGCATAAGCACAGATAAAAGGGTGCTAGACCAATTACGAGAAGAGATAAACCCATTAAAATCATATGTGAAGCAAATTCAGCCTCGGACAGCTACTTCGATATCTCTTGTGGGGACAGAGGGTGGGAATAACCAGCTGAGGTTTGACCCTTTTTTGATACAAATCATAAGGATCGTTGACAGCAACAACAAGAAATATTGTCTTGAAGTTGTATCACCCACAACTGCTCTTGATGTATTAAATACTAGGCAGTTTTGTGATAATGGAACTCCGACAACTGCTCTTGGAGAAATGATGGAATTCCTTAAGGTTTCAACACTTCAAGAATTGTCCCCCATGATACGACCAAGCGAAGATGGTAAGCCTATCTCGCCAAGTTGGGTGCAGGTATACCGCGAATTAGTAGAATGGGCGATTTTGTTTACACTGCTCAAGAAAGACTTTGGTACAGATACTCTTATTGTATGTAATGGCCTCCTACGAACAAAAGTTTTTGCCAAAGATCTATTCCATAAATTAATACAAGGGATTCGCAATAGAATAGATGATCAGCTTTCTCAAAACCGACGTAAGGTGTATCTTGCGGGTGTAGCAAAATATAGTAAGGTGTTGGATAGATATAGATTAGCCATGTCTCTTGAGGATATCTTGCAAACGAATTATCCAGCCTATGTACGCATACCAAGAGAAATTGAAGAAAAAGCCTATGTTTGGTCAGAATTCGCAAGAGGGGATGATCTCTCCTTAGAGGATTTGAGTGAAATCAACAAGTTTGTTGGTGGCGTGATGTACTTTGTGAAATTTGGATCCCATAAACAAGACCCTATTTGGCCGATAGATATATTTATCTCTCAGACAGAAGAGGCTCAATCCATTCTAGGGTTTATGCTTGCTGACGCGATTGATGGCTTTCCTGTTCCTTATTATCCGCGGTGTTTGCAAAAAGCGCATGAAAATGCAGCCCTGGTTGATTTTGATTTCGATATTCTCCAAGACGGAATTTATGACAGTATCCGCCAATTGCTAGGGGTACACGGCAATAAATTAGACATTTTTAAGTTACGAGATCCTGATCCAGCACAGAAGAGATACAGTTAAAAGAGGTAGTCCATGAGCACTTTAGAACTATTTCCTAAAAAGCAAGTGACAGGTATTTTTAGGGGCTTTCAACAAGGAGGGTTAGAGTTTCATGCTGACCTTATTTTACCTTATCGAAATGATTTCCATAATATTCCTATGCACGGTCAATTTTTATTGGTCCAACTTGATTCACCCAATGAAGCTGTTCTGGGTCGTATTGCCTCTTTTTCCTCAGAAGGCAAGTTATCTTTTGGGTCAGGCGAAGAATTTAATATTAGAGCAGTGAAAGAGGACAGAGCTATTCCAGAAGACTTAAGAGAGCAGTACCTTAAGTATAGAATTAATATTAGAGTTTTGGGAGTCATTCGAGGAAATGGACACGGTCTAACTTTTGTTCCTTCTCATCGACGTTTACCACATGTTGGTAGTAAAGTTGCTTTTCCTTCACCAGAGGTTCTTGCTGAGATTGCTGGACATAATATTGATGGTGTTCCTATAGGTCATCTTGCTTTTGGGGAATATGTCTATGCCAAAGGAAGTAGTGCTTTTGATAACGAAGAATGGATGCAAGTTTTAACACCTGAAATTTTGGTTAAATTTCCTATTCAGTCTCTTGTTTCTCGGCGCAGTTTTATCTTTGCAAGAGCTGGTTTCGGAAAGTCCAATTTAAATAAATTACTTTTTAGCAAATTGTATAATGAAACACCATATATTAAGAAACGCGGTGGCAGGTGTGTTCCTGTTGGAACAATTATATTCGACCCTAATGGAGAGTATTTTTGGCCAGATGATAAAGGACGACCTGGATTGTGCGATGTGCCAAATCTTGAAGATAAGCTTGTTGTATTTACGGGAAGGAAAAATCCCAGTCCATTCTACCAGTCTTTCGTTGCTGGGGGCATTAAGCTAGATATAAGACGTTTGAAACCTTCAGATGTCATAGCAATTGCCCTGAGTCCAGATAAGCAAGAGCAGCAGAACGTAAAAAAATTAAAAGGGCTCTCCCAAGATAGGTGGGGTGAGCTTGTTGATGTTGTTGATATACATGGGAACGCAACTGATCCGCAAATCATTAGGGAGAATTTGAAGCTTGATGAAAAAACGAGTGAAGCAGAAATAGTTGCAGCTCGCTCTAATATGACTTCAATTGTCAGAATGTTGCATGATAAAAGTAGTCAATTGATGGACAAACTTATCTATGCTCTATCCCAAGGCAAAGTCTGTATCATTGATGTTTCACAAATGCGAGGTGGGCAGTCTTTGGTTCTATCTGGGATTATTCTTCGTCGCATTTTTGAAAGGAACCAAGAAGAATTTACCAATGCTGATCCGAAAACAATTCCAACAATAGCTGTTGTTGAGGAAGCACAGTCAGTTTTAAACGAAAAATCACAAGCTGCTGAGCCCTATATTGAATGGGTTAAAGAAGGAAGAAAATATGACTTGGGTGCTCTTTTAATTACGCAACAACCTGGGAGCATACCTGTAGAATTGTTGAGCCAAGGGGACAATTGGTTTATTTTCCACTTGCTATCTTCTGCTGATTTAATGAATGTAAAGAAAGCAAATGCACACTTTAGTGAAGATCTGCTCAGTTCTCTTCTTAATGAACCTATACCTGGCCAGGGGGTGTTTTGGAGTTCGGTTGAAGGGAAACCATATCCTCTAAGTTTACGAATCTTATCGTTTGAGAAACATTATGATCTCCTCGACCCCGATTACTCACGAAGTGCATCAACAAAATCATTTGCAAATGAGCTAAGAAATGAATTTGATGTTAGATTAAAGGAAACCGCTTCTCGAGTTTCAGAAATAGAAGCTACTACAGCCACATATGAATCTTCTTTTCCAGATGAGGGTTTAGATGCAATGCAAATCGCTGAAAGAGCCGCGATTGAATCCCTCAAAAATCATCCAATCATTGAAGAAATCAAGAAAAATAAAGGCGCTTATTGGATGGCTGTGCAAGGTATCTTGAAGAAGGGATTGCCTGAGCATTTTGATGATGCTTCTACAGTTGCCTATAACCTTGTAGCCAGAGCATTAGATGAAATATTTGGAAAAAATTCATGGAAAACGAGCAAAATAGACAAAAAAGATAAAAGTGGTAAAACAACTTACATCACCCTAGTTGACCAATGAAATCAATGCAAAAAATACCAAGTTTGAATGACACCTTAAACGGGGCATGCCCTTATTTTACTATGTTCCCCCTCAATTTTCCTTTTAAACTCCTAAAAAGATACGCAAGTCGAAATAGTATTGTCCTAGACCCTTTTTGTGGACGAGGAACCACTAATTTCGCAGCTAGGCTTTTAGGTCTTTACTCTGTAGGGATTGACAGCAGTCCCGTTGCATCAGCTATTGCTTCTGGTAAGCTGGTTAATACCAATGCAAATGACATACTAGCGGAAGCCAGGAGGGTTCTCAGTCAAGAAGTTGATTATAGCATACCGAGTGGGGAGTTTTGGGAATTAGCTTATCACCCAGAGATTTTAAATCACTTATGTAAAATGAGAGCCGTTTTGAATCAAGACTGTGAGTCAGATGAAAGAAAAGCCCTTCGTCTCATCATTCTCGGTGCCCTTCATGGTCCCAAACAAAAAATAGTGCCTAATTACTTTTCAAACCAATGTACCCGAACCTATGCTCCTAAGCCTCGATATGCGGTAAAATTTTGGACGCAAAGAGGACTCTTACCAGAAAAAGTAGATTTAGAAAGAATAATATATCAACGCGCAAATAAGTATTTTTCGAATTTGCCAGAGGGAAGAGGCATTATTAAGCGCGGCGATAGCCGTACGCCAGATCATATACCGAACACTTATAAATACAATATGGTGATTACGTCCCCCCCATACTATGGTATGAATACATACATTCCCGATCAATGGATCAGACATTGGTTTTTAGGTGGCCCAGATTATGTTGATTATTCTAACCTTAATCAGATAGCTCACTCGCACTCTCAAACTTATGTGGATGATTTAAGACGCGTTTGGGAAAACTGCTACGAGCAATGTCATGATCAAGCAAGGCTTATCATCCGTTTTGGTGGTATTGCAGATCGAAATGTTGAACCGAAACCATTAATTAAGTTATCCCTTAAAGGTACAGGATGGAAGCTTCAAACCATTAAAAGTGCTGGAACAGCACATAAAGGGAGAAGGCAAGCGGATACTTTTCTTAAAAATTTCTCTGAACCAATAGGCGAATATGATATTTGGGCTTATAAAGGATAGCCAAGCCCGACTTGCCCCCCCTAATTCTTAAAATAGGTTGCTTCCGGCTCTATTTTTATTTAAGCAATAATATCTGGCACTAATAAAGCATCAATTTTTTGAATTTGGTCTTTAATTAAGATCTTGCGTTTTTTGAGGCGGTGAACTTGTACATCGTTAGGCAGGACTTGTAAGGATAATTGAGTAATCTCATCCTCCAGCTGACGGTCTTCCTTTCTAAGTTTATCCAGCTTATTGTACAGCTCTATAACCATACTCGGTTCTAGGGACATTATTTCTTTATACCCCTGCTTACTTTGACAATGCCTTAACTATATAATCGCTTCATAATGGGATGAACAAGATAAATAACAACTACCATATTTTCTATTATTTGTGAAGTAAAAGATATTTGCTTAAGAGCACCGTCGCGGTTGCGGTGCTTTTAATTGACCATTCTAAGCTTAGATTATTTCTTTAAATTAACTTTTTAGAAACACATTAAAGCGAAGATAATTAAAGATAGGTCATCATCTGTTTAAAGGGCGTAGAAATGAAATTTATAAAAGAACTTGTTATCGGGTTATTTATAATAATATTCACGCTATCTTCTATTGATGCAGGGGAGCACTACAGTTCAAGGAGGAGACACTACAGTTCAAAACACTATTACAACTCAAACGATAGTTTATTGAGTAATTTACTTGTTGATTTGCTTGATCCAGAAGTCCGGGGAGGCATAAAAGAAGTATGGGATATTATAACCCCCTCTAAGTGTAGCGTTAAGTGTAATAGAGCAACATGCGGTGCGCGTTCAAGCTGGTACTTCGCATGTAAAACGAAATGTCAAAACATTGAAAATTGTGAAGCAGCTTTTTACCAGATGCAATGTACGCGAGTAGGGTGTCTATCTTCCGACGTTGCTGTAGAATGTATGAAAAGAAACAGGAATGAGAATGGAGCTTGTCAAAAATCTTTTTGCCAAAAAAGCTGTAATAGGATCTCTTGCGAGGATCCAAAGAAATACAAACGATGCTCAAGATATTGCGATAAAAATTCCATAGGAGCGTGTACGAAAGCTTATGAAGTCGCAAAGCCTAAACAGGCAAAGAATAAAAAAAGAAGTGAGTGATGTTATATTGTTGCGGTGAATATTCACCAAAATAATATACTTTTAAATACAGAAGCAACTTAAAGGTCGAGGGATAAGTGGTTCTAAAATAGCCAAATAACTTTCACAGAAGGTCTGTAGTGATAAGGGTCGCCTTATTTGAAGGCAAGCGAAATAATTTTGTAAGCCAATTTAGCTGCTAAAAAATCACAACTATGTAACCCAGGGATAGGTGCTAATTCATTGATATCAGCGCCCACGATACGGGAAACTTTGGTAGCCTCTGAAATGATACGGATAGCATCCTCCCAAAATAGCCCGCCGGGTTCTGGAGTTCCTGTGGCAGGCATCACGCTTGCATCAAATCCGTCCACATCAAAAGTAAGGTATACAGGTTTATCTTTCAAATAAGAAGCTAAAGTCGAAAGATCCCAGTCTTTCTTATCTTTCCCCCAATAAATTTTGATGCGATGCTGGTTTTGTTCCAAAAAAGGAATTTCCTCATTTGATATATTGCGGATTCCAAAGGAAACCAAAGAAACATTATGGTAGTCTAAGCAGCGGCGTAAAGCTCCTGCATGGGAATAATGCTCTCCCTTATATCCATCGCGAAGATCCGCATGGGCATCAAAATGTAAAACAACCAAATTCTGGTGTAGAGCCGCAAAAGGTCGAATAGCCCCTGCAATGATGGAATGTTCCCCGCCAAACACGAAAGGAAATTTACCATCTTGCAATACAACGCGGACCATGAATTCCAGCTGCTCCAAAGCATCTTTTATGGCAGGTTTTATTGCGCACTCTTCTAAGGTGACAATGCCTATACGGCGAAATGGTTCGTACCAAAGAGCTTCATCAAATAGTTCTACTTCATGGCTGGCTTGTATAATGGCTTTTGGCCCAAGAGCTGTACCATGGCCATAGCTTACGGAGGCCTCTAAACCAAAGGGAATAATAACAACTTTAGCCTCTTCATAAGAAACTCCGTCCTTCTCATCTAATCCGAGAAATCCTTGCCCATGGGCCATACATGCCGGTAATTGGTTCTTGGTTTGGTCTTTATTCAACATATTTTTACTTGAATAGTTTGTTAAGTTGTTTTCTTTCCCGCTTCTTCCAATGGCCTCTGTGATAAGCATCACTTGCCAGTAGGGGTAAAACCGAAGTTGCTTCTGCAAAAACCATCTGTTCAAAGGAGGTATCGACCTTTCCCCAAGAAGAAGCTTCTTTTAGCGTAGAGCTTGAACAAGCACCGTCTCGGGCATCAGCCACCGTAATTTGGATGGCATACTTGTGCATATCAACAGACTTTCCTATAATCTCTGCGCAAATAACCGTGTCTTGCACAAAATTCTTAGGTACTCCCCCCCCAATCATCAAAAGCCCAGTGGCACCTGCTGTTATTTTTATCTCGGTTAGTTCTCGAAAATCTCGGATAGAATCTAGAGATAAATGGGACTCTGGTCGCTTTACTTGGTGTAAAACCAGTCCGAACCCTGCAGATGAATCTATGAAAGCTGGGCAGAAAATAGGTACGTCATGTTCATAAGCAAGATGAACAAGTGAATCTTTCTTTTTACAATTTCCATTGGATAACCATCGTCCCATCTCATAAATAAATTCTCTTGAGCTATAAGGACGAGGCGCAAGAAAATTAGCAATTTCAAATATGGTATGATCGCATGCCTGTAATTCTTGCTCATCAATATACGTATCATAAATCCGATCAATATAAAGGTCTCTCAAAGTACTATCATCAACATATGGGCTACCTTGGTAATGTTTAAATCCAAGCGCTTCAAAGAAATCCATATCGACGATGCTTGCGCCAGTGGCAACAATGGCATCAACCATATTATACTTGATGAGATCAGCATATAAGTTCATACAGCCACCAGCTGAAGTTGACCCTGCTAATGTTAAAATGATGGAGCAAGACTCATCCTTTAACATACGGTTATAAATATCTGAAGCACGGGATAAATCTCTTGCTGTAAAGGACATTTTATCCATGGCATCTATAATGGGGCGTGCATCAAACGAGGTGATATCAATGTGCTCTACCACTTTATCGAGATATGCAGATTTTGGATTGCTAACCCTTTCAGCTTGAGTCTGTTCATTTTTTAACATTATAAAGATCCTCCTCAGGTTTTAAGCTGCAACACCTTCTAAAAATTCAGTAGAAACATCAGAATCATTATACATGGTCATCAATGGCTCATCACTGATAAACAATACTTCTGGGGCATGCCTAAAACCGTTAAATAGAGTAGACATGGTTCTACCATAAGCTCCCATTTGACCAATTTCGATATAGTCTCCTTCTTGAACGTCCTTTGGTAAATAAAAAGGACCTTTCATGTAATCCAAAGAATCACACGTAGGACCATAAAATGAATAAGGAACTAAACCGGATGAGTGAGTCTCCCTAAAGCGTAACAAGCGAACTGGATATTTAAAACGGGGCGCTCCAGCATCAAACAAACTACCATAGGTTCCATCGTTAATGTAGAGACTGCGGTATTTTTTAAGTTCTACTCGCACAATGACAGACGTTGATTCAGCAACCAAAGCTCTTCCAGGTTCAGCTATAAGCTTCATGGAACGGCATTGATTGAGCTGGTTGAATTCTTCATGAATGACATCAAAGTAATCTTTTAGTGGAGGCGGGGTCATACCAGGATAAACAGAAGGGAAACCCCCTCCTACATTGAAATATTCTAAATAAACCCCTGCTTGATTAATAATTTCTCCTGCCATTCTTATTGCAACTTGGTAAGCAATAGGGTGCATACATTGGGAGCCAACGTGAAAACAAATGCCCAGTTCATGAGCATGTCGGCGCAAGGTGCGAAGAAAATTTGGAGCGTCTTGAGGCGCAATACCAAACTTTCCAGATAATTTATGCTTTGAATAGGTATTGGGGATAGAAAGACGCAAATGAAGTCCCAAGTCAGTTGCGTGTTGAGTTTCTTGTTGTATTTTCTGTAATTCTTCTTCTGTATCTAATGAAAAATGCCGAACACCATGTGAAAAATAAGCCTCTCTAATCGCATTTCTTGATTTTACAGGGTTCATAAAATAAATTTTTGCATTTGGTTCTAAAGACCGAATAAGCTCAATTTCCCAAAGAGAAGCTACTTCAAAAGAAGATATGCCTTGAGTCCGTAAGGCTGATAAAATATGTCGCTCTGGATTTGTCTTTACAGCATATAACACATCACCCCTAAAATGTTTGGCAAAAAACGCTGCTGCTCGATTGAGTACAGCAGGTCTAAACACAAACTGTGGATCCTGAATTTTTTCGTAGTCTAAGCTTGCTAATGGTCGAATATAATCATTCACTGATGCCTACCCCCCTATTTAATGTGAGACTCAATATCTTAGAAAAATTTTAAAGGACTTGGTTTCCTTTTATCTATGATATCAAAATTTATAATAAGTACACACTTATTATCCTAATTTCAAGAGTAAAGGCGTTCCATTAAATAGAAAGGCTAGGATTTGCTGTTCCTTTATGCGGAAGGTCTGACGGCGAAGGGTTTTTGATAGCCAGCTCTGGAGCCTGGTTATACAGAGCCTTGCGGTATGCGACAATGCTAAATGGGAAGGTACCAATATATCCAAGAATAATAATTGTTAACGTAAGCCATGGCTTACTAAATAAACCTGCTGATAGTAAAACAATAATGATCATAAGGGGTAAAACAAATTTGTGCGGGATATGTACTTTTTTTAAAGAGAAAGTTGGGATTGTACTGACCATCAAAAAGGCCACAGTAAATAAAATAATTCCACAAAAATAAGGGCTTTTGGTAAATGAGAAGGACCATTCAAGTGACATAATAAGTGGGCTAATGGCCAGAGCTGCAGAAGCAGGTGCTGGTGTGCCTGTAAAGTAAGTAGCTGACCAAGCAGGGGTTGTTCCTTCGATGTTGCGTGTGTTAAAGCGCGCTAAGCGCAATGCCATACAAACGCTAAACAATAAAACAAGGGCCCAACCCATTCCCCCCCATTGTTGAAGGGCGAAGAAGTAAATTACTAATGCAGGAGAAACCCCAAAACTAATAAAGTCTGAAAGAGAATCAAGTTCGGCGCCAAAACGACTGGCGCTTCCTAAAAAACGAGCAAGTCGCCCATCAACCGCATCAAGAACCCCTGCCGTTAGGATGGCAACAACGCACCATTCCCATTTTTCTACGAAAGCAAAACGAACGGCGCTCAACCCTGTACATAAAGCAAGCACTGTGGCAATATTTGGCAACATGGCAGGCAAGGAATAACCTTGTAGGGGATGTTTTCTTAAACGACTTGGCAAGCGTGTTGAAAGCTTACGGCGTTTGGGTTTAAGGTTGCCATGATCTTCTCTTGCGGTCGTCTTTTTCCAGGCCATTAATGGCAAACCCCTTCGCGAATATCTTTTTGCGTTTGCGTCAAATCTGCAATCACTGTTTCACCCCCCACCATTCGCTGTCCCTCAATGATAAGAGGGGTAACATTTTCAGGCAAGTAGATATCTGTCCGACTACCGAAACGGATCATTCCGAAAACGGCTCCTGTTTGTACGGTATCCTCCTCCTTAACATCACATAAAATGCGCCGTGCAATAAGCCCAGCAATTTGTACAACGGCTACCCTAGCTTTATTAGGCAATTGAATGACAAGGGATTGGCGCTCATTGTGATCACTGGCTTTGTCAAGAGCTGCATTTAAAAATTGCCCGGCATGGTAAATAGATTGAATAACTTTTCCACCAATAGGGATACGATTCACGTGAACATCAAAGACATTTAAAAAGATGCTGATTCGATAAACTGGAGTTTTATCCATTCTGAATTCGGTAGGAGGAACCATGAGCTTAACGGCACACACAATGCCATCAGCAGGACTCACGATAAGCCCGTCTTGGATAGGGGTTATGCGTTTAGGACTGCGAAAAAAATAAGCACACCATCCTGTAAGGATAAGGCCAATCCATCCCAAAGGTTGTGCAACAAAAAAGAAAGCAAACGCCAGAATTGCAAAAATTCCAATAAAACGCCATCCCTCAGAATGGATCCGCATAGGTATGAATAAGGACATCGTATGTTATCTCCTTGACAGGGGGGATGTTTCCCCAACACTGCCAAGATGTGCGAAAAAAAACAAGGGGGGAAAAGATTCTAAAATTTCTCAGTTTATTAACCTACCGTTTTTTATACATCCTTTTTTAAGGAAATCTATCTCGTTGTTCTGTGTTGCCTTAGGATTAGGTATCATGGCGAGGCCAGAGTATTTCAAAATAACCTCTTTCAAATAACTTCGTTTAATATAGTTCTCTAAAAATGGTTCCTTGCCAACGAGATAAAGGAGAACTTTTGCATCAAGCACATCGCCTCCATGAAAACCATCAATAAATTCACAGTCGTTTGTTGATACTACCTTGTCTGGTTCTGTAAAATCGTAAATGTGTATTTCATGCTCTTTAAGTTTGTTTTTCAGATCCTGTATGTACGAATAATTATATTTCTTCATTTCTAAATTGACAGAAGGAGGTAATGGAGGAAAAAAGAAGATGATTTTTACTTTTCTATCTTGAAACAACTTTATAAGTTCTAAAAATTTCTGGATATGTACCTCAGATGCTAAAGGTGCGCGCTGAAAACGACTTATATTGCTTTGGATTTGATATATGGTTTCTTTAAAATTCATATCCTTAAAGCCATGAGCATTTCCAGTGATAATATCCGTATAATAATATAGCTTATCTCATTTAAAATGATCACATTGGATGGTGGAATTTAGTTGTTTTTAAGCTAAAAAATATAATCATTCTTTGAGGTGTTAGCTATAGGTGCCATCTGAAGAAAATCCAGAACCTTTAATTTTTCCTTTCACACCAATATTTGGATTGAAGTCAAGTTCATAAAAACGAAGGTATTGACCAACGCTAATGATACCCTCTCTTAACCATTTAAAGGGTTGTAAGAGATGCGCAGGATCGATTTTGTTAATCACCGGGATGTTAGCAGACATTAAGTGGTAGTCTGGCTTTTGGTAAGTATTATTGAACCACCAAAAATCTACACCACAAATGATCACTTCTGGACAATGCTCTTTTAATAATAATGTGGCCACATCTAATGCTTGGTGTATTGATGATGCCATAGAACCAAGATTATAAAAGGGTTTAGTAAAAAATGATTCTCTTAATTGAAGAACTCTAGACGACCCAAAGGAGATAATTTGTGGCTTCTTTGATTTGTATGAATATAGTTTTAACTCACTAACATCATTGAATAAGGCAGAACCATAAATAATTTCGTGAGGCTCAGGGTAATTTTGTTTATCATAAATATCTTTGGCTGATAAAAACTCTCCAGAATAAAGTAGAAAAAGATAATTCAAAAGCATGGGAATGGCTGATAATAAAACTAGGAAGGAATAAGTCCTTATATAGCGATGAAAATGTATGCCTATGATTGTATTGCTTATTGATGTTGATTTTGTGTCATTTGCCTGATGTCTACCACCTGTTTTCATATTCTTACCCCTTTATTATGGTGGTGATATATTTTTCTGTACTAAAAATTAAAATACAAAAACTCAATTTTTCTTGAAGAAAGAAGAGCCAGTATTATCCAAATCGTCATTATTGCCATGAGTATTGCATATGCCTGTGAGGGAACCCAACGTAAAGAAGTATCCAAATCAGCTGATTGTATATTAAAGTTCGAAAAATCTTTTTCGAATTTAACATAATTTACAAACAAGTTTTTGATGTTGGGCAGACACAAACAGATAATAATAGATGATACAAAAGCAGGTAGATAATCCCAAACATAGAACAATTGATTTTTAAAGAAACCTTCGTAATTGATAAAATTAAATTCTGGTATGATATCTAATAAGGTTGGTGAAACAGAAATACCATGAAAACCAAACATGGATTGATAAATTACTATTGCTGTTTCCAAAGAGTCGGATCTGAAAAGAACCCATGATATAATAACGCAAAATATAGTTAGTATCCAGCTAAGGACTTGATAACTAATGCTTTTATTGCTAGTAAGTCCCAGTTTTTTTAATAAGTCACGCCATAGATGATTGATAATAAGATAGATCCCATGAAGAAAACCCCAAAGAATAAAAGTCCAATTAGCACCATGCCACAATCCACCGATCAACATTGTTAATAAAAGGTTCCTATATCTACTGTGTCTATTACCCCCCAGAGGTATATACAGATAGTCTCTTAGGAATTTTGATAAGCTCATATGCCACCTGTGCCAGAAATCGATGATCGAAGCAGCCTTATAAGGAGAATTAAAATTGATCGGAAAGTGAACGTTAAACATTCTTGCTAAACCTATAGCCATATCGCTATATCCGGAGAAATCAAAGTATAACTGAAGTGTATAGCCAATGGCGCCAAACCAAGATTCTGCAAAGGATGGAATAATACCAAGACCAGCTGCATCAAAAATAGCATTCACGGATGGTGCTATGCCATCAGCAATTATAATCTTTTTAAAGAGACCTATAATAAAAATTGTGCCTCCAATTGATAGATTTTCCAGGGAGATCCCAACTTTTGCAAATTGAGGGGCAACGTCTTTATACTGAACAAGGGGGCCTGCTATAGAGTGAGGAAAAAAGCTGACTAATAGTGCAAAAGATCTAAAATTCCTATCCGCATAATTTCCATAATAACTATCGACGAGATAAGCAATCTGTTGAAACGTGAAGAAAGAGATACCCAATGGTAAAGCTTTATCTTGATAAGGTATTTGTACAGCAAGTATGTGAGAAAGATTTTGTGCAATAAAGTTGTAATATTTAAAGTAAATTATCAATGCTATATTGGCAGATACTGCTAAAAATAATACTAACTTATTATTTTTAATATATTTGCTTATGACAAAATTAAAAGATATGGAAGATATTAGTAAGCAAAGATTCGAAATACTATGGTACGCATAGAAAACAAAAGATCCTAACAATAAAACATTTAACGAAGCCTTTTTGTGGAAAAATCCAAAAATCACACACAGTAATGGCAAGAATATAAATATAAATTCAAAACTATTAAAAAGCACTGTTCAAAAAATTTTTAATCTATAAGTAAGTGTATATTTATATAAATTATTTCTGGGTAAATGTCAATCTAATCAAAATTCTTGAGTTTAGCTTCGCTGACCTTCGGTTCGACGCCCTAGATTTGGCTCATCCGAAGGAGAAATAGGGATGGAAATACCGCTTTGGATCGGTGGCTAAACCTTAAGAAAATCATCGGGAATGAGTATATATCGCTCTCAAGTTGAATTAAGGTTAACGGCGCAAATCTTTGGTCAATAAACTGGTCCAAAAGCTTTCAAGACTGTTCAGCATCGTATCTAATTGATTAGATTTTGATGCATCAATTCCTTCATGAGACAGCGCTTTAGCATGCATAGTAAAAAGATCATCCAGCTTGTCATGAAGTTTTAGACCCTTATCTGACAGCTTAACATGGCTAGATCGCCGATCATGAGCGCTGGGTTCTTGAACAAGGTATCCATTTTGAACCATCTTACGTAAATTATAGGAAACGTTGGAACCCAAGTAATAGCCTCGATTTGTTAGCTCTCCAACGGTTACTTGTCCTCGCCCAATGTTGTAAAGAACCAGACATTGAACGTTATTAATATCCCGAATTTTCATCCGCTCAAGTTCAATTTTGACAACTTCTAAAAAAAGACGATGAAGACGCTCAATCATAACGACTGATTTGAAGTAATTTTCTTTCATGATTCACCCCTCAAAAACTTTTGGTTCTATTTAAATTTACCGCTAATTAGTTAAAATTCTTTTAAGCCTTTAAAAAAATAATATGTGCTGTCATGAAAAACTTGTAGAGAAGCCTTATGCAACTTGTCTAGTCTCTTAAGACCAGACAAGAAGTTCATCGGGTATATTAATTTTTGGCTTAGCCTCTCCAGCTAAAATCATTTATAAAGTACACACAACCTGAAAACATGGTCCCACTGGTAACTAAAAGCCAAACCACTCTTTGCTACCAAGGAGAGATCTTGTACTTATAATGACAACCCTTGAAAAGATACAAGGAATAATGGATGATATCATACAAAATTTTATTAAAAAAGTAAAGTCTTTAGCTCATGATTATTCCTAAGAACAAGATAGCTTTAAGCTCTAATCCTTTAGATGGATTGCATGGATGAGAAAGGAGAGAAGGTGGAAAAGAAGATCAAAATTCTCCTAGTTGGTTGCGGGGTAATGGGGAGCGCCCTAAAGCAAGGATGGGAACGAACAAAGGTAACCTTTGACGTGAGCGTGATTGAACCTTCCAATCCTCAATATTTACCTAATGTCACTGCTTTGCCTAAAGAATATATACCGGATGTGGTTGTTTTTGCTGTTAAACCTCAAGCATTACCTCACATTTTGCCTCTTTATAAACAGTTTTCTGAAACAAAATGTTTGTTTGTTTCGATTGCTGCAAGTATTTCCTTAGAGACCTACCATAAGTACTTGGGAGATAAAGCAAATATTATTCGCGTTATGCCTAACTTGCCTGTTATTGTAGGACAAGGAATGACCGCTCTTGTAACAAAATCCTCCTTAAGTAAGCATCACCGGTCTTTAGGAGAAATTCTTTTTAGTTGCTCTGGGCAAGTGCTGTGGTTAGATAAAGACAGTTTGATGGATGTTGTAACAGCCATTTCTGGAAATGGGCCAGCCTATTTTTTTCGGATGGTGGAGTGTTTAGCCGCAGCGGGGGCTGCCTGTGGTTTACCGATGGAGGTAGCTATGCAGTTAGCTCGGCAAACAGCCATAGGAGCGGGAACTATGCTTGAACAGCTACCTGAAACTACCGTAGAATTACGTCGGCGTGTAACAAGCCCTGCTGGTACAACAGCCGCAGCTTTAAGGGCTTTTGACCAAGGTGATGCTTTAGCCAAACTGATACGAACAGCCGTAAAAGCTGCAATCCAACGGAGTCAGGAATTAGCACATGAATGAGGCAGCAATCTGGAAATTGGCCCATGAAGGGGGTATGACAGCCTTAACCATTGAACAGCTAGCAAACACGACAGGGCAAAATCCGCTCGATTTAAATCGTCTCTATCCAGATCCTGCTTTTATGGTTTTAGTTCTTATAGAAGAAATTCATCGCAAAGCTATGGAAACTTTGCCAGACTCAGGGCTGTCCTCTTTTGATCGCCTCACAGACATGGTTATGAACCACTGTGATGCCAGTCTTCCCTATCGAGAATCTATTCATCGTTTATGGGATGATTTAATAACCATGCCATTAACTTTATTAACCCTTCGCCCCTATATTCTGAAGATAGTTGGCCGTATTCTGAAAGAATCGGGTATGAGAGAAGACGACGCATGGGCGCCTTTTCGGTTGCGGGCTTACTTTGGTTTGTTTCTTTACGTATTTTATACGTGGCTCTATGATGAAACATCGCATCAAGAAGAAACCCTGATGTGCTTAGACGATGGTTTAAAGCGGCTGGGAAGTTTGCCATGGTAAACTCATTAGCGGCCAATGTCGTGATTATTGGGGGTGGCTTGGTCGGGGGAACGTTAGGGATTGCTTTGGCCCAACAAAAATTCAATGTTATAATCATTGATCGAGAAACCCCCGAAAGCTTGCTGAGTCCCGATGTTGATGGCCGAACAACCGCTGTTTCTTATGGATCAAAACTCATTTTTGACCATTGGGGTATTTGGGAAAAAATAAAAACAACCGCTGAACCTATTTTAGATATCCGCGTGTTTGAACGCCATTCTCCGTGGGCCGTTTATTATGACCATCGGGACATTGGATCAAATCCCCTTGGCTATATTGTGGAAAATAAACTTTTACGCCAAGGAATCTTTCATCGAGCCCATGAATTACAACCCTATCTGAGGTGGTTAGCGCCTACGCAAGTTGAAGGCACAAAGCGAAATCCGGGAAATGCAACAATCCATTTAACTGATAATAGGTCCATTAATACAATGCTCATTGTTGGAGCAGAAGGGCGTCTTTCGCCGACGCGTGACGAAGCTGGGCTGAAAACGTTAGGGTGGCGTTATGGACAAACAGCTCTCATTGCCCATGTCTGTCATGAAAAGCCGCATCAAGGATCCGCTTGGGAGATTTTTCAACCACAAGGTCCTCTTGCCATTTTACCATTACAGGACTGCCCTGTAACAAAAGCTTATCGTTCAGGTATTGTATGGACAGGCAGACAAGAAGATATGAACCAGCTTTTGGAGCTTGACGATATTGTTTTTTCAAAGGAACTCCTGAAAATTTTTCCCTATTTTGGGAACCTCCAAACATTTGGAAAGCGCTGGGTGTATCCTTTGTCAGCTATGGTTGCTAAGCAAACAGTTGATCATCGCTTAGCAATTGTTGGAGATGCAGCTCATACCATCCATCCAGTAGCAGGGCAGGGGGTAAATTTAGGCTGGCGGGACGCTAAAACGTTGGCAGATGTTTTGAACAATGCTCAAAAATTAGGGCTTGATATTGGCTCAAAAAGCGTCTTACAAGATTACCATCGGCGTCGGCGATTGGATACTTTATCAATTTTAGCCATGAGTGATGGCATGGTTCGCCTGTTTTCGAACGAATCAAGTATTTTGTTTTGTCTACGTACAACAGGCTTAGGGGTTGTTAACCAAATTTCCCCTTTAAAAAGACGGTTGATGCGACATGCCATGGGAATTCTCCAAAACGCATGAAGCTTGCATTGCAAAACTTTCCTCTTATGGGTGATAAAACAACGCAGCATCTTTTCCAAGTTTTTAAGGATGCGGGAGTAACGGCACGTTTTGTGGGGGGATGCGTACGTGATGCTATTCTTGGACGAGCGGCTCAAGACATCGATCTAGCCGTTCCCATTCCACCTGATGAAACCATTTGTATTTTAACTGATGCTCACATCAAAGTTATCCCAACAGGTTATGAATTTGGCACTATTACGGCTGTTTTTGATAGTCGGGTATTTCAAATAACATCTCTTCGGCAAGATTGGG
>Ga0116230_10000907_pt1 | contig 27008 bp, 17 predicted proteins | sample S1TSphfallax_3_FD_88678 | JGI IMG/M metagenome (GOLD analysis project Ga0116230, IMG submission 88678) | Host-associated microbial communities from peat moss isolated from Minnesota, USA - S1T2_Fd - Sphagnum fallax MG | ecosystem: Host-associated > Plants > Peat moss > Unclassified | place... | reverse complement strand
TCAGTTTCAATGGTGTCCAGAGGTTGTGCTTTATAACTTGTTCATATGTTATCTAGTCATGATCTGGCCTTCCAACATAAGGTCCTTGAAATGATGCTTTATCATAAGCTAGTGAAGCCAATGCTACCCACCTATCTATCCAACATTAAGGAGACAAAGAGTAATCACCTAATTGTTCAAAGTATAAAATCCGGTGTACCTACTCATCTAACCAATGGATGTTCAAGCAAACATTGTGCTACCAAAGAATTATTAGGGACTTTGGCGACAACAAAACATGCAAATGGTAGGAAGGTTGCCAAAAACCTTGGCTTGGATTGGCAATGTATTTATCAAACATTATAATAATGCTTCTTCATTGATGATGGTTTGTTGGATTTCTAATATGAGTCAAAAAAGTGGGAGGGGTTAAATGCATTTTCCCCACAAGTAAGACAACTTATTGTGGATTAGTGGACCGATGAGACAACTATATCTCCTGACCGTAGAAAGATTTGCAAGAAGAGAGTTGGGACTAAACAAATCATAGAGCACTCCACTCATTTCTTGCAAGTTTCCTAAATGAATGACTTATTATTTCAACTATAATTTTAATTATTGATTGGAATGCTACAAAGTGGGCTCTAAATGTTTGATGGGATGAATGGAAAATAAAACTTTCATATGCTTTGGTTTAGGGTTTTACTAATGAATTAATCTACTTGTGAGTTTCAGTTCTACCCACAAGCTTCGCCCCATTCACTTACTTGACTTTAATTTCTATAATTTATGTGTTGTAATTAAAGTTTTTCACTGCATTCAAGGAAAAGCATCATGATGTCATGGTTTAGCTCACAACATTTTCCAATTTGAAGTCTTGGTTCATGAAGCGCCAAAAGGAATGGAACACATTTTGTTGCAAATACCACACTGATCTTGTGGAGCTCAAAATTGGCCTCAACAACATGCGTTCCAAAGATGGAAGCACACATGCAAAATGTAATTGTCGGTGTGAGGGTGTTTGTTGCCCAATAGGTGTAGAAGTTGGATAGTGTTGTGCTTATCAACTATCTTTTCCAAGATTGATTGCATTGTGGAATTCAAATCTATGTCCCAAACCAAAGGTGGATGATTGGCATAAGCGTGATTGTCTAATGGGTGAATGCAATTTGTGTGGAATCAAAACCTTGAAAATCTACCCTATTGAACAAGTTCAAAGTACCTAGACAATGTAGTGGCAAAGATATACAAAGGTAGTTGTCAGACAAAAGGACAATGGGGATGCCTGCAAAATCATTCAACTTTAATATATGGATTCTTGAACCCCAAAGTTTTTGGAGTACCTACAACCCACAACTACATAGCAAAATGGCAAGATAAGGTAGAATTGCCATGCTTAATTTTTCCTTTTAGGATTTTTTAAGGTCCTTTGCAAATGCTTCATATGTGCAAGTTGTTTTATATAGGTCACCTAACATACAAGTTTAGTGTATTCTATAGGCCCTTTTGTTGGGATTGTGCTTAACCTTGACAAGGACTTTGAAAATCCTAAATCATTATTTTTCTTGTCTTGTATAGGTTTTTTAATACATGTTTTAGATCCTTTGCAAGTCCTTTTTCCAATCATGTGCAGGTCCTTTACATTTCCTTTTTCCATTCATGTGTAGGTGTATGTGTTTTAAGATTTATTTGTAAGCATGGGTAAGACATGGCATTTGCAATTAGATTTGATATAGGTTAATAAGGGTTTTAAATTGAAAGACGAGTTTACAAATTGCAACTTAAGAATAAACTAACTAGTATCACACCACATATAAATTTCCAATGATCTGGCATATTACCTATTATAATGTTTGGTTTTTTGATTCACTACCACATTTTAATCATAGACTGTTAATTTTCCACATAATCACCCCCAAAACCAAGCGTGTCATTGGATGCATCCTTAGGGTGTACCCCATCTAAACATGTACCTATTAAAGCACACAAGGGCATTCCAAACAGGGAAAAGGGCACACCACAAGGAAATAAGGGTATCCAAACCCATGAAAAGCCCACTGATGCAAATGAGGACAATGCAATTAAGGGGAAGGAACCCCAAGCAATCATAGGCACACCAACAAAAGATGTGGTAGCCCAAGCAACCAAGGATAGCAGATTGAAGGAGAAGGTGCAAGAAGCAAAGGCCACCCTACAAAATAGAAGCCACCACTAGTAAAGAAGGGTAGCCTAATGAAGGACAAGGCACCCAACCCATAATTAAAGGATCCATTGAAAGAGGTGGCATGCAAAGAAAAAAAAGGTAGTTTAACCGAAGAAAAAACAACAATGGATGTGGCTAAAAGCACCCCATCCAAAAACCAAAAATGAAAAAGGGTGAAGTGTGAGGCACCCAAGCAAAAACCCTTGACCAAACCCATTGGGCCCATTGGTGACCATGCATCTAAGAAGATGAAAGCTTGGGATGTTATTAAAAAGCAAACTAATTGCTCTAATGATGGGCTTGAGTTTGAAGAATCAAACCCTTGTGATGGATCAGATTTTGATGACGAATCGGATGGTAAGCCACTATCCAAATATGTTGTCCAAAATTAGCTACAAAGGTGCAGGAGTGGTCAAAGGACTCAATCCAGCCTATAAGTACTCGCACTAGAGGTGTAGAAACTTGTAGCACTACTATAAAAAAAATTAACATGGTACATCTTTGTTCGCTTTGACTGTGCAATTTTGAAGGCATTTTCATTTTTATAGTTAGGCACTAGATCTTTATGAGAAAAGCCAACCATTTGTATTGGTTGTGTAGCTAAATGACAACATTTTTCTAGGACTAACTTAATTGTAGTTTACATTTCAAAACTATAATCATTTGGTGACTTGTTTGTTACAATGGACATAAGAAACATGGGAACAATTTTGTGGATGGCAGTGGGGACAATGCTATAGGGGTTTCCTTGTAGATGGCAATGGATGTAGTCTCCTTGGCAATAGGACTACCATTTTGTACCCATTTTTGTAAATGCATAACTTTTTGTAACTTATATTGCTGGAATCAAACATGTATGATGTGGCAATTGGTAAGCACTAAAATCTAATATACAATTGATCAATGGGTATGAAATGTTTCATGTCCATTTTTGTAGTCTAAAACTTAACATTTCACATGTTTGGGCAACATCTTCATTGATCTTCATTGATTATAATCATTGTGATTATGTTAATATTCACATAATCAAAACAATGGTTTCACTAATACCATCACCATACATTTTTTGGTGATGGATCTCAACAATGCACCATGAACCTACTTAGAAGATTTGATTAAAACCTAGAGCTCCATCACCAATATTTGTATTAGCCAAACCAAACTGTATAGTTTGACAATTCACAATGTTACGTACCTAGTGCATGCCCACCTGAGTATGTGGGGAGATGGTCAATGCTAGACGAGACCTCATATTGATTAAAAAAAAACCATTGTTGGCAAAGAACATCATTGCTGAAAAGGACCTGAACAATGTTGGGAAAGAACATCATTGTTGAAAAGTTTGAATATGTGTCCACATTACTAGAAAAGGACATGAGCACTGCTGAAAAGCCTTATGGGACATTATTCAAAAAGCATTAGAATGCTACTTGAAGGATTTGACCATTGCTTGAAAGGACTTCAATCCTAAAAAAAATTGGTCTTTTAGGATTAACTTGTTACAATGTTAAGAAAGGACTTCAAGTGCTTAGAAAAAATTAAAAAGATATCAGTGTTTAAGGTTGCAAGACCTATAATATATAGGAGTTTTTGTATATTGTGCACATTATCAATCTAACCACATTGGATTGACATGTTACTAGGGGAAAAAAAAAACCATGTCTTATCGTAGGTTGATCTCAAGAGTTCAACTTTACTTTTACATAAGGGTGTAAAAGCATGGGCCAAGTAGATACACCATCAAGGACATAAGTTGTTTTAAACAACATTGCTCAAATTTAGCTCACTGAACTTGGAATGTTCTATTGTCCCAATGTTACAACAAAGCTTTGGATCAAATTATAATCCTGGATATAGAAATTTGAATCAATGCATTATAACTAATAAAGCTTTGTCTTTCAAATAAACTTACAATGAACTTTAAACATGACAAATAAACACATCCAACAAACTAATCATCATTGTGCATAAGCCTTATGTCTTCAAATGATTCTTCAATTAATTGAGAAGTGTCATTGGGCAATTCAAATGTTGGAAAATTTTCTTTGATAGTATGCGATGCTAGAGGCATCGCAAAATTTGATGTACACACAAGTGGGAGTAAACATAGCTAGGTTGCCCACTATCATTAAAATAATGTCTTGCTTCTTGGCTGAATTAACTCATAATATCACCCTTGAATGACACAATCTCCTTCATAATATGTTTTTATGTAGGCATCAATGAAGGTATCTGTCACCATATGCTTTAGTTTGTCACAAAGTAATAACCAAAATTATTCTCCATTCCTACTTTCACAAGGCACAACAATGTTGTCACCAATAGTAGCCCCATTAGCAATAACCTCTCCCCCTAGGCCATATTTTGTTTCTTCTTCCATTTCCAACATGGTTTGGTGCACTTTGGGTCTATCAAACACATCTAGTTGGACAAGTTGCCATGTTGGAGCCAATGACTTTTGGTTACACTCCACTTGACTATTTGTGCCTTTGACATACAACACAAAAACATGATAGATGTCAAAATTGGAGGAGTGTAGAATCTTGACTAGAAACACTTTTGATTTAGGCACACATATCAACCCCAAACAATGAAGTTCAAATGATATGAAATTATAGCAATGGTTAACTACATCAATGACCACTAGGTTTGAATAAAGAATGCAAGTGGAGATTTGGATGCACCTGCTGCATCCCTCTACTTCCAGCAAATGTTGCACATCCATATGTGTGAATCCTATCAACATCTATTGGTAGAATTTCCCAAAAGATCTTATGCACAAACCTTTGTACATTCAAGTGAACAACATGTGAAACCCCTACATATGGTAGATGCATAGGTCTTATAATTTGGATTGAATATGGTCTACTTTGAAATTGTACCAATAACACAAAAGGAGTGGTTGATGTTAATACAAATTAAATAACCTAAGCCTTATCAAACACTTATGTTATTGGAGCTAGTGAAAGGACTTTAAAATTTAGGTGTTTTAGAAAAGTGCCTAGAAAGGACCTATAAAGGACTAGACATCAAAATCAATTATAACAAAACATAGACAAAGGGCCAAAAAAATTTATGTTTTTCAAAAAAACACATTAAAAGGATTTGAAAAGAACTAAACAACAACATAACTTATACTAAATCACCATTTGATTTATAATAAACCATCAAAGGATACAAAAAGGATAGGTGATTATTTAGGTTTTTAAGAAAAGCACCTAGAAAGGACATGTAAAGGATTAGACATCAAAATTAATTGTAACAAAACATAGACAAAGGACCAACAAATTTTAGGTTTTTTAGAAAAGCACATAGAAAGGACTTGAAAAGGATTGGACAACAACATGATTTATACTAAATCACCATTTGACTTATAACAAAGCATTAAAGGATACAAAGAGGATAGGTGATTATTTAGGTGTTTCATACAAGCACATAGAAAGGACATGTAAAGGACTGGGCAACAAAATTACTTATAAAAAGATAGATTTATAAAGGACCCATTAAGGACTAGCATTTAGGTGTTTCACAATGTTGGGTTGCTTTGTAAGAGTGGAAGTTGAAATTATGTCATGTTGGATAGCCCCAAGCTGTTGGGCATCCTTATGCTCTACACCAACACGCTCACAACCATTTAATTAACCCTTTGAAACTTCCTAACCATTGAAATAACTAGGCTCCACCCCCATAAAAAAACTAGAAAACTAGACAATTGGATAACTATATATGGGAAATAGCTTACCATGGATGTTTTTAGTTGTCGTAGAAGGATCTTGGACCTCCATCCCAATAATGGAACATGTGGTTGGATTGTTAATTAAGCTATTGACATATTTTTTCTCCACATTCATGTCTGCCACAATTTCGTTGCTTTGGACCATTGGCTTATTAGGAGAACCCTCCAAGTTGTCATTAGTTATGGATAATCTGGCAAACCTTGGAGAAACCATCTTGAGGGACGACATTGGGCATGATGGTGTTGCACTACAAGGATTATGTGTTGGGTTATAGGTGTTATTAATAGGTATGCTTGAAATTGCACCAACTAGGGTGAATTTTTGTTTCTCATTTGAATTTGATCCAAGTCCAGTCGGCATGGGTTTTATGTCCAAGTCCTCACTTGTACATACCACTATTTGGGATAATGAGAAGTCACAATTTGCCATATGCAAAACTATAGAAATGGTTCAATTATGACATGTAAAAAACAAACATGCATTGAAATAACTGTTGTAAATTAAACACTAACATGGGAAATCATGCACATTGACCTTTGTGGTCTCCTTCAATTCATTCAAGAGTTGAACCCATTCTTCTTCAAGACCCATCTTTTGTGCTAGAAAAGATAAGTCCTGATCAAGGTCTCTAAAGCTCCAATTAGACCACCAAACAAGGTGTAACCATTGATTACATATCTTGCATCTATTGTTCATCTTCAAATGCTTCCCTATACATGCCAAATGGTAGGTATGTAGGTAAAAGGTGACAACAATGCCACCATAGCAGTACCATTGTCCACATAAACCACATTTGTTGATGATAACCATACTAGGATCATCACCTTGGGGTCTCTCAGGATGTAGGATGGGTTTAGGCTAGAAGGACATCCCACCACCTTTTTACATTTGTAACAACTATGTGGAGACTACAACTTCCTCCCATTCCAAGTTTGTTAATTCCAAGTTTGCTGCAGAAACATCATGTTGCAACTTGATGTGTTCTAGTTGTGCTTCATTGTGTGCTACCTCCCCCATGGTGGATTGCTTGATCTTGTCTTCCAATATCATTTGTTTGAATTTTAGTTTCCACTTTCAGCACACATTGAACAAATATACAATTTTTTTTACTACCACATTGCTTACATATTATTACACCTTTAATTACTTGTCCAAATTGTTTAGTTACTTGTCCAAACTGCTCCCACAATATATATAAGGACAATGCAACAATATCAAAGTTCCACATAGACCTTGTGCAAAAAGTTATTGGTTGTGATTAAATGTATTGAAACATGCCACCCCAAAAATATAAGGAATGTGTTTGATGGCATACAAGTTCCATGGTAGGTTGGCCTTTTTGCTAGGCCTTAGATAAGACTTGCTCAACCTTTGTTAGTTCTACTTGCGTTTCTTCCACTATTGTTTTCCAATCTTGAAAATTGTATTTTATGCCCAACAACTTGTTGAACACAATGCTTTCATCTAGTTCCAATGAGCTAATCTTGGACTTACATAGAATATGTAGCTTTTTCAAATCTAGGAGTTTTGTAACTTTTTGGATATCCTCAATTGACACTCCACTAGGTCACTTGCTCATTGTATAGGACGATTGCCCCATGCCATCCTCAAGGGGTGCAAAAGAAACATCTTCCAACCCTAGGTTATTCGGTGCCAATTGTGATACCTTGACCTTTATATTGGGAATCATGCTCCCACCACTCTTTGAAATATTTATTATTTGTTTTATTTTCACTACCCCTAAACGCCCATTGCTTTTTACCTCATCCCTCAGTGCCTTTTCTTTTGATGTTGATTTAACTACTTTAGCCCGGTTGATATTAATGCCCTTTGATTCAACAATGAAACCTTGCACAATCTAGGTAGGCATTTCATAATTTGTAATAGATGTTGCCCCAAAGACCCTCCAATAAGTCTCCTCCATACCCGCCTTGTTTTCCAACTTCAAGCTAGGGGACTTCATTTTGAATTTCCTAGATCCCCCAAACAAAAACCAACATTCCACTACTATGACATGCTTACTCTCTAGGTTGTACTTTGGATCAAGGCTAAAAGCTTTCAACTTCCTAACAATGGCAAAAAACATAGCATCTTGTTTCTTGGTGTCCATTGTGGCCAATTTGCCAAAGGCATTTCCTTCAAACCCTTTTCAATTTTTGGTTTTTTTCGCATGGTTGCCCTACAAGAGAAAAGAGGAACAAAACAATTGATTGAACTAAGTTCATGTTAGAATTCATGTACATCAACCGCGAGTGTTTATTTTTGTTATTTGCTAGTGGTTATGTAACATCTTATGTGTTTACAAAGGAGTTACACCTTATATCAAACCTTTGTTAGTCATTTTTCACTAGTGGTTCACACTTCCAAACCACTAGCAATGCTTATAGGCAAAAGTTATTATTGGTTTACAAGTTCCCATTAGAGAACTTATAAGGATGTTGCCACATTTTTTTCCAATTGCTAATTAAATGTCCATTTCCTACAAGTATGAGCATGAAACTTTATACCTAAACCCAACATTAATCTATGGTTAATTATGTGTGAAAGCACCACATGTGTAGTTCAAAACACAAAGAAAATAATTAAAACATTACTTTAATAATAAATTGATGGCATTACATGGAGCACTAGCAACAATAATCTACTTGATACACTTGTAGTGGGTTTAATCATCAAATCGTTGTCATCATACAATGCATAACATGTCCAAAAATGGGGAATGCACAAGCACCCCTCTAAATAAATTTACAATCATTAGATTTTTCAATAACAATGTCATTATTCAAGGTGTCATGTGTTGCTAAAAATAGTAGTGGGGAAAAAAATTAGATTTAATTAACAACTACAATATTAGACAGAGACAAATGGTAATAGAAATCAAATTAAATGATGGACCTAAAATACTTGCAAAGAGTCCCAAACCCCAAATTCTTGTCTTCTTGATTAAAGATCCCAAAAAAATTATTCCAAAGCACTTTGCATCCAACAACCCATTGGAAAGGCATACAATCCACACATCAACCTCAAATATTCGATGGGCAACCAATGCACATGTAATCTATATTACTTGTTTATCACAACTAATATCCACCACTACCATTAAATGTGACCTATATACAATCATTGACTAGCAAAATCAAGCCTAAGCCTAGCTTCATATGGTGTTTCCCAAACATCCTAACTGTTTACCAAAAAACCCCAAAAATTGCCTTAGTGCTTAAAGTGTTTAAAGTGCTTAAACAAAGTAGTGGTTAACACTTTTTAACCATGCATCTATTGTTAATACCAGTGACCTTCCTTCACAACCAATCTCCTTGCTTGAGTTTAAACCACTCACCTTAGTTACCAACCACTTTCCTTCCTTTCCAACCACTCACCTTATTACCCAACCATTATTCCTACTTTCTAACCACTCACCTAATTTACCAACCACTTTCCATACTTGACTTCCAACCAAACCCCTTACTTTCCAACCACTCTACCTACTTGCCTTCCAACCACCTCCCTACTTTCCAACCACACCCCTTACTTTGCAACCACCACCTAGTTGCTTACCCTAAACCCCCCCACTTTCCAACCACACCTCCTACTTGCTTTCGAACCGCTAACCCAACATTGCAACCATTGTCCTTACTTTCCAAGGTCCATTGTCCCTATTTGCCTTGCAACCATTAACCCTAGATTACAACCACTCTTTTAAATTATTGTCCAACCACACTTTTCATTCAAGTCCTGAATGGTTCAATTGAGATGAATGACATAATAGTCCTAATTAGAATTTTTGAATTTTAAACATGTACAAAATGTCTACCAAGGTTGCTATTACCAAAATCCAAGTTTACCTTTATTAAGATTTTGAAACAAGGTGGAAGAAAATTTTGTTCTTAAATTGTTAACCTCCCCACAAGGACTATTTGTGCATGCACCTTGACCTCCGAAATGTTTCAATCAGTACATCAAACATGGTCATGAATCATAATTTAGTTATTATATGCTAATGAACCACACCAAATTTTAGTATATTAGTTTGTGCAATAATGGAGAACCCAAACACTTCTTAAATTTAACTAAGAAATAACTTATAAATAATTAATTATGCTACTAAATGCAAGTCTTGGTTCTTTAAACCTTAAACCTTGAAACATTCTGCCAAGGCATTTACTCCCAATCCAAAGTATTGCAACCTAGAGGATTGCACAAGTACTTTCCCTTTATTTGAAAGGTTTTATCTATCATACCTTAATGAGTCATCATAGTCATAAAATTCATTTTTTGATGAATCACTTCAAGCACTTTGTTCTTATGATTCTTCCAATGTTTGTTGATCAAGAGCCATCTCCAAGTATACCCATATAAAGCGATCCTAATCATAGCTTTTACTATCTATTAAGGTCTTCCAAGCCTTATTAATAGCACACAAATTACACAATACTTTGAGTCTAGTCAAATTAGGTGTAATTTTGAGTATGAAAGGCCATATGCACTTTATGATTGGTTCATTAGGGAAGGACATAGTCCCATTTCTACTCATGGCCTTTGTCAAATTTTGGTATATTGCCCTTTAGATCCAAGTTGAAGCCAAACCAAAATTGAAGAAGTAGGAAAAAACCCCATTAGATTAGCATATGTACTCCTTTTTAGAGCCAACGTGTATATGTTCTTTTGCTTTGAATTACCACAATCAAGAATATTGACAAATCCATCTTGTCTAAAATATAAATTATTTGCAGGAAAATAATTAGGAATTGTGATTTCTTACAATGCATATATACTCATGATTAAGTCTACTAATTCATGGCACTAAACATGTGGGAAACATAGACATGACTAGTGTCGCAACCCCACTTGGAGGCAAGTGTGAGGATGAGACTCACACTCCCTAAAATGGGAATTGGGGGTCCTCTGGGACTCCCGCAACTTCAGAGCTCGACAGCAGAGGGAAAAACACCTTGCCTTGAGGTGTTATTTATACCGTTGGAAAGGCCTTGAAGTGTCGATGTCGAAAATGGCCTCGCATGAGCCATTTGGACATTTGCAGCACAAGTTATGGGCAAAAGAAGGGTCGGGAGTCAAACTGGCAGTTTGACTCCCGACCACAAAAAGTCGGGAATCGACCCGATCTCGGTGTGTGCAGATGGAGTGCGACACACCGTTGGAAACCTCTTGACGAGAGTTACAAGTTCGCTTCAGACCTCATCACAATCCGAGGTCTGAGCTAAAAGTTATGAGTTCCCAAAGTCCCAGAAGTCTAAACTAGGATAGTTTCGAGACTCCTCCTTGGGAGTCCTAGGAATAAAAGCCATTTGGATGTGGGTGCCGCGGAGTAACACAGAGAATAATATATGGGGGAAGGTGGTGGCTTCCCTCGAGTCCGGGCCGTGGTGAGTCAAGTGAGTCCAAGGTCGCCCGTGGCTTGTCCCAACACCAAATGGGTGTAGAATGAGTTATAACCAACTTGTTGGTTGGATTTGGATGCAGGACCGAATAACTAAGTAGCTTGGCCCTCTTCCTAGTCTAATCCCGGAGCTTTCAGCACGCCCCTCTCACCCCCTTTAGTGCTGGAAGCTAGGAGTGGCACCAAGTTCCATCTACTTCCGCCTTTTGACATAGTTGGACTCTTTTGAGTCTAACAAGGGACTTGGGGGCGCGTCAACTAGAACACATGGTGCATATGGCATAAAACATAAAAGAGATAGAAAAAGGCTAACAAAGAGCTCCAAAGATGATTTTGTGTCTAGTGTTTGATGAATAAACCATCAACAAACTACAAAACATGTTGTTAATGCAAATTAATTTAAATGAAACATTGTTGATAACAAAAGTAATTTGCAATAGCAACTATGTCCATCAAACTAACTACATAGATTTGCAAAATTGGAGAATGATCCATACATGCAAAATCAAGGATTACATATATGCACAAGACTCGTTATATTAGTAGGTGCTCCACACTGCCAAAATCAAGGATTACATATATGCATAAGACTTACTATATTAGCAGGTGCTCCACATTAGCAAAATCAAGGATCAATGATCTACGTTCCACCTTTACTAATCACTGATCCTATTGCCACAATTGAAATCAGAAACTTGATGTGGAGGGTGCAACAGAAAGGTTTTAATGAGAGTTGCAAAAAAGAGTAAGAGAATGCATATAAGTTTTGCATGCTATAATAAAATTAATAAGAAATTTGCATGCATGTATTATAATAGCAATTTGTTGAAAGATTATATTGAAACCTACACACAAATGACATTGTTGTTATCATTGCACGTTGCATGGATCCAAGCGCATGCGTTGAACAAAGTTTGATGCCAACTTTGGAGCACATTCCATAGATCATCCAAGCTTTGTCATAGTGCATATAACACATCACTTGTAGCAACAGTACTTGCATTCTCTACAAACAATTTGCACAAACTTACAAAATTGGACACCACAAAATGTACATAGAATTCAAAAATCAACATTAGTATTCATTCCAAGTTTCGGGGAGGTTACCTATTCACTAGTGTTTGGGCAAAAAAACCTTCCTAGGAGCTTGTGTAGTTTATGTAGAACACCCATGAACTTTGCAAAATAATTTTGTGAATATTCCTTCTCCTTCACTTGCTTTTCAAACTCTTGCCAAAATGATGGCAATAATGATGGTGCTTGTGCTAAACACTAAGAACCTAAGAGAAAGAAGCGCACTAATGGCAATGGTGATTGTTTGTCACAAAGAACTTGAAAGACAAAGAACTAATATGATGGCGATGGCGATTATTAATTTCGAGAAACATGAAAAAACGACTGTACATACTATCTATGAACATGAATGAACATGAGCATTAGGGTTTAGTTGCGTTGCACATAATTCATCTTATGTAAGTTTAAAATCAGCCAATTAAATCTTGTCATGTTGTAGTGTGAAAATTCTAAGCACTATTTCAAAGGAATCCACTACTTCTCCCAAAGTAAACATTTTGGTTCATTTCTTGGCGTTTTTACTCACAATGCATGGTTTGAGGTGTAACAAAATTAAACTTATTACCATCATTCACCACAAAAAAAATGATAGTGGAGAAACAACTATGGTGAGATCCATGCTTATGGATTTAAGGTTAGTTTAACTTTTAACACTTCCTATGCAATTTTTTCTTTTGCATCCAAGTTGCTTAGGGTTTCAATGCTTTCAAAAACATCTGGTGTTGGTTCACTTAATATTGAAATTGAGCCAACCATTAGCCTTGAAACCTCAATTAAGTTCCCCATTTCCAAGTCAATAACATCATCATAATGCTATTGCAATTCCTCACTGAAGTTGAATGTTTTCATTTTTGCCATTTTGCCTTTGACTTTGTGAGAAAAATAATGAATTCCAAAATTGGTTGGGATTTTTTTATTGTTTACAAACAAAATTACAAATAAAGTAGGTTGTGCTTTTGGATGCAATAGGATTTGGTAAAGATTTAACAACAATTTGGTTTTGAAAACTCTCACACAAAGAATCAAGATTTAAGACCCTAATCCAAAATAGGGTTTGGAACTTCTAAACACAATTAGTATAAGGTGTCAAAGTAGTAATAAGGTTTTGGCTATTGGCCTTTCAATTCCAAACATGTAAATTAAAAAAATTGGTTGAGGTTCATAATTAGAGAATAAATAAATGGGTCCATTCACGATCAGGGTACCAAAAAAAGGAAAAAAAGACTTCAATATTTTGTGGGGCTACTTTTTGCAAATAACATTTCTTTGAAACAAATTTAAGTGAGAAAAATTGATTAGTCCAATTTAAGATAATTCATGTGACAATGGCGACTTTTTACATTCATACATAATTGTGTATGAATATTTTGGTTTATAGCCATAAACGTAGAAAATCCCAAAAAATCTCAAAATGAATTTCAATGGACAACCAAACATGTTTTTTTGGCAAGATTATTTCCCGCACATGTGACTCAAACACTTAAAATTAGACATTTTGAACCCATTGAACATAGTTTTTCTATCAAATGGTTAAAAGAATGAGTCCTTTGCCTTGTAACCCTTCTTTCAAAATTTCTAGACTTTGACATTTTTGTATGATTTGGTTTTTCATCAAGTTCATCCAATGAACATGTACTTTCATAAAAGGGGGACATGTTTTTATTGTACAAAAAAGTTTGAAATCAATTGTATGACTTTATGCATTCCTTTTGATTCCTTTTAAAAAAAAAAGTAATTTAAACACTGGATATAATTAGTTTACAAGACTCAAAATGACATTTATATAATATTCAAATTTATTTTTTTTAAATTATTAATTTAACAAGACATCTTTTTATTTATTGGCATACAACAACACTCTATAACTATAATAATGTAAGATTAAAAAAATCCAAAATTACCTTTTATAGTCCATAAAAACTTAGACACTCCTTTTTGGTACCCCAATCGTGAATGGACCCTAACCCTAACCCTCAAACAAATAGTGAACTATGAGAGTTCATGGACAATGAACTTCATAAAGTGTTTTGTAATAATACTAAAAATGATAGAGCTTTAAAACAAAGCTTCCATACTAAAGCTTAAACCTTTTGAAAACTATCACCTTAGGAAGGGCAATTCAAGATTCATAAAAGACAAACATTAGGTATAAAAGAGACAACTTGAATTCTATAGAAATGAATTCAATGCTTCAAAGATGTTGAGAGAAGATTGCATTGAAGCAAAATCATGCATTCCTAATGTAGCTTTGTCTCTTCGATTCCAACTTTGGTCAATTTGTTGCAAAAATCAATTGATGCTTGCAATATCATTGAAAGGAAAGCACAAAATTGCATTGAAATATTATAAGCAGTTATTGAATTTAAGTAGAGGTTGAAGGAATTTGTCTTAAGTTCTGAATTTCAATGAAAAGCAAAAGGGGTTAAGTTGTCAAAAGCCAAAATGAAAGGCGATGGAAACAAAAAATGACTTAGGTTTACAATTTTAGGTTTAGGACAAACAATGAATACCTAAATGGATGAAAAAAAGATGAATATGAATAAATTAAGATGAAAAATGAGAATGATAAAAAAATAACCGACCTAAGTGAATGAGAGAGGTCCACATAGGGGTCTAAGTAGGGTATTGATTTTTCTTAAAGTGATGCCATGCCAATTGAGTATTCAAGAGTATCATAAATCCTAATACCTAGCCAGGCAGGTTCTATACAGGGTATCTCATGTAAATAGAACTGGCAAGTAGATTATTTGGTACCCGTACCCAGAACCGGGCTGATACCCAGGTCGTTTTTCAATATCCGGCCAACACTGGTAATAACCTGGGGGAAATATTTGGAAGACCTTACCACACGGCATTTCCTGCTCACGAGGTTGCCACACATTTCCAGCAAAGATCCCTGTGACGGGGCATTATGGTTTGGGAGGTCTGCTTAGACGACCATTAATCCTAAGGTAGAACCAGAGCTGTCAATCGTGACCACTCCTCGGGTGTTGTGCCTGGGGTTGCAATGTTGTTAGGGCATTACACACTGAGACTTCGGGCTCAAGCTTGGCTTCTTAGGACGTAATGCCTTGACAACAGCACCTTCCCCTATACATAACCCATGAGAACAGTACACTAATTAGGGTGGGCAGTACAAGTAGTAACTTTCCAAAATTTCAAAATTTGCAGGGATTTCACAATTTTTCATCTGATTCCCATGGGATCATGGGGATCTCTCTCTTCTTCATTTGGATTTTGAGATTCTTCATCCACTGCTGGACATGGGCTTTATGCCGCTTTGAGGAGGGCTGAGCGGAAACATGGGACCCGCATTGGCTCCCTCCTTTGCACAGGTCCCGGCTTTACCCTACACTTTAGCAAAATAAGTTGAATTTACTGTAGAAATACAATAGAAATAAAAAAATTCCGAATCTTTTTGTTGAAAATAAGACAAAATTTGTGGGAAAAGAAAAACCACTTCTTGTAAGTGACAACAAGTTGATTCTGATGAATTCTGTGAAAAAATTACTGTCAGATGACCAAACGGATAGACAAAGAATGAGCCTCTGTGGGTCCCCTTCCTAACAGGCGCAGAAAACGGTCTAATGGCTCCCTCTGTTCGGAAGCAAAGAGGACCTGAAATTTGATTTCTGAGTGCGTCCCTAAACGGAGACAAGCCTGACTACAAACTTCTTGTTGAAAGGCTAAAACCATGTGGACTGATCCTATCAAGGTTGCTATGCTAGATCCCCAACTGAACGTTCCAGAATGTCTACCATACCGAATCCTCCTGAACTCACAACATAAATTCTGGAAAGACTCATTTGCTCGAATCCTCCTGAATTCACAACATAAATTCTGGGGCCACAGCTTGCGGCTCGTCTGTCAGCTGATTTCAAGGTCATTAGAATGGACATGCATTAATCACACAGAAATATTTCTTGTGCAGATCTCTCTCTTTCTGACCTCTAGGGATGTTATCACTTAAGCAGGTTAGTCTTCTGATTTGTTTTGAAAATTTCTCTTTCCATCGCAGTTGTGCAACTTCACCTGAGGCTATATGCAACGTTTTTTAGGTGAAATTTCATCACTAGGCCACAAAAAACAGATGCAATGCAAATCCTACAAAGGATTTTTTTGAAAAAATGGCGCACAGTCTCCATATTTCGAGAAAAAGCAAGTGGAAATTGCCATATTTAAACCATAGCTGATAGAGTGTTGCCAGGATGTAGCGGGGTTCCAAAAAAATTAGACTTTCCTTTATGACATGTAGCCAAATTTGGCTAAGTGCTCTTGTGGATGGTCCCCAACCCACCTACCTCACCAAAATTGAAAACAAAAATCCCTGGATGGGTGTCTGCAAAACAAATCTACATTTTCTCAATAAAACTAAAGCTGTGGAGAATTTGAAAAAAGATGAGAATTAACTTTTTGTTATTATACAGTGAGAACAATATGTGTAATTCGTTTGGCCTCAGGGTTACATTGCAACTTGAGTCCTGATTGCTAGAGGGTTAACCTTTGCCTTGTGAACGAAAACATGTGTAGCTTTTAAAAACAAAAGAATTGGAAAAAAAATCTTGGCTATTTATTAACCTGCATCCTAGACTGAGGAACCACTGTGGTCATACAAATCACTTGTATAATAATAGTCTCCAAATTTTATGTTTAGAAACATAAATGATGTTCAAGATATGTGTACAGTCTACCCCAGTGTTAATGAATCTTGAGTGTGAGGTTTATTGAGGTGGGTCAGAAATTGATGGGACTTAAAGTACACTTGTGAACCTATACACACATGCTGATTTTCGCCAATATTTCCAACATACTTTTTGAGCTCTCTTACCATTACGCCACTAAATCTCCACTTCACAACTTGCTACACAATAATTCAATTGTATCAATATCTTCTAATTATGTCTCTAAATATGATTGTTTAGTTAACATTTTTTTTTTCATTCTTATGAGAAGCAAATTGTTGTGTAAATAGAAAAATATCTTCAAATTAGTCTAAAGACATATCTTGTGCCACTCTGTTTGATGATATGTATCTAACATTCATTTTTAATTTTTTGAATCTCTTGAACATAGAATTCTACAAAAACAAATTATGACTCTTCAAAAGTTCACAAAAATGGAGTGGATGCTCCTACATCCATAGCATGTGGTTGATGTGGACAGGTGAATTGAGTCCCTTCATACTATATATAATGCACATGATTTAAACATGTAATTGATTCATTAGCATGCATGTGCAATTCTAATTCTTTCATTTCCTGTTTTGTGGAGCATAAATGGTCATGTATATCTTAATAATTTAAAATCCTAGTGCCAACATCTATACTGTTATTGGTGGGAAAAATCAATTAATCTTCTTTGGCACATTTGGAAAATGTTACGCATGCGGAATAGAAGGGCGTCTAGTAATACGCACTTTATACGGATTTTAATTCAATCTTGAAAAATGTCCGGAATGATTTTATGACATGCATAAGTTTTCCACACTCTTTACGCATTTGAGAAAACGAGTTTGGGAATACTTCATTCAACCTTAAAGAAATTTCGTTGAAAGGGAAAAAAACCAAAGTGAAAAAGCAATTTCGTTTCAAGAGCATTTTTACTTGTGTTCCAAACCAGTTGTCTTCAACAAAGGTTCCCACCATATCAGGCAGTATCTGCGCTCCACTTTCCTTTCTAGCTGAGCAGAACTGAATTCCTCCTCCCTAAGTTCATGAAGTTCTCAGAGTCTGGAATTTGCACCTATTCTCTTGAACTGATTTTTGACAAAAACCACATTTACAAAAAAAACACACACACGACACATGTCTTTTCCATCCCTGGCATTGACGTCTACCTATATAGGTAATCATTTTAATCACAATGTTGCTTGATTGAAATGATTAACTATGTTTATGTAGGGAACACATGATCTTACTGGAACGGATGGATCCAAAGGAAAAATCTACAGATCTCAAGATTCTTGGAGCTTCAACTAAAGCTAAGTAACTGGAAGTTACTCTCCTCTACATTGCAGTTTAATGATCAGCTGTTTGAAACTAGTTAGCTGATCATATTGTCCACTAGTTATAGCTCCATTTTACTCTGGTTTGTGTAACTAGTGCATGGACTAGTACCACTACAACCATAAAGCTCCAGCTTCCTTCAATAGAGGAACAAGACTTCCGTTGATATGGGCGGCCATGACGTGGTCCAGACCTCCGATGAGCTTCCCTCCAACGAACACGGCAGGCACCGGCTGCGAACCCCCCAGTAGGCGAAGTAGCGCCCGTTCTAGATCAGCCGCGGTCCCGGCTTGCAGTTCGTCCAGCTCGTACACAGTCGGGCCGACGCCCAGGCCGCAGAACAGACGTTTCACGACATGGCACATGCAACACCCGTTCTGACTGAATATCACCACAGCACTCGCAGCCGCAAGTTTCTGTATTCTATCCATGGCCGATGATGATGATTGTCGCCTGAAGACTTTCTAGAAATCAAATAAGTACTTACTCGCAGTTTGCCTAGTTTCAGTTTCAATTATAAGTCACGCGCTCACGTCCTTCTATATCACAATATGAAGTGAGTGCTAGACTGACATTCAATTGATGGATCAGCTTCTTCAACTAAAAGCGAGATCAATGCAGATCACGCACAAATCCGGTATACAATTTGTCTATCTTTGACAGCAGCAATGTCGAATTGCATGCAACTGAGTCACCGAGATTACCTAACAAGAGTCAGTCATCTTTCACCCTCCCTCGACCTTAATGTAGTGGACTTTACAAAATGTTCGCTTTATTTCTTCGATTCTTTTGTCCTCTATACTTCTATCTTTTGCGCTGTGATCAGATCAGGCAACTTATACTAACTTTGGTAGTCTTGGAACGCTGATCGCTAACCAAAAAGAGTCTTACTGAAGCGGGGAGATTGATCAGCCAGTCGAGAAATGAATGAAGGTAAAAGCTTCAAGGAAACTCGGATTATAAAGGGACGGGAAACTAGAATATTATTTTGGATATACATGACAGGAAAACCCACACAAGCCCACGCCACAGCAGGACTGTGCGGCGCCGCCGGGTGTCGGGTCGGTGTCTCCTCCGCCTCCGTCCTCATCAATGATCACAACGGCCTATATTTTCCCTCTGCACACTAAACCTCTACTCCATACGACCACCCTCTGCCGCCGCACACCTCCTACATATACAAGTAATTGCAGCAGCTGATTTCAAAATTTCAGTGCTGCAGCGATCCATCTGCAGCAGGCAAGCATGATCTGCTGCCCACAAAATCACAGCTCTAGTCACGAGCTGAGCTGCTCTTTTCTTCCCCCAAGCTTGGCAGCCCTCAGTTGAACCGCTGCTGCTGCCCTTGACTGGTTTGGGCTGCGGTGGCAAGAGACAAAACGAAAAGATTCTGTGGAGAGAGACCCTGTTTTGGGCGGATGTCAGAGATGGTAGAAAATGAAGAAAGGAAACAGGCAAAAGGAAAAGATCTGAAGATGGGGGGGGGCGGGGGGGGGGAAACAGGGTCTGTGGAGGGGGACCCAGTTTTGGGCGGACATTGGAAATGGGAGACAAGTATAACCGAAGGTTCTCAGTGCAGATCTGAAATATGTATGACCGTGGTTCTCAAAGAAACCAAATAAATGGTTCTGATTTATAACTGGCATGGTTCTCAAATAACCTTCTATCAAACTGCTGGTTATTTTGCAAAAACAGCTGGTTCTTTGACGTATTTTGCAAAGAACAGAACTGGACGTTATTCAGAAATCGGATGACAACCCAACACTGGGAGCGACCAAAAGTAAAGCAATGAGACATGTTCACACGGTCAGAGTGAACCAGCACCGACCAGCCGATCATGTAGGGTGCATGGTGTTTGAACAGGGTACACCACTTTTTCATTGTATTCCTGTCCACATAGCTAACGATAGTGATCAATTATATACTGATTGGTGTTTGGCGGATATGTCTTTTTGAGTGGTTATCAACATGCACATTACCCGAATATGCATGAAGATGTATTCAGACTTTGTATCATTTTCACTATCCGGCTCTATCCGTAACTGGAAAATATACTTGACATGTGATAACCTTATCATATTCACATCCAAATGGATCCACTTCATATGTATTCATTTCTCCTGGTTAGGGTTGAAGGAAGTTATATATGACTTATACTCAAAAATAGGGTTTAGGGTTTTGGGGTGGAGAGACAAAGCTCGAAACATTCTCTCACTCTCTATCTCTTTCTAGATTAGTTTGTCATTCTCAAGCTTTTTGTTACTGACATTGTTGTTGGGTGAGCTATTGTCAAGATCTTGGAGTCATTTTGCAAAGGCAATCATTAGTAAGAGACAATGGCACTAGCCAAATTGGAATTTAGGGCAGCTTGTATGCTACCAACAAGTGTTAGGAAATTAGATGGCTAGCTAAAGTTAGGACTAGCTGGAATTGAAATTAAACAAGTTAAAATTAAGACTGGTCGAAACCAAACTTGTACTAGTTGAAGACAAAGTAGCCAAAATAAGTTATAGCTAAAATGTACTATCAAAACATATTATCAAAATGTACTACCAAAAGTCACTATCAAAATATATTTACCAAAATGCACTAACCAAACAGATTATTGAATGTGTTATTGAATTAAAGATAGTCAAAGAACATTTGACTACACAGTCTTATTTCAAACCTTACATATGCTGAACTCTTGCAAGAAAAGAGTTGTCATATTTTGTGACTTGCCTTGTTTTGTGCAACCAAATGCTTCTTAAATGATTACCCATTCCACAAGAAAGTGAGGTTGGCAAGTAATCATAGGGTTGCAAGGCCCTAAGGGAGAAGGGCATGGTTGAACAATCCAAATAGACAAAGAGATACACACCATTTTTAATATGCATATTGCACATCGTGGCTATAGTCTATTTTACACCCTCCCCATGCCCCCTTCTCCGTTGTAATAACTAATAACCAACATGGTGTTCAGATATTTAAATGGTTATTTCCAACACTTGTGAACATTGAAAATCACATGAATGCCAGCTTGAATCAACCATAGAATCAAAATAGTTACATTCAAAAGAATAAAAATAAAACCATTACAAAACAAACTTGAAACTATTGCACCAATATCTCTTACACCATATGAGACAATATAGACATACATAGCAATAACAACATTGATGTTAGGCAACATTATATTTAATAAAAGAATGAAATAAGAAATAATCATTTAATTTCACAAATTGTTCATTATATTGTTATTGACTTTGATGTTAAGCTTGAAATCTATATATAATATTAGATATAAGAATCTAATTAGTCCATTACAACATTAGTTAGGAAGCATAGGGTGAAAGCATATTATCATGACCTCCTTTGGGGCTCTTTTGGTTCTAATATTATAATACATATAATATAATTGTTTTAAAAGTGCAATACATGTGATTTTGGGTATCAATTTTGGTTTTTGTGACTTATAATTATTATTTCTACAAAAATAATGTTATGTAATATTATTTATAAAATTAAAATTAAAATCGTTATCTATATTGAAGGATCCATGAGTTTATTTATAATATATATTGATATAAAATGGGCACTATCTTATTTTGATTACATTAATTTTAATAATTCATTAATCATTAAAGGTAATCAATTTTAATGGAATTAAAAATATGGTCCATCTAATTATGCTTGTCATCTTTATGTGAATGTGATTATTTGTCAAAATTTTAATTTACTACACATTTATTGTATCTTTGTTGAAAAAACTCATTTTTTAAATGAAAATTTGTAAATTTGTTACATGGTTCAAATTATGTGAGATGACATTGTTCAACTTTCATATATATTCAAAATTATTTAAATTATTCTTGGAATATATTTGGGTAAAAACACAGTCAAAAGAACCACCCAAGTGAATGGACATTCCTTTAAACTATATTTTTATATGTTTAAGAAATCACAAGCAAAGCATAATAATTTGGATTGTCATAAAAAAAATTGGAATATTTTTCATTAGTTGCAAAGTTTATATGCCTAAAGATTGACACAAATCAAAAATGTTTTTGCATGTTCAAAGAACTCAAACCTTGAGAATTGACAATCCTTATATTTTTCAAAAAACAATTTGAATCAAATGTGCACCAATCTTTTTTTAAATTGAAAAATATTTTAACATTGATGATTAGAAGGGAAAATGGACTTGAACTAATGATAATTGCTTTTATAACTCATTTGAGCAAATTTGGTTCAAACATGTTTTTGACCTTGAAAACTATGGATTTAGAAAATTTGCCTTTAATAAAAGTTGTTCAAACTTATGTGATAGAAGACATGAATGCATAATATATATGATAAAAAATCAATTTGTAATCAAAACATATTTATTTCTAACATGTAGTGTTAAATTGGGCATCTAGAATACAAAATTTTAAATTGTAAACCAGCATAAAAATGACACATGTCATGTGTGGTCTTTGGAAAAGACCTTTATTTTGGCGCCCCTAACTCCTTTCACTAAGGTTGTCCCCACATTTGTGCATCCATCACGATAAGACAAACGCAATTGGACATAAATGCACCTTTGTGTCATGTCAGTATAGGGTCAACCTAATTCAACTTAAAGTCAATTTTGGTCAAAGGCACTATTGGGTTATTTGGGCAAGCTTGTAGGTGACCAAAACTAGACCCGTTTTCATCATCATAAACCTTGTGGTGATTGAAAAAATTTGGTTACTATACCTAGTGGTGATATATAAAAAAATCGGTTGGCACAAAGTATGGTGACTAAAACAATTTGGTCACCAAACCTTATGCCAACCAAAATTTTTGATTGCCCAATCTTGAAAAAATTTAGTCCCCCAACCTTAAGAAACTGAAAAAATTTGGTCGCCCTCCCTATGGCAATTGAAATTTTTTTGGTTGCCACAAAAAGTTGGCTCGTGGCATCTTTTTGGAAAGTCCTCATCAAGGGCTTTCCAAAAATATGTGACATGCCTTCCTTTCATAGCAATTGAAAAATTTGATTGCCATCAAATTGTGAGGTGTGTTGGATGGTGACTAAATATTTTTAATCGACCTTTGTGGTGATCAAAAAATTTCGATCACCATAGAAAAAGGGTGTTAAAGGTAGATTTTATCGAAACTAGTATTTTACTAGAATTTTATAGAAACCAATTTTTTTTACCGAATTTACCCTACCAAATTTCCTACACCAAAAACCATTTTACCAAAATCAATTTTTATTACCAATTTTAGATTATATATTTAGGATTGATGTCTATGGGGATTAAGTTAATTGCTTCTTCCACCATTTTTTACTTTCTTTCTTGGAAGTGTTTAAGGTTCTATGGGTCCAACCACGCTATTAGGAGCCACACGTGCCCCCTTAGACCAATTTTTTATTCTTATAATATTCTTAAAATCTTTTTAATACATCTTTCAAAAAAGCATTAATTTTTTTTAATTTCTTAATAATATTATATTAAGGTGTATATATTTTTAAATCCCAAAAAATGTCATTAAAAATATTTTCAAATTGTGTTTTTAGTCGCAAAACTATTTTTAAGTTGCTTTTATGCAACTTTTAAATAATGGTTACAAGAGGTTAAAAGTCCTTATATGTATTTTCCACTCATTAAATGGATTCCAATTTTTTATGATATGTACATAAGGTCCAAGCATGGTATTAGGACCCAGTCCCAACTGCTTGTCCTTTGCTTAGAAAACAGTCACAGGGAAATGTTGATGATGTGGCAAATCTAGGATACAACTAGTTAGTTATTAAAATGCATAAGCAAAAATTTTAAAATTAGGTCAAAACTCGCATCAAGTCTTCCAAAATCTAGTACACAATGGATGGAATTTAGCATGGATGTGGATGAGGAAAGAACTTTGAATCGCATGTTTCGAAATAGCTCCATCATAAGTTTAAAGTGGTTTACTTCTTTGCCTTTAAACCTTAAAACAAAGACTTTCCATCTTCTTGTCCATTGAACTCATTTAAGTTTAGCTTAGTCGAAAGTTCTTTCTGGAAGTGAGATACTCTAGTTGAAGGTTTTAGATTTCAAGAAGCCTATTAATTTGTTTAGAAAGAGCATACAAGAAACATTATGATGGGGAAGGTGGATAGGAAAGTAAAAAAGGAAGTGAACTTTGAGTTTCTTCCATGGGATTTTGTTCTTTACAAATATCAAATTGAAAACTACTTCAAGATTATTAGGAAGTTGAGTGGTGAAGGATTCAACCGCAAGGCCAACTTTCCTCCAAATATTGTGTCTGATGTAAACATAGTAGAAGTATTTAGGTCATCATTTGAAGGTTTCAAAACTACCAACTTGAATATTCACCTAGAAACAAAGAAAGATTTACTTCAACTCTATTGGAAAGTGTATGGTACAAAACAAATCATGAACAATGAGTTCATGATTTGCTTTGTGAAAGGTTACATTGCACACAAGAAGGGTGAGAAAGTTAACCGGGCTAGGGCTATTGCTTCAACATCTTGAGAAAAAGCCCGTAGAAAAGAAGCAAAACTAATAAAAAGTGGATTTGCATATTTGTTTGGGAAAGCCAATGGAGGGGAGGGATTTGGCAAATTTGATTGTAAATTCTATAGGTTGAAGAAACCTAATGTAATTATTGGTTTTGACAAAGAAACAACAATATGTCCATATGGTGTTTCACCCACAGAACTTGCAAGAATGATAGAAATACATGGGTCATGATTTGCTTGAGTGGGTACAAAAACTATAAGGTATTTCAAGACGTTTGTATTACAAAAATGCTTTATTTTAGGACATTGTTTTTAGTGGTACTACTATCTACATTGAATTTACATTGATTGTTTAATAGAATCAAGTACAAACATCTTTGTTAAATGGGTTGAGCCCCCATTGAACATTGAGTTTACTCGATTTTGACATGTCGTTAAACATAGGCAAGGATAATGACAATTGTTAAGGGGGTAGGATGATTACATGATTTGGATGAATAGGGCATTAAGGATAGGGATTGCTCATGGAGCATTGTAGTTTTGAATTTTGAATTTTTGTTGGTTTTGAATCATGATGATGCGATTTGGGATTGCCCAAAAAGGGAAGATCTAGGGAAAATGAAAATTTCTTAAACACACAATTTTGGGAAAAAAGTGGGAGGAGCTGTAGGAACTTTGGAGTAGAAAATCACATATCTTGTTTTGATATACCAAATATTCTAATTGTTGTTTTGATTTTTTTCAACAAACCATGGGATTTTGTTGTAAATTTGATTCATGTTTTCAATAATACAAAGAAACACAAACTTCTATAGTGAATTTTGTTTTCATATCGTTATGTGAATTTTTTGTAGTATCAAAACATGATGAAATGAATTGTAATCTTGTTTCTAGAGTTTTTAACAATGTATTCTAAAGTGCAGATTCTAGTTATAAGAAATAACCATGAATCTAGTGTTTTAATGAATGGCAGTGTTAAGTGTGTTTGGAATTAAGGCAGAAATAGTGGATGTATACATGTGAAGTGCAAATCTATTGTTACAATGGTGTGGAATAATTATGTAGGAATTAAATTTCACTTTTACCATTTAACAACCATCTTGTGGGGAATTTTTTTCTGTTTTTTTTACAATAATGAGAAGGTTTTTTACAATTTCTGTTGTTATATTGTAGATGAAAGTGTTTAGACAAATAATGTTTTTTTTTCAATTCAAAATTTAAAGAGGTATGTTAGAAAGTATTTGAGGTCTAAGTGGTTGATGTTGTAAGGACTACAGAGCGATCTATAGACGTTGAAAACAAAAAATTGTGAAATAAGATGAATCAAATGGTGACTTTGAGTTTATAGTGACAATTGGATTTGGAAGTAAATTGGCAAGTTATTGAAAAACAAACAGAAGACAATCATGAAAATGGAAAGGAATATGCAAGGCTTACAAAAACCCCATATCAAAATCTAATGTTGGACATACAAGTTTTGAAAACAGAGGAAAGACCTGCAGGGCAAAGGTAATTTCTACCACAAGAGGTGGAACGATGTGAAGTATGGATTAGGGGTTTTTAGAGAAGGCACAGTTACACACAACGATCTCCATGGAGAAAGATGCAATTGACTACCCACCCAAATGAGTGGGTGCAATATACTTTTCAACCACAATTTGTGGTTAAGAATAAAAAAAATCAATTTGGAATAGGGACTCCTGCAGTACTTAATCAACCACAAGAAATCTCAAGTCTAGAGTTGGTGAAGAATCAAAGAAGGGATGTTATAGGAGGTATACAACCCAAGTTTGTATATCAATCTGCATTTTTAGATTATTATGAACTAGTGGAAAATTGGGAGGTGGAAACACCAATATCAATGTGGTTGAAGAGACTAAGCAAAATTACCTATGATCATTTTAGTATGTAAAAGCACATGTGAATATGTTGAATGAAGTACCACAATCATACTCACATCAAAGGAATCCAAAGTTGGATCAAACAAGATACACAGTCGAAACATGGGACCATGAATATGTGGATTTGGAGGTAGTTAGATTACTTTTAAAGGTTTGTGCATTATGTGAAAAAGAAGGACATGCAATCATGGATTGTCCTTTTGTGCCTTTTCACATCAAAACATGTATTGTTAAACATG
>Ga0116230_10000906_pt1 | contig 27013 bp, 52 predicted proteins | sample S1TSphfallax_3_FD_88678 | JGI IMG/M metagenome (GOLD analysis project Ga0116230, IMG submission 88678) | Host-associated microbial communities from peat moss isolated from Minnesota, USA - S1T2_Fd - Sphagnum fallax MG | ecosystem: Host-associated > Plants > Peat moss > Unclassified | place... | reverse complement strand
GGATCGTCTTGTCCTTGCCGGTGCCAAACCGCTGACGGAGGCGGTCCAGATCGTGCTCAAAGTCATAGGCCACCAGCAGCGGCTCCCCCTGGAGCTCCTCGACCAAGCTCTCCAGCATATCAACCTTCTCCTCATGAAGGTTCAACCAACGACGCTTGGGGTCTAAAACCTGGTGCCCTAGGATGTCAATCACCTCCTGGTCCAAGTAGATGCCCCCGTTGGCCACCTGCCGGCACTTCGTGGTGACGACCGCCGCCGTCTTAGCAAAGATTACCTCATCATCAATCTGAGCGATCATCTCGTCATGCAGCTCGTCGTAGAGTTTCATGACCTTAGGTGGCAGGACCACCGTCCGAACCACGTCAACCACGTCCGGCATCTCGACGTAGTCCTCAGCGGCCAGACGAAGACACAGCGGTCGCAGCCGCTCGTAGATCCGCTCCGCTGACCCCGCCCTCAGAACCCAGCCGAAGCCGTCAAAGGAGCGGTCAAAATAGTTCGATTGATAGTGGGTGACGTGCTGCCCGAAGGTCCTGCCCAGATCGATGACGTAGCACTGACCAAACAGGTCTAGCAGCCCGTTGGCCACCAAGGAGCCGGTCAAGCCCCACCGACGCTGAAAGGTGTCCAGCACTTGCCTCAGCACCTTGAAACGACCAGAGGATGGGTGCTTGAACCGAGTCAGTTCATCGATGACCAAGGTGTCAAAGCCGTAGTTCTTGAACAGAGCTCGGTTGACCGTGACGCTGACCCGGCCTGAGGCTGAACGCTTCTTTGTAGCTTCAGCCAACCAGTCCAGCCCCTCCGGGTTGATCACGCAGATATCAGCATCCTTGATCAGTTCCCTATTCCGGGTCTTCCCATGGAGAACCACCACCTTGAGATGCCGGAAGTCAACCCACTTCTCCGCCTCAGCTGGCCAGACCATGTAGCATGGCTTCAAAGGGGCAATGACCAGCAGCTTGCTAGCCAGGCCCTTCTTCTGCAGAACCTTGAAGGCCCCATAGGCCATGGTAGTTTTGCCCACGCCTGGGTCGGCCGCGAGGATACCGCAGCCTTGCTCGAGCAAGAACTTCATGCCACGCCGCTGACCCGAGTGCGGCTTCCATGCGATCGGCGATGGCTTGAAGAGCTCGAGCTCGGTCTGAGTGGGTTTCGACGTCATAACCTAGCCTCCTAAAGATGCCATGAACGTATTCCTGCTTGGGCTCCAAGCACTCCCCGGGTTGTTTGAACTCAATAAAGAATGGTCGTCCGCCGTATATCATAAAAAGTCGATCAGGTAAACCAGTCTCTGATGATGACTCAAACTTGAAGCTTCGGACCCCTAGCTTTTTGGCATCCTCGACGACGTCAGTCTCGATGTCGTGCTCAAGTTCATTTCTCATATCAGAACTTGCAGGGTCCACCCTTCTCCTTGGAGAAGTCACACCATTTGCACATGTTATTAGGCTTGGGTGGAAACTTCCTGTCAGTGAGCATCGGTTTCACCCGCTTCTCCCATCGGTTCTTCAGCGGCACCAGGTCAGCGCCGGTGTAGACCTTCGGTTCATCCTTGGGCGGGTAGACCACCTTCTGATCAGTGTACAGCAACCGTGGCTTGACCTTCAAGCCATCCTTAATCAACTGCTGCCAGACCAGCAGGCCCCCCAGGGCATACAGGTCCAGCTGCTCCAGGTAGTCATCCAGGTTCCACTGAGGACTGAACTTGCCAGTCTTCACATCGGTGATGATCAGCGCCGGGGAGCCATCGGGCTCCGTCTCAATGTGGGATTGGTCCAATTTGATCCGCACCCAGCAGCCCTGCCAGTCATCCCAGGTTGTCCTGGACCAATCGGAGCGGAAGGCCCAGGTGTCCTCCACGGAGACCAGGTGAGGCTTTTTCTTCTTCAAATCCTTGACAGCCTTGAAGTCATCGCTGAAGCTGGCCAGCTCAGGCGGGATCTTCTTGATCTCCCCCTTGACAAACTGCTCAGCCAGTTTGTGGATTTCATTGCCCCGGTCCATCGCTTCGTTCTTAGTCGTGGGTAGCTTGTCCAGATACATCAGCTTCGCCCGGAGCGGGCACTGCTTGTAGGTCGAGTACCGGGAGTAGGACCAGTAGGTCAGGTGGGTTGGTTTGGCCCAGGCCATCAGTTGGCCCCCATTAGGTCATCAAACATCTCGAGCTCCGGTGGCATATCAGGCACAAACTGGGTTGAGATGGCCACGACCCCGGCTGGTGACACGATAGCAAAGGTGTAGATCCAGCCGTGGTCTACACGGAGACGGGTGACGCCATCTGTCACTTTCTCATTGAAGTGGAGGGGCACGTCCTTATCAGAAAGCATCGACCAATTTTCCTTTCTTATCATAGTCCTTCATGGCCGCCCAGTTATCTGGGGACCAAGCTCCCTCAGACAGGATGGGCACGTCAAACTCCACGGACTCCATGCACTCCCTCAGCACCTCCATGGCCTCAATGAACTCCTCAGCTGGCACCGAGATCAGCAGCTCATCGTGCACCTGCAGGAGCAGGAACCAGACCCCTAGCTTCTTTCTCTTGACCATCGCCCGGTAGAACCGGATCATGGCCTCCTTGGTGCAATCGGCGGCTGACCCCTGGATGAGGACGTTGACCATCTTATAGTCAAAAGTCACCATGCGTCCATCAATCATCCTGGGTGGCTCACAGTAGTACTCCCGGCCACCCCAGGTCCTGAGGGGTTGGTCGGCCTTGGCCAGGGCCTTCATGTCGCTGTACAGATCCTCCAACCCAGGGTACAGGTTAAAGATCGCTTTGCGGACGGCCTTGGTGTCCTCGATCGACTCCCCGTTTTTCAACGCCAGGGACGCCGCGCCCTGCCCGTAGATGATCCCTAAGTTGATGTTCTTAACGGGTTTTCGTTTGAACTCCCGATGAAATTTTTCCTCCAGCTTCTCCTTGGCGTTGTCGTGATAGTCAATCCAGGGGTTGGCCAGGTACTGGTCCTTCAGCTCCCCATCCTCAAAGTGAGCTAGGATCCTGGGCTCCTGCTGGCTGTAGTCGCGCCCCGCCAGCAGGTGGCCCTGGACGTAAGGGATCAGGTAACCCCGGCACATCGGGAGCGGAGGCAGGTCCTTCCACGGGCACTTGGGCAGCAGCTTCCCATCTCCGAAGATGGGCTCAAACTCCTTAGGGATGTTCTGGAAGTTGGGGTTCGAGCTCAACCGACCGGTGCGAGTGCCCTTCTCCGCCCGGACCTGGTTCCAGTTGGTGTAGATAAACCCACCGGAGGCCTCGGCCATGGCCAGCCAGACCGTCATGAAGGTCCGAAGGCAGGTCTGCAGCTGGGTCCGGTACTTCAGCACCCCGGCTACGACCTTGTCCGTCACGCCCTCAGCCAGGCTGGCCTTGTTTGTGGCTACCTTGCCGGTGGCCGTGACCCCCATCAGAGCTGGATCGGCCTTACCCGAGGCGATCAGGGCGGCGGCCAGCTCATCCGAGCTGTCCAGGTTGATGACCGTCCCCAACTGCTTATACAACCAGTGATCGATCTTCCCTAACCAGCCCTCGTACAGCCCGATGTCGGATCGAAGGCGATCCACGTCGACCCGCAAACCCTGCCGCTCCATGTGCAGCAGGATCAGCATCAGCTCCTGCTCCCGGCGATAAGCAGCCAGCATCTTCCGAGCTGCCGTTTTCTCATAGAGCAGTTCAAACAGCTGCTCCGTCCGGACCACGTCCCCATTAGCATAGGGTCCCACCACGTCACCCGGGGCGTAGGCAATGTACTTGCCCGGTGGGTGCTTGGAGGTTTTTCCCTTGCCGATCTTGATGCCATCAACCGGCTGGTGCTTGACCAACCAATCAGCCACCGCATCCCGCTCATCCGGCATCATACCAAGCAGCCGCTCCGCTGAGGGCTTGAGTCCCAGCTCCCGCTGATGGGGATCATCCAGAAAGAGCAGGAACATGGTATCATGGATCTGATCAAACTGGGGCAGCTGGATCCCCAGGTGGGTCTCAGCCACGTCCACATCAAACTTGCCGTTGTGAAACAGCACCCCGCCAGCGTGAGTGAAGGCTTTCGCCACCGCAACCCGGGCTTCAACAAAGGTACAGTTGTTGCCAGTCGGGTGGCCCCAAGCGTAGAACTTTGGCTGCTTTTTCCAGTACTTGATCGACACTGAGACCGGCACCGGCGGGTAGACCGGGCGCCCCTCGATGCCAAAGGTCTCAAAGTCAACTGTGACTGGCTGGGGGATCTTCATAGCTGCTTCAACTCCTCCCGCTCCCGCCGGCCACGAAGCTTGTTCAAGCGACTGTGGATGCGGAGTAGGAAGCGCTCACGCTTCCTCCCCTGCTTCTCCTCCTCTAGGAGCTGAAGACACAGCTCCTCCGAGGCGTCCCTGATCACCTGGTTCAAATCTTGCCAGGTATCAGGCATCAGAACTTCCTCTGCCGACGGCTAGCTGGTTTCTTGGGCTCCTCCTTCTCCATCCGCTCCAGGCTGTATGGAAACTCGATCGAGGACTTGGCCTCCTGGTGCCGAGCCATGATCACCTGCATCAGGTTGTTCGGCACCTTGCCCAGGCCCTCGAACACCACCTCAACCTGGTTCTTCTTGTGGGGCCGGGCCTTGACCTTGGTGAAGATGCCGTGCGGCGGGCGCTTCAAAGCGGAAGCGATGGTCTTGACGAACGCTGCCCAGCCGTTGATTGAGGTCGGCGGGATCTTGATGAAGGCCATGCCGACATGCTCGAAGTGGGCGGCGTCCTCCACCTGCTGGAAGACCCCGTTCTTGTCAAAGCCACCGGCTGGGATCATGGCCAGTCGGCGCTTGGTGGAGCAGGCCTTGCCCCGGCCCTGGTCCGCTGAGCCCCATTTGTTGAACTCACAGGTGGAGCACTTGGACGACTTCTGCTGCTTGGCCTTGACCACGTCCTCATGCGGGGCCAGCTCATCCTCATCCCGACCAAAGGCAAAGCAGGTCGGCGGCTCCGGGTTGTCTGGATCGTACTTGCCCTCATACAGGGTCTTTTCGATGATCGAGTCCAGGACCACCACAGCCGCCTGGCTGTCCTCGAAGTCCACCCCGTCGAAGCTCAGCTGGCCGCCCTTGATCGAGAAGAACTGACCGCCACCCGCTGAGGCCTCAGCGGCCGCTGCTATCTGGGCCTGCTTGGCCAGCTCCTCATCCCAGTTGACCAGAGCGGTGGAGGTGCTCGTTTCTACCTTTGTCGTCCGTCGTGCCATGTTTCATGTCCTCTATGTTATGAGTGATAGGCCGCAACTAACACCACTAGCGGCAGGGCCCTAGAGGGGAGGAGCAAGACCCTAGGAACCCTGCCACCAGCTCAGGGCGCTCAGCCCTGCGGCCATCGACCAAGAAACCACCGGAGACCTGAAATGTCACCAACAGGTTGGCTCACCCCACTGGGTTCTTGCCATGGTCCTTAGTCGATGTAGGTGCCTTCAGGGGGCGTGACTTCCTGACGGCACCATCTGGATCGAGGAAGCAGGAGCAGGGTGCGCGTTGACGACCAGCCTCGATGTCACTGACGGAGGCTAACCTCCTGCTTCCTCGAACTCGTGCTAGAGCTTCTTAGACTCTAGAACCTTGTTGATCCTGGTCTTGAGGACCTTGGGCAGCTCAGCCACCGGAATGGCTTGCAACATGCTGGTCACCCAAGCTTGACCCTCCTCAGTCAGGAAGCCCGCCCCCTCCGCCAGCTGGATCAGGATCGTCCGTGCCGCCACGTCAGCAATGGCCTCCGGCGTCACGTCGGTCCCCATGCGCTCCTCACGGGTCTTGGGCTTCTCACCAGTCAGCAAAAACTTGTACAGATCGGCGGCGATGTAGGGCGCATGACTGGCCTTGCCCTTCTCCACGGCAATCTTCAATCCGATCTCCAGGGCGGCCAACCGCATGTTGGCCTGTGCCACATCGTTTAGCTCACCGTCCAACTTTAGCGTGGCCAGCTCCGCTGCCACGCCGTCATCTACTAAACGAAGTACCACTACTTCCTCCTTCCTACAGGTGCCGAAGGACCTGGCGTGTAACCAGGTCAGCCACGGCGTAGACGCCCAGGGCTAAGATAGCCAGACAAAAGATCGGGTTCAACAGCCTCATTGAAATAGGCCCCAGCCCAAGTTAAGGATCATCAGGATGATGATCATGGTTAAAATGATGTAAGCCGTCACTAGCTCCTGCATGGCGTCAAATCTTGGTCAGGGAGACGGACAGCGCCTCAAACTGCTTGACGCCGGGCACCTTCTTGCCCTCCTCCCACATGTTCATGACCGCCTCATTGGACAGGCGGCGCTGGAAGAAATCAAAGCGCTTGGTCTTCTTGACAAAGTCGCAGAGAGCACCCCAATCCTCGATCTGAGGGATCAGCTTCTTGACGATCAGCACCTTGTAGGCCTTGCCGATGGCCCCGCCCTCGGACTTGGGCATGTTGGTGATGATGTAGTCCTTCAGGGCCTTTTCCTCGTCCTCAATAGCTGAGGCCACCTTTTCAGCCGCTAAGCGCTTCTGCCTCAGCTCATGAAGGAGGTCGGCGCAGGCGCCGAAGGACTTCGGAAACTTATAGTCGGGAGATTTAACAGCCATTGGTTCACGCTCCAAGTGCGGGCACCCTACCACAGGGTGCCCTGGTTGTACACAGTTGGTTACACGAGGGCCAGCAATCGATTGCGGGCCTCATTCTTCAGGTCCGCCCCACGACCGAACCACGCCGAGTCGAGTCGGTGGTGGTCCGTCTTGGCCTTGACCTTGTGATCGACGAACTCCGTGATCCCGTTGAGCAGGCCCCACAGCGTGCCCTCCGCCCCCTTGAGGTGGGCGCCCTCACCAGCCCCCTCGAAAAGCTCCTTGATCGTCTGGAAGTGCTTGGCTTTCCTGGGCTCCTTGGCGAAGATGGTGCCGGTGTCCAACAGCAGCCGCTCGATGAACTCATCGGCCTTCTCCGACGTGATCGTGTGCTTGGCCAGCTTCCGGGTCTCCAGCACGAACTCCCGGAACCGGCCGCGGGTGAGACCCAGCTGCTTCTTGACCTTGTCGGCGTTGTAGATCGACCGGTGACTCACCCGGACCTGGATGTTGGGGCTTTCCCTCAGCCCGATCGCCAGGGTGTTGCGGCACACGACCCGCTCACAGATGTCCCGGAACGTCGTGGCCAGGGACCCGTCCAGGCTGGAAGCACACAGCAGGTAGCTCTTGAGCTTGTCCTCGCCCAGGACCACGGCCTCATCCCCGATCGTCGCCATCGCCCAGAAAAGCTTGCCCCCGTAGATCGTCCCGGCGGTCTCCAGCTGGTAGCCGGCCTCCCCGACCAGATCCCGGAAGAACTCCAGGGTCTCCCTGGGCTGGACGATCTCATACTTACTCGAGACCACGCCGAGACCTAGGTGGTTGTCGCTGCGGTGCAGGACGTACTGCCCCTGCAGTGTGTGGGTCCGGCCAGCCTCATCCTGGAAGGTGACCGGCGCCCGCTGGGCCTGCCACTCCATGCCGGCCTGAAGGATCCAGTCGTCGACTGACGCCTCAGCGCTCAGCGCTTGGCCACCCTGCCACCAGGGCTTTTCGCCGACATAGGCCATCTCGTGCTTGCCATTAGCGCGCTTGGTGATACCTGCGGTCATTGCTCGTTCCTCGTTGCTCTTAGACGTAAGCATTCTAAAACGCCGGAGTACCACTGTAAATAGTTATTTTCTCGCAGGAGAAAATTTTTTGAACCATAGTCATTGACTCGCTTTGTCCAACGCCCGGTTGATCTTTCTGACCACCTTCTCATGCTCCTTCCACAGGAGTTCATAGGGATGGTAGCCGGTGTCCATCCCAGCGCAGCGCAGGACGTTGATGGCGTCCTCCAGCTGGTTCTTCTGGCTTTGCAACCTGTTGAGCTGGACCCAGACCTTTTCGCCGCTGGTCATGGTTTGAAAAACTCCTCCCATTGAGATATCAATTGAGTAATTTGATTGATCGCATCTTTTCTCATCAAGAGAGCATCAGGGTGATTGCCAAATTTGGCAAATTGCTTAGACTGCTCATGAAGAGCTTTATGAATTTTTAATTTAGTCATATCAATCAGATAAGACAGGTCCTCAACAATGACATTTCTAGGAGATTGGCTCATTTCACTTCTCCATACTGCTTCTTCTCTGGCAACCCCAGAAACTTTGCTACCCGGTTCCGTTGCTTATACAGCACCTCATCCTCATCGAGGCTAGTCGAAAATCCCTCCTTCCGCTCCTCCAGGTAGTGGTCGATGCAGTCCAGCATCATCTCCTTGGCCCAGAGGTTGAGATCTGAGGGCCGCATGGTCGTGGTATCACCCATCACATCATCTCCATCAGAGTCTGATGCCTCTTCCTGAGACGCTCAATCTCCTTGAGGATGACTCGGGCCGGAGCCAGGGAATGGATATGTTGCAAATTATGTTGTGACCACCGCCTTTCAATCATCTGAAGAACCTCCTCAAGCTCAATGCAATCTTGTTCAATCTTGTTGAGTTGCTGATCAAGTTTGGTGTAGGTGCTCACTTCAACCTCCCCTGCTCCTGGGATCCACCCGCCATGGGGCGGAACAATGACTCACCCTCAGCGGCTTTCTTACCGGCCAGGAAGCTGTTGGCATGGATCTTCTTATCCTCAGCCTTGACGGCGTCGCCGCTCAGCACAAACGTTCGCTTCTGATACTCCAGGATGGCTGGAGCGTAGCTCTCAGCCCCGGAGAACTCATGCACCGTCTCAGCAATCTTGACCACCCAGCCGAAGCAGAACCCGTCCGCCTGCTGCGTCTTGAAGTTCCGGTGCACTGACCGATCAAAACCGTCCAGGAACTTGGCCCGGGCTCGTTGCAGCTTGCGCATCAGCACCTCGGTAGTATATGCAGCCACCGGCACCTGGTGCTTGGGACCCACCAGGGTGAACATTGCCCGTTTATCAGCGAAATACGATGAGCTCTTCATGAACATGATCTGGCAGCCAAACGCTCGGCCGATGGTGTTCATCAAGGCTGACTCATAAATCTTCAGCTTAGAGATGGAGAAGGGAGACGGTACGTCCTGGTGGGTAATCTCGCTGATGGCCAGACCCCCTAGAGTCAGGTTGTGCTGAGTCAGCAGCTTCTGGGCCAGTTCCATGGCCGCAGCCGCTTCACCCGGTTGGTCGGACTTGGTCAGGGCCAGGACCTTCTTAATCCTGGCTAGCAATTTGTCTTCAAGCATCTTACTAGCTCCCAGCGTTTAGACTAGCAGCATAGTAAGACGCTTGATACCCACAGAAAACAGTTGATTACGCGTTGTGATTTATTTTTTGACGCCAATCGTAGCGATGAAGTCCACCAGGTCCTTCTTGACCCGCAGGGCGTCCACCGCCTCCAGCAGTACCTCCCCGAACTCCGCTCGGGTCAGGATGGCCTTGCCCTTGTACAGGGCAGCGTAGAGCTCAGCCTCCACTCTGGGCATCACGGTGGCGGCATCGAACGTCTCGCCGTCACAGATGACCTGGTACATCAATGAGATCAGCTTGTCCTGCACGGTGTTGTCCTCGTCCACCGGCAGCTGCAGCACGTCCAGACTGGGTAGCTCAGGTACTTTCAATGACAGTCTCCTTCTTCTTGCGGGTCCGCTTGGGTTTCATCTCCGTCGCCAACAGTACCACCGCCGCTTGGCGCCGACGCTCATCCTCCGCCTCCTGCTCCTTGAGCACCTGGGCCCGGTGGGAGCGCATCCCGTTCGGGTCCCCGATCCCAGGCCAGCGACCGGTGATCGGACGGACCCGGGATCGAATGATCGTCTTGGCCAGGCTTCGGTAGTTGACGTAGTTACTTCTCGGCATAGGGAGCCTCCCGGCTGGCCGCGAGGTATCGAACCCGGGAGATCTGAAGCTCCTGCTCGGTTTTGATCTTGAGCAGGACCCGGTCGTACAATCGCTTAGTTCTCAGCGAGTCACAGGTGCTAGCGGCCACCTCCAGGGCCATCCTGATCACCTGCAGGTCTGGTCCGTCGAATTCCATGTAAGTCCTCCTGACTAACTGCGTAGCCAGCAGATAGTAAAGCGATTGGAACCCTAGGGATAACTATGATTTAGTCGTCTTCATAATCATTTTCAGTTAACCAAGTAGCGATACAGAACCCCAAGAAGAAGGCTCCCCAAATAGCACCAAAGATGAAAACTGCCATCTAAGCCTTCCTCCCTAAGCACACCGGGCAAACCACTGTAGCGGCGTGGAACCCAGCGTACTGGACCACGGTCCCCACACCGCCACAGGTTTCGCATCTCCGAGCTTCGATGAACTTAACACCCCGGAGGTAAGCATCCCGCAGCCGCTCAAACTCTTCCCGGTGGGTCCTGGGGTCCACACCCTTGCACCGCTCCACAAAGGCTCGACGCAGCTGCTCCTTGGAGGAGCCGGGTGGGAGCCCAAACTCCTCCAGGGTCATGAACTCCTCCAGGGTGGCCAGCCGAAACAAGTCCTCCTGAAGCCAAGCAAAGGTCCGGGACCCGCCTAGTCCAAGAAAGTAATCAGGATCTCGAGTCGCTTCTGGTACCATGCTGATTTTTGAAGATCCTCCTTTTCATTGCCTTTCCGAGTGGACCGGAAGATGTATTTGATGATGTTTCCTTTCAAGAAGCCCTTGAACTCCTCCTGAGTTAGGGCTGCTTCGATGGCGTCGATGGACTCAACCCCATTCTCCCCACGATAGTGGGGAGGGTGGTTGACGTTGTCGACTTCATTGCCATCAGTCATGTCGAACCACTGCTAGGATCTGACCACGCTGCCACCTGATTGAGAAAAGTAATGAAGTCCTTCTTGGACTCCGGCAGCTCCAGCTCGGAGACAAAGTCACCCCGGGTCCGGTGAGGGAGCCCCTGGTTTTCCAGGAGCTCCTTCTTGGCCAGGTGGGCCTCCTGCATGGAGCCGGCAAACCGGACAAAGCCATGCACGTCGATTTTGTACCCTCGGCTCATGGTCTCAGTCCTTGAACTGAGCCTTGACGTTCCGCACGACGGCCGGGCCCAGATCATAGAAGATCTTGGCCGCTTCCTTGGGGCCGGACGCTTTAACCGCCTCATGGGTTTCACCGATGGTGGCTTTGATGATCTTAACGATCTCCGTCACCGCTGTCTTGACGGCCTTCTTGGTCTGGGCTTCGACGTACTCAGCCACGCCCTCGATCTCAGCAACTTTGGTCTTGGCCATGATTGTATTCCCTTTAGGAAGTTGTAGAAGGTTCAGAAGATAGCAAAGAGTCTGCGTCGTGTACATCGGGAAAGTTAGTTTTGGCGAACTTTCCGTAGAACTTTCTGGCAAGTTGATCGTAGGCCAGCGCTGCTTCTTGCTCAGTCTTGAAGGTGCCACCGTGGTGTGGTACCCCGTCCTTGGTCAGTCTAGCTATGAATTTATTACCACTCGCAGAGAAATAAACACCGCGAAAAGCTACGGCACCAGGATGGTTGGACACCGTCATAGCACGACAATGACTGTAGGTGGTCAGCAGCAAATTGCTGCGACAACAGTTGAGGGTATTGTCGTCAATAAATTTGACCACCATGCCCTTGGGGGCGTCCAGCAAAAATCTGTGAATATAGATGGTTGCCCCATTCTTCTTAGCGGCGAAGTAGACTCTGCAACTCACCGTGGGGTGCCAAATTGTCTTTTTCACCAGGGGCAGATCCTCATCATCCAAGGTGATGAGATAATCGTGGTAGGGTGATGGCGCCCACTTAATCATGCCGTCAGGACCCTCACGCTCAACCCCTGAGACGATGCTATCATCATCAGATAGGATCTGAGCTCATCCTTGTCTTCCCAGCATCGATAGTCGTGGTGGACCGCCTGCAGGGCCAGGATCAGCTGACGCTGCTCCTCAGTCAGATGAACAAAATCAGAGTAGTGACGAACCATCTCGATCTCGGAAAGAAACTCAAGATCCTCAGAATAATCCGTGATCAATGCCCCGATGGGGTCCTTCAGGATCCGCCCATCCGGTAATCGGGTCTGGTACCGAAACCCACCAGTCTCTGGATCGATGCTCCGCTCATTCTGGGTCCACAGATGGGACGCCACCCGATCAAAGATCTCCTGCGTCGAAACCATAGGTTGTCGCTCCTTAGCTTGGGTTCCATAAACAAGATCTTATCCAATTTTCCCGCTCAAAGAAACAATTTAACATTTCAGTGCCAAGCTGCGTAGTATGGTTGGGTCGACCAGTTCACAAGCTGACCAGAGGGTCTCATGAACATTCGAGTGGATCAGCGGGTAGGAACCAGCCGACGGCAGGTAAGATGGCAGACTTACCAAGTCATGGCGGTGACTCCACCGGAGTCATCAAGACAAACCGACTATAAAGATGAGTCACCACCTTTGTCCGCTCGGCCGGATCAGACAACGAAAACAACAAATCAAAAATTTTGAGATAGATATCATCGGCCTGAAGCTTGGCTATTGGATCAGCCAGTAGCAGATAACCATCCTCCCTCATACTTTTGAGGGTGTAGCTAGGCTCAACTAGCTGGAGCTTCTTTCGAAGCTTACCCACAATGGTGGCGACCGGTTGATTTTGTGCTTTGGATGGGGAAATAGCTTCCCAGCTTACGATCTTATTTTGAGCCTGGATCAGCAGGGTCATAATCTCATTCTCACGCTTGGTCAGAAAAGCTACGCCCCCTGGGCCCTTGATCATTCGGCTCTCAGGTTGATGCTCCATGGGCTAGGCCCCCAGGTAGTCATCGATGGTATGGTAAAGGAGCTGCAACCGGTCCTGCATCGGCAAATCTGCCACATATCCCGTTTCCTCACTGTATTTGGAAGCCATGAAGAAAATTTGATGAGTTTCGCTAATCGAAAACCCAAAAAAGTTTTCAATGGCTTCAAAACCGAAGAAGAAAACCCCATCCTCGGGGCTGAAGATGGGCTGACCATCCCCTCCAAATTCTTTGGTGGATCTAAACCCCCGGTCCTGGAGCCGGGGATCCAGCATGGCCCAACCACCTAAGCAGGCCACGGTGCCACACTCAGGGCGGCGGATCCAGGTGTTCATATCGATGACCTTGCCCTCAGCCACGACCTGCTGGATGATCTCCTTCAACAGGCGTTGGTTCTCCTTCTGGAAGTCAGTGATCATAAGCCCAGCTCCCTGATCAATAGTTCTATGCGAAGGCGCTCAATAATATCCTCCGGCGTTATTTGACTTTCAACATCGTCATGGTAAACTCCGTGTTGTAAACAAGTGAGAATGATGGGCGTAGGCAACTGGCTGACCGGTGCTGACCAGCCATCCGGGTGACTATAGACGTGGTCCTTCATGGAAGCGCCTTCCTGAACTTTTTCAATAATCAGCCGCGGCCTCCTCGCTCTCAAAGAGCTCCCGCAACCAGATGGTTTCAAAGTTCCATTGGAGCACGTGGGTCTTCTTATCCTCGTTCATTGAACTTAATCCTTCCAATAACCAACGTCGATCAGGATCTTGTGGCCAGCTTCTGTCAGTAGGTCATCATAGAAGATGGGAAGCCCACTCGACGACAACCCAGCATAAGCCTCCACTAGCTCCGGTGGTAAAGACGCCTCCTGGAGGCGCTTGGAGGGGCCGAAGCCTCCGACCTCCTCAACCGTGCCAAGGAGTCGGCCGTCCAAAGCCAAAATCAACATTCTTTGTCTCCTTCAACAAGCTCCAAGCGAACCACCTGAGGTGGCATTGAAAAGAACGCGGCGCACTCGTGAGAGTAAGCTTGAGCAGCAGCCAGCTTTTCAAAAGGACCTTTGAGCTCAAGGTCTCCAAAAAGCCAACAGACGACGTAGAACCCAGGTTCGTATCTCATGCTGCCGACGCCCACAGACCAAGCCGATCCGCACACTCCGGCCCGATCCCGGCCTCGATCGAGGAGGGCACGGTCAGCTTCCGGGCGCAGCGGCAGCACCTCCCCTCGTGCCACACCTCCAGCTGCGCTGGTAGGCGGCCATGAACCAGCACCTGGTTGTGAAAGAACTCGAAGGCCTTCAGGGCCGGTCCCTCCTTCACGCAGGACTTATAGGTGGTCCAGAAGCGCCGCCCCTTGATCACCCCGAGGTAGGAGTAGCCAGAGACGTTGTCCGGGTGGGTGAGCAAGCTCACGAAGAACCCGGGTGCCCCCTCGATCTTGCTGATCCGGTAGGTGAACCGTTGACCCGTGACCTTCGACACCAGGGTCAGGTGGGCCTTACCCCCGTAGGCGAAGGTCTTGATCGCCTCAAGAGTTTTGAGCTGGGACATGGTCACTGCTCCAGTGGAGGAAGCAGATTACCTTCCTCATCCTTCATGGACTCTTCCAGAATTTCTATGGCTTTTTCATAGGACCTGCCTCCGCATTCTTCTAGAAGAAGCATCACCCGATCGTAGCAAGCAGCCCAGCCTGCATTAAACTCTTTCGACTTTTCCATCTAAGCTCCTCCTAGCTTCGTTAGTAGCAGCATCGTAGCGTAGTTGAACTCTGTCGTAAATAGTTATTTATCAACAGAGGTTAGGTGGCGGCCCCAGCTACCCAGGACCGCCTGTTCACCCCACTAAGTGGTGGAGGCCTACTAGGTCAAGCCGGCGCCGACGTTCAATTTCAAAAAATGCGCGGTCCTGGTGGTACATCGAAGCTGACGCATGCGGGAATCTCCCTGATTATTTCACCGATCACCTTGTGAACGCTTTAGTCTCGCTCGCAGAAGTATTCTACGAAATAGCGTACTCACAGTAAACCGCTATGTATCATTTCTGAAGCTTTTCTTGAGCCTGCTCGACCCAAGCGGTTAGATCAGCGCACGCCTGGGCGTAGCCGCTCTCATAGGCATCCACCCACTGGGCCTCAGCCTTCTCCGCCGCCTCCTGGGCGCCCCGGGCGCGGCCGGCCTCATAGGCCAGGTTCCAGTTCTTGAGGTAGTGAGCCTCCCGGGCAGCCAAATCCCACCATCGCATGAAGATCATGATTGACTCCCGGGCCAAAAACAGTAAAATCCTTCATCATCGTCGTGCCAGGCGCTCCAGCACGCTAGCGGTAGCCCCACCGGGTTGGGCTCATGGTGCACCACCTCAGCTGGGACCGTTAGCCACCGGTTGGGACCCTCAACCCACTTATCATCCTCGATGTAGGCCTGCAGCTGACCCTCCACCGTCCGGGTCCGGACAGTTCGGCAGTCCGTTTGGTCGCAGCAGCCCAGGTGACTCTGAGGGTTCTTCTGCTCATGCAACCACGCGCTGTGGGGAGCGAGAACCTCATAGTCCTCCGTGCCTGGCCCTGGGGGCGCAGCGCTCAGCGCCAGGGGCCAGCAAGTCAGCAAGATTGTCAACTTCTTCATGGTACTTCCTTAAAGAAATAGCGGCGTTCGTTCCCGCTAAAGCTGATGTCCTCACTTCTATCGGAGTGATCGACCGGATCAGGTTCAACTCGCTCAACTGGAACAAAGATCACCGACTTCAGTTCTCTGGTATCCTGCTGCAACCGGACCTGGTACCCGGCCCAGCCGGCGAAGAACAAAGCAAGCAGAGTCCAGAGAACCAAGGGGAGGAGATACAGCTCCGCGCTGAAGAAGACCACCCGATCCACAAGCTTTCTCACAGCTCGCAGCCCCCGGCTGAGCAGGCCAGCTCCTGGCTGGCCGTGGTGAAATCCTCATGCTCATTCACCTGATACGCGGCCAGGTTCAGGGCTGGGAAAGCGGCCACCGCTTGCTGATAGGCTGCCTCATCGATGGCCTGATACGGCGCCTGGAGGTAGACGTGGCCGTCACCAGCCGGCAGGAAGCTCAGCCCGTTGCACTCATCAAAGTGGTCCCAGACCCACGCGGCCACGGCCAACCACTCATCCGGCTTCACGTAGATGGTGACTGACGGGTTGTGATCAGCCCAGTGCCGGGCGAAGATCAGCCAGTGCTCCAGCTGCTGCAGGGCGGTGAGGTCGCTGGCCAACGTAGCACCCGCCGGTGAGGCCACCGGGAAGCTGAACACCCAGTTGGTGGCGTCCATCAGGTCCGGCTCACACGGTACGCCCTGGGCCTTGAGCCAGTGGGACAGTGGGTCCTTGGCGGACTGACGGACCGTTCGGAGGTAGTGCTGAGCATACCGGCCGTGCATACCGGACGATGAGTTGACCAGCTGGGACACGGTCCCGGAGGGCTTCACGCAGGTGATGGCCGCCGCCGGGCTGATGGCCAAGCCCTCCGCCCACGCCTGATTGACCTTCCAAGCATAAGCCCGGAGGTCCATCAACAAGGACGCCAAGGACCCGGCTTGGCGAGCATCCCGCAGCACCGGGTGGTCCATGATGCCCGTGATCGAGACACCCAGCAGCCGCTCCTGCTCAGCGTTGGTGCGCCACTGCTCCCGGAGCCCGGGGAAGTGGGTCAAGCAGGCCTGGAAGGTGCCGATGATCGTCGCCAGCTCCACCTTCTCCTTGAGCGCGTGGAAGTCGTCCCCGGGCCGCGCCACTACCTCCGACAGGTTGCAGAAGCCCATGTTCCTCAAGCTGATCTCACCGCACGGGTTGGTCCCGCAATCATCCGGGAGGCTCCGCCCCAGGGTCTGGGCCTTGGCCTGCGAAGCAGCGCGGTTGTAGATGCCCCGCTCCCCGGCCTTGGATACGATCAGGGAGTGCCACTCCTCCAAGAAGCTGGTGATCTCGGGCGTCTCCGTGTAAGCCACCGAGTTGTTGGCCATCACCCGCTGCGCATCCGTGGTCCAGAACTGCCCGTGCTTAGCCTGGCGCATCCTTAAGTCAGACAGGTTGGACAGGGAGATCATCGCCGATCGCCGCACGCCCCCGGACTTCACGATCATCCCGATCTTGCACATCAGATCGTGGCACTCAATCGACTCCAATCTGCGCCCGGCTGCATGGTTGAACAGGTTGACAGTGAAGGAGAACAGCTCATGGAGGGGACCCGGTCCACTGGAACGACCCCCGAAGGTCTTCAATGGGGCCCCGGCCGAGCGCAGCAGGGAGAGGTCCCAGCGGGGGACCAAGCCTCCGTACAGCAGGTAGATCAGGTCCTGGAGCGCGTGGGACCAACCCTCCTTCGAGTCCTCGACCTTGATCACGTGGTCGATGGCTCTTAGGGTCTTAGTGATAGTCGGCAGCTGGTTGATGAACTGCCGCTCCACCGAGAACCCCACCCCGGTGCCGTTCATCGAGATCAACAATGCTTCGTGGAAGGCATCCGTGTGATCCACCGCCAGGTAGGCACAGTTGTACCCGGCGATGTTGTTAGCGGCCAGCGCTGGCCCTGCCGTCATCAGCGCCCGCATGGAGGGCATCACCTGATGGGTCAGGATGGCCTGGCGAATGCGCTCAGCTGGGTAGAGGCCAGGAAACTTTTGGTTGAAAAAAGCTATGTACCGGTCAACGGTTTCCTGCCACGTCTCCCGGCGCAGCTGATCTGGCAGGTACCGGGCGTAGCGGGAGAGGAAGATAAAGTCCTGATATGGCGTCATAGCAGATCTCCGTTGTACAAAAGTTCCAGCTGATCCAGCTCAGCCTCAGCCAGCGCCTGAACTATCGCTGAGTTCAGGTTCCCCTGGCGCTCCAATAAACGCTGAGCCGCCAGGACCCGGCCAAGCTTAACATCCAAATCATCACGGTTGGTCAGGTCCATACTGGGGCGCTCATCGTCATAACCGTGGAGGAGGATCTGACTCACCGTCTGGATCACCTCAGCGCAGCTCGAGGCCAGCAGGGCCAGGAGCTCAGTCTCAGCCGGCGATGTCATGGTCCTTCCTCCCGTCGCTGAGCCCCTTGGCGTAGCCGAGCTCCTCCGCGCGCCGCAACTCAACCTGATGATCAGCGGCCATGGCATGGATGGCTCGGTGCAAGCTGGTGTCCTCCTGCTGGTAGGCGGCCAAGCGCTGCTCAGCCTCCCTCAGCGCGTGGAGCAGGTGATGCTCACCCGGCACCCGCATCAAGCAGACCGGGGTGGCCAGGCAGGTGGACCCGAAGTGATCTCGGGCATAGGCAGCTTGCCGAAGGGTGAACGTCTCGCCGCAATGAAAGCAGCGCCAGTGGATCCTCTCAGTCATCGGTGCTTGGTCTCCAGGTGAGCGATGATTTGGGCGCGGCTAGCCTTGCGCCATTTAGCGTGGTTGCGAACGATGTAGTACCGGTCTTGCGTTTGCGAAGTCTTGATGGGCACTCCCTCCAACACCTGCTCAAACCCTGCGCGGCGCAGCTCCCGGCCGAGGGTGTGGGCCGTCGTCCTGGTGGAGGAGGAAGGATCATACAGCCCCAGCAGCTCCTTGTTAGACCACAAGTCTCCTTTGAGAGCGATCTGACCTAATCTTAAGGTGATGTCCGGATCGTCTCTCAGGTATCGAACCCAGGAGCCCAGGTCGGAGCGCACGTCCTCCGTCATCCGCTCCTTGGCCATGGTCCTCATGGCCGGAGCCGCCGGGTTGAAGCTGGTGCAGTCATAGCGCTGCAGGAAGTCGAAGATGGCCGGGCCCCCAGCCTCATCTAGCCAGGTTCGGTAGTTGGTGTAGAACTCCTCCGATAAGACCCCAGCCCGGCTGGGGACCTCATGGATGAAAAACCGCCGGTCGTGGTCCTCCAAGAAGAAGGAGTCCGGTTGGTTGCTGGTCCAATAGTAGTTGATGCAGTCCGGCACCTCATACGAAGGGATGTGCTTCTTGTTGAGTCGGAACTCCTGCTGGGTGATCATCTTCTTGAGGATGTCGGCGTCCTGGCGGCGGTCGGACCCGGAGATGTCATCACCCAGGACAAACTGCTTGTTCTCCGCCCACTCGTTGAACGAGGAGTGGAGGTCCGACTGCTTGATTTCGGCGAAGTTCTTGCCATAGATGCGCTTCAAGGAGTAGCCGACCATGGACTTGCCCGTGCCATGGAGGATCCCGTGCATCACCACGCTGGAGAAGAGCTTGGTGCCCGGCCGCTGGATGGGGTAGGCGCACCACTGGAGGAACCACCGCTTCTCCTCCAACGGGGCCCCGGTGAACAGGTGGTCAATCAGCTTGAGAAAGGGCTGAACGCTCCCCTTCTTGGGCTCGCAGCCCCAACCCGGCCAGGTGTTGTAGAGATGATCATCGGTGTAGCGCGGGGAGCCAGGACGATACGTCAAGGCCCGTGCCTCCCGGCGCAGGGGCCAACGGATCCAGGCAGGTCCTGCCGCCGCGGGCACATGGGAGACCTCCCCGTTGGGCTTCACCGTTTTCTCGGTGACCGGGATGTTGGCGTAGACGAGATCCTTGAACTGCCCGATGCTCATCTTTTGGTCCTTGGCCACGATGAGCCCAGGGTCCTTGATGTAGATCACCGTTTCATTCAACTCCAGCAGTTCCCGGGCCAGGGTAAGTGGCTGCGCGTTGTCCTGGATTAGGTCCTTGAGCTTATCAGCCGGGTTAGCCACCAACCAATCATCAAGGCCGGTTTTCTTATCAGCATCGAGGATATTGGGGAGTGGTACCAGGTGGGGCAAGGCACCCCGCTGAAACAGCTTCTCAGCCAGGAGGTTCAGAGCATCACACACGTTCGGGTTGGTCTTGAAGTCGGAGTCATAGATGAGGTAGGCTTTTCGTTTGACCCAGTTGATCCGGGCCAGCTCCGGGAGCAGGGGCACATCCAAGGCCTTGGACTGGAAATTATACACGCCTCCCAGGCCGATGGTCGGGTAGCCGTGCTTGCAGGCCTTGGCCGCTTTGAACTCCCCCTCGGTGATGATGATTGAGTCCTCGGAGCTAAGCACCGGGCCCCAGGAGAAGTTCTTAGGAAAGTAGGCGCAGGTACCGGAACCCGGAAGCTGGGTGTATCGTTGGGGCTTCTTGCCCTTAGCTGTTGCTTTGAAGTCCTTGAGCTCCTTCAGGTAGCGGAGACGGTAAAACTGAGGCCACTCCGGAAAGGGCGACAACGGGCGCCCGAGGGGATCGAAGTAAGGAAGATGCAGCGCTGGCACCTCGTTGAAGGAGGTGTGCAGCTTGGCTGTGGCCGGGGCGGAGAGACACGTGATGCCCAACTTTTTAGCGTCCTCCTCGTCTAGGCCAGATGAGATCAGCTTCTGGATCCCCAGCTCATCCATGGGCCGCCACAGGCAAGTCAGTTACCGGAAGTGGTACGTCTGGGTGATACTTGTGTCGAATGATCTCCACCTGCTGGCCGTTGAAGACCCGGCGAAGGTGGTTGCCAGTCTGACAGAACAGGACTCGGATATGATTTTCCTTGAGCCCACAGAAGTCGACCAGGTTATCCCAACCCTGGATGACGTATGACTCACCATCTGAGTCGGTGACGATGAATTTCTCCTCCGAGCGGCGGATCTGGGCCTGGGAGGTGGTCTGAGCCGGCGGGCGCCCAGGGGGCCGAGGTGGCGGCGGAGCCGGGCCGAAGATCACCTCCTTCAGGGCGTTGACGTACGGCTGGGCCTCCTCATTCCCCTCCACGTATGGGAGGAGACCTTTCAAGGCCGCGTGGGCCTGGATGAACTTGTCCTTGTAGCGAGCCATGAAGGAGTCCTTATAACTGGGGTTGGGAAGATAGCACAGATTAAGCTTGGTCGGATACCCCGTAGCGGCGCAGGCCCGTGGGAGCGTGATAGTTGGGATCAGCAGGCTCGGCGGGTGGTGAGATGAGCTTGGTGCCAAGTTTGGTGATGATGAAGCCGCGACCATTTTTGTGGCGATGCCATACGCCTTTCCCCAAGGAAATCGAAGTGCGACACGACCCGACACTTAGGCCTAGATGCTCAGCGAGGCTGGGCCAGCCAACTATCTCGATGGACTCCGCGCCTTGCTCGTCGATGCTGAAGACCGGGCTCTCGATGGGCGCGTCAGACTGATACGGACGACGCCTCAGATACACATCTGGTACCTCGCAAATTCTGATGACTTCACTACGAAGTTTCTCAACTTCTAAGATCTTGACTGATGATCGGTCTTTCATAAGATCATCAAAAGCCTTATTTATCAACAACTTTTGCCGCTCCGTGGCCGCCATCTTCAAACCCCCAATGTTGTGAGGTTTTTTGTAGCACGGGTGAAACTTGACGTAAATTGGAAAATTTTTGACCGAAAATGAGCGAAATACAGGATCCGAGATACCATGGCCCAGTTACCCAGCCTTTTGAAGAGTATATATATATTATTTCTTAGCTATTTAGAGTCCAAATCTGCAAAGAAAGGGGGTGCTGTATGTATGTATTTCGACAAAAAATCAGAGCGCTTGCTCACTTCGTTGTCTGGTATTGTCGCCGGCCATACCGCTCGTAAAGTTGGTATGTACCGGCAACAACGTTTAGTAGTTCAACTTTCCTCTTCTTCGTCGAGGTTGGAGGTCCATGGGAGCTGAGGCCAGTAGATCACTTGTTGGAGGCCCATGTTGTCGATCCTTGCGTTGATCACGAGTTCATCGTTGTATGTCCTCATGTCTTCGAACGTTTCGATCAACGTGCCAATGACGTGGAACGGGTTTTCACAGACGACGGCCACGCAGTAAGCGCCATACATTCCACGTCCGCTGTAGGAGATCGGGACGAGGTCGGTTTCCCCGCGGAGGCGGAGGACAACTTCTGCAGCGAGTTCATGGTTCATGGTTCAAAGCTTTCCTGTCCGTTTGAGCATGGCTCGGTTCCAGCGAGGGTAGTGCTGCTTGGTATCGTCGAGGTTGAACTCCTTCTTGATGGTGAGCCAGATCTCGGTGTCCGGCTTCCCCTGCAGGATGAGGTCGCAGCATCGGCCCGAGATGCCACGCTTTCTGGTCGAGGGCTTGGCTGGTGCCAGCTTCCTGGCAACCTCCAGGAGCTGGGCCACCCGTTTGATGCCCTGGTTCCGATCGGTGAACTTTTTGATCGGTTTCACCTTGCAGGGTTCGGCGAGCTCATTGTGCAGCTTGGTGAGCTGGGAGTTGGTCATGAGCTCAACCTGCTCATGGGTCGTTTTGGTGAGTTCGGTGAAGTCGGACATGATTGGACCTCCTGTGTTCGTGTGTGGGTAACGGGCGTGGGCGTAGGACGGCTGACGACTAGGTTTCCGCGTGGCTAGAATGGGACGCGGGGTGGTAGGTTTTGGCGCCTGGGCCCCCTAGGTTGGTTAGGGGACCCAGGCACGTATGGCCCAGCGCGCGTCCTAAGCCGCGTGGATATGTAGCGGATTTTGAGACGTTGTTTTGTTTTCAGTCCTCCAGCCACTCAATCTGGTCCAGGCTGCACTCCCGGAGGCCGTCGTCATTGTGCTCCAGATACTCATCGTCGACCTTGAAGTCGATCATCTGAGAGAATCGGATGATGAAGATCTCCTCGTTGGTGAAGGAGTTCAGGGTGCCGATTTCATATTGGGTCGGCTCCCCATGGACTTCATCAATTGGGATGAAGGCTTTGATCCGGCGTCTGTCGGTACGATAGTCCCAGATGAACTCTTTGTAGGTCATCGGTTAGTCTCCCATGAAGTTGATCAGTTCGTCATTTTCACAGCCGATCAGCATGTCAACACCATCATAATAGTTGAGCCATTCGAGGTACTCCTCGGTGTTCATGATCTCCGTGATGTCGTTGCCCGTGATGTCGTCGCTCATGGTAGTTTTTCCTATTTAAGGAACTGGTTGATGTACTGCCGGACGGTGGCTTCGATCTTGGCGCGTTGGCCGATGTCCTTGTGTTCCTCGTGCCATTCGATGGATGATCCATCCTTCAGCTTTCCCAGAAAGTTGGTTCTTTTGACTTGACTCGTACACTCCACGTCGATTGGGATGCGTAGCTGATTGGTCAGGGCTGACTGAAGTTGGTCCGCAAACTCATCTATATCACCCATCTGCTCACACTTTGCGCCAGGGACCCACACCTCCAGGGAGGTGAGGTTGACCGCGGCCCACGCCGGAGAAGTGCAGAGGATGGAAGCAAGGATTAGTTTCTTCATGCTGAGTTTCTCCAGGTTTCTGCGTTGGCGAAAAACTTCCAGCGCAGGAACTTGGAGCCCTGGACTTTTTCCAGGGCTCTATGGTTTACAACTTGCGTGTTTTCCCAAGCAGGATGACCAGATACCCTTGGCATCCCTCCATCTCTGATTGATGCTCAGGGGGAATTTCAGAAGTCAATCTGGCTTCTGAATAATCCCCGTCTTCAGGTTGATAGATGACGATGAGATCTTCTGGGAAATCTTCCAGAATTTTTTTCAGGCGGCCAACGGTCATCGGAACCACGGTTTATCTCCTGCTTTTTTCTTACTAGAAGATTTTATACGCGTTGAGCAGCTAGGGATATCGCTATGTTTCATAGTTGATAGATTTTTTGCGCGTTTTTTGGGCTCGGTGGAAGTGAGTGAAAACTAAGTGGAGTTCACTATGTGCCACGCCCCACGCGGCTAAGCCCTTGGTACCAAACACAAATCTCCATGAAAAAACACCCCATTTCTTTAACTTGGACCATTTGGTCCAACTTGCCAAACGCAAAATTCTTGGCAAATTGGACCATTTGGTCCAACTTGCCAATCGCTTCTGAACTTCTCAGACTTTTTCCATCAGCGCCACGTACTCCTTCCAAAATTCTTCAGCGTCCTCTTTGTTTCTGAACTTCAGCGAAATCCAGGCCACTTCTGGTTCCGCGTTAAAGTCAAAGACCTCGGCGCTTCGTTTCATCTTGATGATATTCTTCAACGTCAAGGTGGCAGGGAACGTCAGCCCATAGAAGACGTATAAGTCTGGCCCATTGTAGTTCAGGACAAAGGTCGCAGCGTCATCGAATTTTGGGAGTTTCTCAGCCGCCATATTTTTTGCTCCAAGCTTCATGCCACGAAGGATCTCGTGGCATGGAGCTTGGAGCTTGGCGCTTGGAACCTTTTAAGGACCCAAGCACCAAGCCTCTTATATTTCACCTGGGGTGAAACTCATTCCATAGGAGCTGGGCATCATCCAGGTCATCGAACTCCACGGTCAGGTAGCAGTCGTCATCGCCCTCCGGTGTTTCAAAGGCCACGATCTTGGCGCCCACGAGGTGGGTGAGCAAGGTCTCCACGTCCATGTACTGGAAGACACGGATCTTGAGGTGGTGGTGGCCGTCTGAGGTCATGGTGGTTGGCATTGGGATCGTGGTCATGGTTTATTGGCTCCAAGTCTCAACTCACCCTGGATTGGGTGGGCTGGGGCTTGGAGCCCAGGGCTTGGGCCCCAGGCTCCTCAATTATCTCACTCCTCCCCAGGGTTGAGTGCCTGCCACCACTCCTCAGCCTCCTCCCTTGTGGGGAACTCCACCACCACGAATGGGTTCCCGCCCCCTGGGCCCTGGGCTTTGAAAGTCACCACGCGGCCATTGCCCAAAGTGGCCAGGAACTCACCCAGTGGGGTGTCCCACACAATGTCATGGGTCACCCACGTGGTCTTCACCTCAGGGGTGGTGAAGAAGTGGCCACGCTTGAAGTCACTCCACGTATTGATGTCACTCATCTTCACGCTCCAGTCCTCAACTCACCCACCATTGGGTGAGCTGGGGATTGGAGAATATATATTTTTCTCCTATATTATATTTGCTCACCACATATATATATATTCTCCTCTATATTTTTTATATTTATATAATATAGACATTGAGTCCACTAGTAAACTATTGATTTTCATTTTGAGAAAATATTTTGGATCGTTGAGAAGTTCTTGAGACCATGAGTGGAACTCGCTTGTCGTGGCCCGGGTGGGCATTTTTCGTCGACGCCCGGTGGTTGTGGGTGAGCTTCTCGTGGTTTAGGTCACGTGCGTGGCTCCTCGCTCCAAGCTCCTAACTCACCTGGATTGGTGGGTTAGGAGCTTGGAGCCACCTGGTGAGGGTGGCTCCTTGGGGTATCAGCCCACAGGTACGACGTGGATATTCTCACACCGATACTTCACAACACCGTTGATGAGGAACTCATCTCCTTGCTTGAGGTTGGAGTTACATTGGTACTCATTGTAGAGGGCCGAGTAAAGATCTTCGCCATCTTCAGTGAGTGTGTTGCAATCACCCTCCGGGTACCGGACCAGGAGCAGGAGGTCCGGCCACTTGTTGGATGGGTGGTCTGGTGGATCAGCTTTCAGGTTCTCCACGTACAGGTGGTCATGTTTCACAATGATGTTGTATTGAGTCATTCCATGCTCCAAGTTCATAGACCACCTGGATTGATGGTCCATGAGCTTGGAGCCCTGGGTCCAGGGCTCCTTGGGCTTCACTCCTCGTCAGGGTGGAGGGACTTCCAGTTATCCAATTCGTCCCTCCAGTCCACTTCGTCATCCAGGGGCTCCAGAAGGAGCTCCTCGAAGTCGTTCTCATTCATCATCAGGTGAACAGGCGACATTTATTTTCTCCATGGTTGGTTGGCGTGGGCACCCTGGGCTTGGGGCCCAGGGCTTGGTGGGTGGTTGGTTACCGGATCACCTCATCCTCAGTCTCCCATCCGAATTCCTCATAGGCTTGGAGGGCGCGATCCATCGTGGGAAACTCCACGATGAACTCCCATTGGTCGGGCATGTGAGGGAAGGGCTTGGGGAGGAGCTTGGGGATGGATTGGATCGTCCCATCCTTGAGTCCTGCGACCAAATTCTCCACCTCCATGTCCCCCTCGACGGTGAACCTCACTTTCACTGCACCCGAGGTGTACTCACCCCGCTTGGGTGAGAACCTCTGGTCGGTGAGGTCCCTGCCGTCAGTTGAGCTCATGAACTCCATAGTCTTATTTTACTCCATCCCTCTCACGGGCCCCATTGCCCGGGAGGAGGATGGAGTGGGAAGCGCTAGGCTCCCCACTCCGCTAGGGTAGTGAGTTACTTAATGATGCCTGTCCTCTTCATCATTGAGCGGTTCCACGCGGGGTAGGACTTGCACTTATCCTCAAGGTTCCCCTCCACCTTGATGATCGCCCAGATCTTGTCGTCGGGCAACCCCTCAAGGATGAGTTCCTGACACCGACCCGTGCAGCTCCACTTCCTCCCGTTCTTCAACTTGGGGCGTGTACCCTTGTTGTCACCGGTCGGAGTGGGTTCCGGTTGGGGTGCGTTGGACTTCGCCCCCGGTTCCGGGAACCTCACGTGCTCATCCCTACCAAGGACTTCCGCGATGATGACGGAGTCGTCGGTGATTTTGAGTTGTGACATTTATTACTCTCCATGTTCATACATATCATTATTAATATGTATGAACATTGAGATGTAATTAGTGCACATTTTGTGATATTAATTATAGTTATTTATATTCACGTTTTAATGTATACAATTGATTTTGTATATCATTTAATTTGAAGTTACGATGTAGAGACCAGTATTTTTGTTTTTGTTGACTAATTTTAATTTCATCTTCAATATCACGACGAGTACTGAAGTCTTTAATATTTTTATATTGTTTACGTAATTTAAGTTCGATAATATAATGTTCAATATATTTTTTATTAGCATCAGCATATAATAACTTTTCAGCATCAAAGTTTTTAATTTTAATATGTTGAGTTGTATAGTAGATATATGGCATTTTGTGCTCCACGTTATAATAATATGCACTATTGCATATTATTATTAATAGAGCACAAAATGTGCACTATTATTCGATATAGTGTGCAAGTTTTTTATTATGTTTAGTTGCACACTAAACGATAGCATATTTAATTATAAAAGAGCGTTGCGATAATAATAGTGCACATATATTTATTGTTTTTGTGTGCACATATTATTATGCGATTTATATTAATACGCTTTTAGACGTATTAATATAAATAAGACATATTTTATTTTTAAAGAGCGATAGGCAAGGCAAGCTAAGACGACGCAAGGCAAAGTGTAGTGTTTTTATTAATTATTAAAGTGATAGTATAATAAAAAATGAGCATTGTAAACATGAAAATTAAATTATTTAGACATTTACAGATATATTTTTAATGTTTCATATGTGAAACAATCTTCAATGACATTGATCTTGAGTGTGTCTCAAAAATTTCCGGGAAATTCCCGGCAGAGCTCATCGCGCCCCGCCGCCAGTTTTCCCATTTTCAACTTCCACCAACCAAAGGTCGAAAGGAGCTTGGCGCTTGGCGCTTGGCGCTTGGCGCTTGGCGCTTGGCGCTTAGCACTGAGAAGTTG
>Ga0116230_10000902_pt1 | contig 27026 bp, 14 predicted proteins | sample S1TSphfallax_3_FD_88678 | JGI IMG/M metagenome (GOLD analysis project Ga0116230, IMG submission 88678) | Host-associated microbial communities from peat moss isolated from Minnesota, USA - S1T2_Fd - Sphagnum fallax MG | ecosystem: Host-associated > Plants > Peat moss > Unclassified | place... | reverse complement strand
TGCAGGTGAGAACAGGGTGAAGGCATACGGTTGGGCAGGTGCTGACGTAGCCACGTTCGTGGAAGGGAACGCAGGGTTGAAAGTGAACTTTCGGATGAAGTAGCCGGTGGCATCGCCGAAGTAGAGATTGCCGTTCGCATCGGTCACTAAGGGGCCACGGGTGCCGGTGAATTTGCTCTGTGTGGCTGGGCACCCATCGTAAAAGGCATCGCTCATCTGCGGGCCGGTGCTGCCGCCGTTGCAGTAGGCCGCAGCCGCGGGCGTGGCATTGCCCGCGCCGCCGGCGATGATGGCAGCGATACCGTTCTGCGCGTAGGTCTCATAGATCAGGCCGTTGGTGTAGTCGAGGAAAAAGATGTTGCCGTACTGGTCGCCGCCCACGCCCTGCGGCGAGGCCAGAGCGATGGCGCTGGGAGCGACGCCGGTGACGGCGCCGGGCAGAGACGAGCCTTGTCCTGCGAAGCTGTAGACATACCCTGTCTTGAGCGTGCCGGTCAGGGTGAGCGGATTCGCCACGCCGCCGTAGATGACCTTGATACGGGAGTTGCCGGAGTCGGTGAAGTAGAGGTTGCTGTTGGTGTCGAGATAGACGGTCCAGGCGACGTTGACCGGTGTGACATTGCCGAGCGTTACGGTATCGGCCGTTGCGGGTGCCGCGGGTGTGGTGGTGAGGCAGGCGTTCGCGGTGGCTACGGAGCCGGTCTTGGTTGTCAGCGCAGAGACGCAACCGGCGCCGGCTATGGTGTAGACGTAACCCCGGGTCGGTGTGATGCCGTTGGCACTGAGGATTGCTTTGGCCACGGCGCCGCCGTTGTAGAGCAGGCGTACGGCATTGTTCAGGTTGTCGGCGATAAAGACATCGTCCGTGGAGGACTCGATAGCTGCGGTCGGACTGCGCAGCAGAGCGATGTTCTGCGCGGCGGTGGCGCCGGTCACGTTGCCGGTAGAAGCGTAGCCGGGGGCGGCGTCACGATATCCGCCGGCGAAGCCGACGATGGTATACATTGCGCCGTTCACCGGTGTAACGCTTGCGCCCTGTTGCTGGGCGATGAGGGTTGCGGCCATGGTGCCTGTGGCGCAGTTGACGCAGAAGATGCGGATGCGGGAGTTTGTGTAGTCGGTGAAGAAGAGGTTGCCGTCGTTGTCGACGGATACATCGCGCGGGCCAATGGTTGCGGACGCAGCGGGGCAGCCGTCGCCGAGAGAGTTGAGCGCGTCCGGATTGCCGGCGACGTTGCCGCAGGCAAACTTGCCATCGGTGTTGGTGACGGTGAGCGTGGCGTAGGTCTGCGCGGGTGTGATGGCGTTATCGCCAACGCCGGCGATGGTGTAGATATCGCCGACAACAGGCATAGGTGCAGGTGCGCTGCGGGAGGTCTGATTGTAGCCGATGGTATAACCGCTGTTGGCGGCCTTGATCGCGGTCGCGAGTGCTGTATTGCCGTTGTAGATGACGCGGACAGAGCGGTCGTTGTAGTCGGCGATGTAGACGTTGCCGTACTTGTCGATGGCAGCTCCTTGCGGCGCTGTCAGCTTGCTCAGAGTGCTGGCGCAGCCGTCACCGAGCGTGGAGCCGTCTGTGGTGAGGTAGCCGGTGCTGCAGCTACTGGCTGTGGCGACCGAGCCAATCCCGGCGACTGCCGCGGTGAATGGCACGGGGACACCCGCGGGAGTGGTCTGTGCGAACGCGGCACAGCTGCAAAGGAAGGCTGCGACCGCACATGCGGTGGAGCGGCGAAGAGCGTTGACGGTTGTTTCCACAAGATCCATCCTTATGACCTCCCGATGTTGCTGCATGTCGCGGAGGGTGACACTAGTACGAGAGCTTCATGACGAACTGAAGAATGCGTGGGTTGCCCACAGTGCTGGTAATGGCGCCGAAGGTGGAAGCGGTCCCGATATCGTTTGCGGGGTTGGCGAAGTTCGGTGTGTTGGTGATATTGAATGCCTGGGCCCTGAACTCTAGGTTGAGCCCGTCGGTAAGGCGTGTGTACTTTGTCAGCGAGAGGTCGAGGTCCCTCTCAAAGGGGCCACGCAGAATGTTGCGTGCCGTATTGCCGTAGAGGGTAGTTGCCGTGGAGAAGACCGGTGCCGCCCCCGTGAGCGTGTCGTTCTGCGTGGCCGCGCCGGAGGCGGTGCTGTAGATGCCGTTGTTGAAGTAGGCGGTCAAGCGGTTCTCGGTGCGGCCGTGCTTTACCGCCATCGCGGCGGTCCCGCCGGCGGCATAGCTGGCGCGGCTGGTGTTGGTGCCATAGTATGTCGCGCCGCCGGCGTCGGTGATAGTGAAGGGCGTTCCGCTCTGCAGTACGCCGGTACCGGCCAACTCATAGCCACTGAAGAGACGCGAGCCAAGCCCGCCGTGTGCAATGCGCCACTTCAGATTGGGCAGCGGCTGGTTGAACCGTATCGTAGCGTGGTGGGTGCGGTCGAAGTCGGAGGGACCATAAGCCTGCGCGGGATTGGTCTGGTCGCCGGAGGTGGTGTTGAAGACCGTGCCGTCGGTGGCGCCGGAGGAGGTGTCCATGCTCTTGGAGTACATGTAGGACGCAAGCAGCGAGGCCTTGCCGAGCTGTTCCGTCACTGTGGTTTGCAGCGAGTTGAAGTTTGAGGACTGGTTGGTCTGCAGAAAGAGGAACCCGCTGTTGGAGAAGCCGATGTAGGGCGCGCGGGCCGCTGCGCTATCGGTGACGCCGGTATTGTTGGTGGTGACCCCGTTGACCGGGTTGGTGGGGCTGGCGATCAGCGCCTGGTCTGCTTCGGTCTCGGCGGCAAGATGCTCGCCACGTGCGCCGACGTATCCAATTTCAAGCATGAGAGCGTGCGTAATGGCCGTCTGGATGTTCAGACCGTACTGCTGGTAGTACGGCGTGCGCAGCTTGGGGTCGATGTCGTCGATACCGATCGGGGCCGGCGCGTTCGCTACGTTCTGCGCATAGAGTTGTGGCAAAACCGGAAACTGGCTCGGCAACGGCAGTGGAGGGAAGGGATTTGCCAGCGAGCCGTTGGTATTGAAGTAGCTGGTGGAGCCGGACGTATTGAGAGCGCTTGAGTTCTCATAGCCTGGCAAAGAGAGGGCTTCGAGCAGGCCGAGCTGGTTGGAGAGACGGTCGTAGAAGAGGCCGTACCCGCCGCGGACCACCTGACGCTGGTTGATCTGATAGGCGACGCCGAGGCGCGGTGCGAAGTTGAGCTTACCGACCGTATCGGTGAGCGTATTGGAGACCCTGGCGATGCCGGGAACAGGGTTTACCGCATTGCCTTCCTGGACGAAGCCGAGCGAGGAGGGAGCGTTCGCTGTGGGCGGTTGATAGCGGCGCGGGTCGAAGGCGCCGTTGCGGCCGTAGATGTCGACCGGCAGGCCGATGTACTCCCAGCGCAGTCCAAAGTTGAGGGTGAGGTGCGTCAGTGGCTTCCAGCTGTCCTGCGCAAAGAGTGCAAGGTCACGCAGCCGGTCGTAACGTTGGTCCTTGCCGGAGGCGACGGTCTCCTCATAGATATCGCTGTGGCCGGTCCCGTTGCCGCCCAGGGCCGTCGAAGCGCCGGTCTCACCCAGAAGGAAGTTTTGGAAGCTGATGAAGTCGAGCGTGCCGCGCTGGTCGTTGTTGGAGTAGTAGTTGTCCTGGTAGCGGCGCATCTCGGTGCCGAAGGTCATGTTGTGTTTGCCCTTCAGCCAGCTCACGGTGTCAAAGTACTGCCAGGTGTTCTCGGCGTCCTGCTGGTCGGTGCTGACGGTATATCCGAGTTCAGCCGAGCCGGAGAACATGATCTCCGGAATGTCCGAGAAGACGCTCGAGTTGAAGCGCGTCATACCGATGGATGCCAGCTGGATCTGGTTCTGAAAGCCGGTCTTTCCCAGCTCTCGGTTCACTCCCATGTGGAAGTCGTTCACCAAATTCGCTGAGAAGACATGCGTCTCGGCAACGGAGTAGAGGCGGCTCTTGAAGAGTTGATACAGGCCGAATCCGGGTAGAAACCGCGTGGAAGAGACGGACTGGAACTGGGGCTGCTCGGCCACAATGATGTGGAAGGCGACAAGGTCTTTATTGCTGATCCGATAGTCGGTGCTGCCGGTGTACTCGTCTTCGTTGAAAGTTGAGGGTGTTGAGACCACATAGTTGACGCCGGATGTCGCGGTGGTTTGAGGAGACGGAATGATGTAGCTGCCGTTCGGATTCGTGAGATTCAGCAGCGCATAGGCCACCGGGCTGATATTGGAGCCGTTGGCGTTGATCGTGGGGCCTGTGTAGGACGTACGTCCCAACGAGGCGCCAAACGTGCCCAACGAGGCGAGAGACCGGTTCTGCGGTATCTGCGGCAGATTGATGGAGGTGATGCCGGGATAGCCATTCACCTGACGCGTCCCCTGGTAGTTGAAGAAGAAGAACAGCTTGTTCCGTCGGATGGGGCCGCCGATGGCCGCGCCAAACTGGTTCTGGATGAGCTCCGGGCGCGGCTGCCCCGTCGACTTCAGCAGATAGTTGTTGGCGTTCAAGACTGTGTTGCGGAAGAACTCATAGATATCGCCATGAAAATCGTTCCCACCCGTGCGCGTGATGAGCGCGACGTTGGAGCCACCGGAGCGGCCGGTGGTCGCGTCGAACAGCGCCGTCTGGATCTTGAACTCCTGGATCGCATCCGGCGGGGGGATGATGGTGCTGTTCGATGCGAAGCCATTGTTGGCGGCGCTGTTGGTGTGCACATTTACGGCGTCGATACCATCGACGTAAATGGAGTTCGAGTTGGTGCGAGCGCCGTTGACGTTTACGTTCTGGGTGCCGCGTCCAAGGCCTGTGGCGTCGTTCAGCGGTGCGATCACGCCGGGCGAGAGCGCCAGCAACTGGGTGAAGTTGTTAGTCGCCAGTGGCAGCTGGACGATGGCTTCGCCGCTGATGACGCCGCCCTGCGTGACCGACTCGGTCTTCAGCAGTGCCTGGTCGGTGGAGCTGACCTCGACTGTGGATGAAACGGACGAGAGCCGCATCGCTGTATTGACCGCAATGTGTTCGGTGACGTTGAGCGTGGCGGTTTCCACGATAGTGGCAAAGCCCGGTGCGGTGAAGGTGATGGCATAGTCGCCCGGCTGCAGGGCAGGGAAGCTGTACTCACCGGCAGCGTTCGTGACCGCGGTGCGGGTATCGCCCCTGGCGGTGTTGCGTGCGGTCACCTGCACGTTGGGCACGAGCGCGCCGGCCTGGTCGGTGACGACGCCGGAGATGGTGCCGGTGGTCTGCGCGTGCGCCGACAGGGCGAGGGTGACGAAGAGGATGAGCGCTGCAAGCCCGCGAAGCGCGCTCTGGATGGAGGATGCCGAGATGCCGAATGCTTTCACGTGTAACTCCGCTGGTAAAGAACTAATCGAGGGGTGCGCCAAGTTGCGTGCCCTTGTAGGCTCTGCCTACGAGGGTCATGACCACGGCTAAGCAAAAGACGATGCCTGCTGTCAGGGCCATCGCGAAGGAGTAGGAGCGGCCCCGGGCGATGACTGCCTCCAGGTAGACCACAACGCTTGAGAGCAACACACCAACCTGGTTGCCGAGGCCGGGAAGTGTCCCGCGCACGGAGTCCGGGCTGAGCTCGGCGACATATGCCGGCACTACGCCCCACGCGCCCTGTACGCAGAACTGCATCAGTACGGCGCCCAGCACCAGCAAGGGCAGCCTGTGCGCGAAGGCCCAGAGCGGGATGACCGCCAGCGCCCCGGCCAGCGCGCCGATCATGGCCCAGCGCCGGCCGATGCGGTCGGAGATCCAGCCGATGGACAGCCCACCCAGCACCGCGCCGATCATGGAGATGGCCGTCAGTGTGGCCTTTTGCTTGCCTACGATGCCCCAGTCCTTCTCGAGGAAGGTCGGGTAAAGGTCCTGGGTGCCGTGCGAGCTCATATGCATCGCCATCATGAAGATGGTGAAGTAGACAAAGAGCTTCCAATGGGAGGCCATTGCGCGGCCCAGACCGGCAAAGCTCGACTGACGGTTTTGCCTCCAGATTTCGCTCTCGCGCACGCGCCAGGCCACGAAGCCGGCGGTCATCAGCGCAGGCAGGCTGCCCAGATAAAAGAGCGGCCGCCAGCCATAGACCGGACCGATAAAGTAGAAGGCCGCGGCAGCGAGCACAAATCCAATGGAGTACCCCTGCTGGAGCAGGCCGCTGAGCACGCCACGATATCGTGTGGGTACCTTCTCCATTGCGAGTGAGACGCCAACACCCCATTGGCCGCCCATCACAATACCGAAGACGGCCCGGATGCACAGAAACTGCACGAAGCTGTGTGCGAAGCCTGTGGAGAGTTCGATCACGGCAAAGAGGCAGAGGTTGACGATCATCGGCAGCCGGCGTCCGTAACGGTCGGAGATCGCGCCGAAGAAAAACGCACCCACCGGGCGGAACGCCAGCGTGGCCGTCAACGCGAGCGTCATGTGCGCGACACTCTGGCCGAAGTCCCTGCCGATAGTCGTAAGCGACAGTACCACCAGGAAGAAGTCGAACGCGTCGAGCGTCCAGCCGGCGAGCCCGGCGACGAACGCTCCCCCCCACGGCTCCTGCAACCCGGGGGGTACGGAGGAACGGTAGGGCTTCAGAACCGAGGTTGCCTCGAAGGAACTGTCCGACGCGGGCGAAGATGTGGCGGGCAAGATGGCTCCTTGTCTCGTCAGCTATGTCGTCCCTTGCGGACGACTGCAACGCTGATCGAAATCGCCGCGGATCCTAGGCGATGGACAGGAACACTGTCTTCAAGAAGTTCCAAAGAAAATCTAAATTGTGAAAATAAGGTGGTTTATGGCTCCTGGCCTGGGTGCAGGGCGCGTATGCGTTTGGCACTTACGCGTTTACAGATGTGCGCGAACCAGCAGGGCCAGGAAGGCGGGGTCGTTCCGCAGGGGGTCGAGTGAAGGGTCGACGCGCGCGTACACCATGGAGGTGGAGTGGTCGTCGACCGCCTGGGAGAGTGCCACAATGGCCTCGGCGTGGCGTCCCAGCCCCGTGAGGACAAGTGCCCGGCTGATCGGCGGGACATAGCGGGTGGGGGTGTCGGCCCGCAGCTGGGCAAGGATGCGCTCGGCTGCCGCGCGGTCGCCGGCGCGGGCTTCGGCATCGCCGAGCAGCCCCTGCACGTAGGGGTCAGGATTGCTGCTTTCGCCGGAGAGCGCCGCCGTCAGGCTGGCCATGGCGTCGGCGTTGTTCCCCTCCGCCATCTGGACCATGCCCAGGCGGGTGCGTGCGCGGACGAAGGTCGGGTCCAGTTCGAGCACCTTGTTCAGCGCTGCGTGAGCGGCCGGGTAGTCCTGGCTCAGGTATTCGATCCAACCTACGTTTGTGCCGATGATCAGGGAGAGGGGGTCCAGCTTCTGCGCGACGCGGATCTCATAGAGCGCCTGCGGGAAGCGACCCATGGCGGCGAGGTCCAGCGCGTACCAGTGGTGCGCCGTGGCGTAGTTCGGGTTCAGCAGAATGGCCCGCTCGAACTCGCGCTCGGCCGCCGTGAGGTTCCAATCGGTGAAGAAGTAGATCATGCCCAGCGAAGCGTGCGGCTCGGCGAGCTTGGGGTCGAGCTGGATGGCGGACAGGGCGGCGGAGCGTGCGTCCGCATTGGCGGCCGAGCCCGGCTCTACCGAAAACGAGGCGAGCAGCGCATAGGAGTCCGCCAGCCCCGCATAGGCAGGAGCATAGTTGGGGTCTGCGGCAATGGACTGCTTAAAGTAGTCGGCCGCCTTACGCAGGCCGTCGACGGTGCGGCGGTTCCAGAAGTAGCGTCCACGCAGATAGAGTTGGTAGGCGGGGTCGTTGCTGTGGACGGGGGCCGGTACCGGCGCCGGTGCGGAGATGGCCCCCAGGCCCCGCAGCTCGCTGGCCACGGACTGGGCTGCAGACTGCTCGATCATCGGCAGTCCGGCCGCCGCTCCGGCAAAGTCGTCCTGCCACAGCACCAAACCGTCGCGCACACGCACCAGACGCAGGTGGAGCGTCGCCCTGCTTGCGGAGGTCTGGAGAATGCCTGTGAGGACTGCGTCGACATCCTGCTCGCGCCCGACGGCTACCGGGTCCACCGCTCCGCCTACCGAGTAGCGCAGCACGGAACTGGTCGGCCGGACCACAAGCTGCGCCTCCAGGCGGGCGATCAGACCATCGGTAAGTCCTAGCAGCGCGACCTCATCCGGCGGTGTGCCCGAGTCGCCTGTACGCTCAAAGGTCAGCGGCAAGACCGCGAGGCTGCGGATCGGCGAGCGCGGTTTGAGCAGATACCAGGCCCCGGCCAGCAGCGTGGCCACGACGAGTAGCAGTGCGGCAGCGATGGCTGCTCCGCGCACTGGAGCACCGGCCGCCGGCAGTGGAGCCATCTCTCTCGCGATCTCCCGTTGCAGCGAAGACGTATCCGAAAACATCGGGTCTGGACCCACGAGCGGGGCAACTGGGGTCACGCTACCTGCAGGCGGCTGACGCTGCTTGTGCAGCCTTGCGGGTGGCTCAAGCTCCCGCACCTCGGCGATGAAGCGATAGCCGCGACGAGCCACCGTCTGTATATAGCGGCGGTCGTGCGGGTCTTCATTCAGCGCTCGGCGCAGGGTGGAGATGGCGACCGTAAGGTTGGCTTCCTCGACGAAGGAGTCCTGCCAAACGGTGGAGAGCAGCTCTTCTTTGGTGATCAGCTCGCCCGGCTTGCTGGCAAGAAGCAGCAGCGCATCAAAAGATCGCCCGGGTAGCGGAACTTCTTTGCCCTTGCAGGAGAGCTGCCGATTGGCCGGGTCGAGGCGGAAATGGTCGAACTCATAGATGCAACGCAGATTGAGGAGTGTTGGGTGTGTCGCATTCGCCACGCTGGACGGTCCGGAGATTGCAGATGTCATCGGCATGGTCGAAGGAAAATACTGTAGCATGGCGCGCGCAGGGCTGGCTTCGGTGCGGTTTTCGCACATATCCAAGTTTTTGGAAGTTCTTTAGCTATTCCTGAGGACTATCTTAAGAGGCTCCGCATAAGGTTTTGCGCACGGAACGTCGAGCCAAGCAGGAACACGGAGGCCAAGGATGGCGGCAGCGATCAAAGCGGCAGGGAAGGGACCGACCTCAACGCGGGTCCTTACGAGCAATCAACACCTGATCCGTTGGGTAGAGAAGATGGCCGACCTCTGTCAGCCTGCAGCGATCCATTGGATCGACGGCTCCGATGCGGAGAATGAGTGGCTCTGCCAGCAGCTAGTCGAGGCCGGCACGTTTACCCGGCTGAGTCCGGAGCTGTGGCCGGGATGCTATTACGCGCGCTCGTCTCCGAACGATGTGGCGCGCGTTGAGGACCGCACCTTCATCTGCTCGCTCTCCAAAGACAACGCCGGCCCCACCAACAACTGGGAGGACCCGTTCGTGATGCGCAAGAAGCTGAAAAGCCTCTTCCGTGGATCGATGCGCGGTCGCACTATGTATGTCATGCCGTTCTCGATGGGTCCAGTCGGGTCGTCGATGAGCCAGATCGGCGTGCAGCTGACGGACTCCGCCTATGCTGTAGTCAATATGCGGATCATGGCCCGCATCGGCATGCCGGTGTACGCCGAGATCGACAAAGACAAGAAGCGGGTGGTGCCGTGCATCCACTCCGTGGGCGCGCCGCTGGCCCCCGGTGAGCAGGATGTTCCCTGGCCACAGAACGACACGAAGTACATCGTCCACTTTCCGGAGACGCGCGAGATCTGGAGCTACGGCTCGGGCTATGGCGGTAACGCGCTGCTCGGCAAGAAGTGCTTCGCGCTGCGCATCGCCAGCAATATTGCGCGCGATGAGGGCTGGATGGCCGAACATATGCTCATCGTGGGCGTGGAGAGCCCGGCCGACGCGCAGGGCAAGACCGAAAAGACCTACGTCGCCGCGGCTTTTCCTTCCGCCTGCGGCAAGACGAACTTTGCCATGCTGATTCCTCCGGCCGGCTTCGACGGATGGAAGGTGTGGACCGTCGGCGACGACATCGCCTGGATTAAGCCCGACGCCACAGGGCAGCTGCGCGCGATCAATCCGGAGTACGGCTTCTTCGGGGTCGCGCCGGGCACCAGCGAAAAGACCAACCCCAACGCCATGGCCACGCTGCGTGCGAACTCCATCTTTACCAACGTCGCTCTGGTGACCGAAAACGGCGTCCCCAACGGCGATATCTGGTGGGAGGGCATGACCGACACGCCGCCGGCGGAGGCGCTGGACTGGCTCGGCAACCCATGGACGCCGGCTTCGCCCACGCCTGCCGCGCACCCCAATGGACGGTTCACCGCACCGGCCTCACAGTGCCCCACCATCGATCCTTCCTGGGAAGACCCCGAAGGTGTGCTCATCTCGGCGATCGTCTTCGGCGGCCGTCGGGCAACCACGATGCCGCTCGTCTACCAGGCCTTCAACTGGAGCTCAGGCGTCTACACCGGCGCGACGATGGGTTCGGAGACGACCGCGGCCGCGGGCGGCGCTCTGGGCAAGATACGCCGCGACCCCATGGCGATGCTGCCCTTCTGTGGCTATCACATGGGCGACTACTTCCGTCATTGGCTCCGTATGCAGCGCTCGCTCACCAGCACGCCCCGCATCTTCCATGTCAACTGGTTCCGCAAAGGGCCGAACGGCAAGTTCCTCTGGCCGGGCTACTCGGAGAACATGCGCGTGCTGCGGTGGATCGTCGACCGCGTGCGTGGCCGCGTCCGCGGCAAGGAAACACCCATTGGCTGGACACCGAAGTACAACGATATCCAGTGGGAAGGTCTCGACTTCTCCTACGAACAGTTTCAGGAGCTTCAGACGATCGACCGCAATGCGTGGAAGCTTGAGGTGATGGGCCATGAAGAGCTCTTCCTCTTGCTTCACGACCATCTTCCCCCTGAGATGATCTATGAGCGCGAACTGCTCATCTGCCGTCTTTAGTATGAACGCCCCTATGCAACTGCCACTGCCGGACTTCAGGAAAACTTAATCCAGCATCTTTACCATGGATGCATGAAAAACATTGACACGGCTCTCCCGCGCAAGAGCGTACAGGTATGCCGGCCGGGACTCTATGCCGGATGGCTGCTCACCGTTCTCGGGGCGCTGCTGCTGCATGGCCTCTCCGCGCGCGCCCAGGGCGGTCCGCCCTTCCGCACCGACGACCCCGATACCCCCGGCAATCGCCACTGGGAGATCAACTTCGGCTTCATCGGCGACCGCAACCCCGGCACCGGCGCCTACCAGGTGCCCGACTTCGACATCAACTACGGCCTGGGCGACCGCCTCCAGCTAAAGTACGAGATCCCCATCGCCATTGAGGAGACGCGCGCTGCGCCAGTAACGCCCGGCGTGCCGGCTACAGAGGGCGTCGTGATCGGTGGGCTCGGCGAGAGCCTGCTCGGCGTCAAGTGGCGCTACTTCGAGCACCGCCCCGGCGACTCCATCCGCAGCGGCTTCGGCACCGGCCTGTTGGCCCTCTTTGGCCACCATGAAGAGACCAAGCCAGCCGGCGTCTCAGGCGACTCTCCCGGTGCGGCCGACGAGGCCGCCGCCACGGGCGAAAAGCAGCCCACCCTCGAGCTCGGCACCTATCCACAACTCTATCTCGACAACCCCACCCGCTCCGTGCCGCGCGGCCTGGTGGCTGCCGGACCCAACTTCTATCTGCCGATCGAAATCAGCGGCCGTATCGGCCCTATCCGCTACAACGCCGATGTCGGCTACAACTTCGGCAACCGCAATCTGCCGCAGAGCTGGAACCGCGGCTTCATCGTCGGCCATGAGTTCAGTGACAGCACCGAGGCCTACATTGAGCTCTACGACCTGCAGGACGCCAATCGTATCCCCCTTGGACGCGGCGTCGGCAACTTCGCGGCCAGCGGCGTCAAGCAGCGCGAGACCACGCTGGCGCTGGGCGGCCGGCAGGCGCTGAACCCTGCCAAGACGCTCAATCTGCTGCTGATGGGTGGACGCAGCTTCCAGACGCCCTCGGCTGCGACGGGCCAACCCAGCTGGATCGCCTACGTCGGCATGCAGGTGCTGCTTGGGCCTAAGGACACCGCAGGTGCTGAGCCGAGCATACCGGCCGCAGGCGCAGGCATGCCGCGGCCCGGCACGCGGCCTTAGGCGGCTTCCTCGCCCGGATGGTGCCCGCTCTTCTGCGGCAGGAATGCGATGCACAGCACCATAAATACAGCGATGACTCCGGACGCTGCGAACCGGCTCAGCTCCAGCCCTTGTTCACTGTGCGGCTTGGTCAGCAGATCGCCCAGGTTCGCACCCAGTGGCCGCGTCAGAATGAATGCCGTCCAAAACAGAATAGTCCGGCTGATCTTGGTAAAGAAGTACAACAGTGCGATGATGGCGATCAGTCCGATAAATAGAAAGACGCCGCCACCAAAGCCGGTGCCTTCGCTGGTCCAGTCGCCCAGCGCCGTGCCCAATGTGTTCGAAAACAGGATGGTGAGCCAATAGAACATCTCGGCCTTGGGTGTCACGATGTTGTTCACCGAGACTGTGCCCACGGCGAACTTCCATACCACCAGAGAAGCGATCACCAGCAGAAACAGGATCGTCGATCCGCCGGGGTAGCCGATGCCCAGGGAGCGGTCTGCAAAGTCTGCCATCGTGGTGCCGGCCAGGGTCGTCCCAACGATTACGGCCCAATATAAGTAGGGGTGGAAGGCCTTGGCACGGATCTGCAACGCAACCAGTACGAAAAATGGCACCAGGAAGATCAGGGTACTCAGCGCGTAGCCAACGTTGAGGGACATGGAGAGCGCATCGCCCCCGGTCTCTCCCAGCGTGGTCGCGGCGATCTTGATGATCCAGAAGACGAGTGTCACCTCCGGGACCTTGCTCAATGTGGCGCGTGTCTGTTCGTCCATTGTCTCCTCGAATATAGGGTTTGGCAGGCAAAACGAGCGGAGTGCCGCCCGCGCAAACGGGCAGCACCCTCTGCGGCTGCGGCAGTCAGCTAGAGGCTACTTGACCGGAGCGAACAGCGCGCTTCTACCGGCAATCTGCTGTCGCATGTCATCGCGGATCGCAACGGCAAGTTTATTGTAAGCCTGCTTATCGTCGCCGGGCTTGTAGTTCACTACCACGGCCAGCGCGCCGATCGTTGTCCCTGCCTTGTCCTGCAGCACCAGCTCGTCTTCAAAGTGGTTACCGGCCTCGTTCACCTCGAGGTTGCTCTTGCCCGTCCGGATGCAGCGCATGTCGTCCTCATCGCCGATCTTGCCGATACGTCCGAAGTTCGATGCCACAATGAGATTCTTGTGCCCCGGCGGCGCCGCGTGGATCGCCATGAGGATCACCTCAGGGTGCTTGGCGAGTTCCTCATCTACCAGATGCTGCGCGAGCGGGGCCGGCTGCGTGTAGGTGGGGTCCATCTCCTTCGGGTCTACCTTCCGCAGCCCCGCCACTGCCTGTGCCCGCGTGTCCTGCGCCTGCAGCGCCATCGTTCCCAACGAAGCCAGCGCTACAGCTGCCAGCCATGCCATCCGTGTGGTTCTTCCTGCCTGTTTCATGCCGTCTCCCAAGTGTAGGTGAATACCGTACCTGCAATGCTCTCCCACGATGCTGCCGGCAGATGAGCGAGCGCTTAATCCGGAATGAAAAGAACTTCATCCTCATCCATCGGCCCGACGGGGCCGCTTTCGCAGGCCAGGTCGGGCGGTTGAATCGGAATCAGAAGATGATCTTCAGCGCGAACTGCGTCTGCCGTGAGCTGCCTGCGGTCGTGGTGAGGGCGCCGGACGAGCCAGCTGTTCCCGCCGCGGGTGTCGGGTTGCCCGCGGTGGGCGCAGCAGCCTGCCCGAATATCTGCGTCTGCGCCTTCACCGGGTTCGAGTAGTTCACCCTGTTGAAGATGTTGAACAGCTCGGCGCGGAACTGGACGTTGAAGGTATCGCCCAGCTTCGGCACCATCGTGTTCTTTACCAGCGAGAAGTCGAAGTCCTGGTAGCCCGGCCCCATGATCGAGTTCCGTCCCGAGTTGCCCAGGATCGGGTTATACCCAGCCGTCGCGACTGGGTAGCTGAAGCAGGACGTATTCAGGTAGTTGCGGTTCGGATTTACAGAGTAACCCAGCTTGTTGATGGGCTTGCAGCTGTAGTTGCGGTTAGGAAAGTCGAAGGTGTCGGAGCTGTTGAGGCCGAGCGGGTCGCCACTGATGAGTGGCGTGATGGGCAGGCCGGTGCTGGCCTGGAAGATGCCGCCATGCTGCCAGCCGTCGAGGAACAACTTGCCTCCGGAGCCCCACCCTTTTGGTGCGCCCGGTAGCAAGATCAGGTAGTTGAAGATCAAGTTGTTCTGGATGTTGTAGTCCGAGACCGCAATACGCCGGTCACGCGCAAAATAGGGCAGGCTCGATACCGAGTTGAAGAAGGTGTCGCCAAATGTCGACGACGATCCATCGTCGATGCCCTTCTGCCAGGTGTACGAGACCTGGTACTGGTACCGATGGCTCAGCCGCTTGGTAATGCTGGCCTGCATCGAGTTGTAGATCAGAAAACCCTCCGGGATCATCGCGCTGATCTGGCCCACGTTCGGGTTCAGCTTAGGGTTGGTGATCTTCGCGTAGGTGGTGGTGGAGTAGAGTGCGGGGAACTCATACTCCTCGCCGGGCAGCTCGGCGATCGGCAGTGTTGTGTTGATGTCGTCTTCACGATAGGGAAGGTGGGTACCGTGCGAGCCGTTGTAGCCCAGCATCGCGATCATCTCTCCTGGCAGCTCCTGCTGCACATTCAACGTGTACTGCTGGATGTACGCACGCTGCGGATGCTGCGGCGTGTACGCGTAGCGGAAGGTCGCCGGCGTCAGCAGTCCATAGCCGCCGGTGGGGAAGAGGCCGTTGAGGCCGGCGCTGACGCTGCCGGATTGGTAGAACGGCGCGGAAAGAATCGTCAACCCTTCAAACAGGTAATCGAGCGGCAGCGAGTCGTAGATGCCGTACCCGCCGTGTACGGCGGTCTTGCTGTTGCGGAAGGGGGCCCAGGCAAAGCCGAAGCGTGGCGCGACGTCCTTCAGCGTGGGGTTCGAGAAATAGGGCGAGCCGGTGTTCGGCGTCGCAGCCGTCAGAGTGGGCAGGTTGGAGAGACGTCCGGCCGTCTCCGTGGGCACGCTGGCGACCTCATAGCGCAGGCCTATGTTCAACGTGAGGTTGGTGAACATGTGGTAATCGTCGGTTACGTAGCCGGCGGTCACAGACTGCCGCAGGTCCTTGGGTGAGGTGGTCTGGCCGATCGGTGCATTGAAGCCGGTGGCCTGGTTCTGCAGGAAGCCGGAGAGCGAGCCGAAGGTCCATTGGCCATTCGGGTTGGAGGTTCCGAGCTGGTTGTTCTGCAGCCGTTCGAAGGAAAATCCGGTCTTGATCGAGTGCTTGCCGTGCGTGATGTACACATCGTCGTAGACCTGATAGGAGTTGTAGTGGAAGACGTACTCGCCTACCCCGTGCAGACCGCCCACAAACCCCGTCACGCCGCTGCCGACCGTGATCAGACCGACAGGAAGGTTGGGCACGAAGCCCAGAGCGTTGTTGCCTGCCTGCGAGTTGATCGCATTCAACGTCGTCGGTGCATCCGAGTACACCCGGCTGAAGCCTGCGTGCAGAGTATTCAGCAGGTTGGGTTCGAAGATATGAGTTTCGACGATGGAGACTGCCTGACGGTGCAAGATATTGCCCTGCACCTTGAAGTTGAAGGCGTCCGGTGCGGTGTAGCTGCCGTTGTCGTAGAAGTAAGTGCCGGAAAGCTGGTCGTTGCCGCTGATCTTGTGGTCGCCTCGGATCGCGAAATAATTCTCGACTGTGTTGAACGGATCGCCGAAGAGGAAGGTGCCGGTGTCGGAGTTCCCCGTGGGGCCGGCTGCGCTGCCCGCCGGCAACGCCGGGCTGTTGGGCAGCGGGAAGAGAGGCAGATACGGCGCAACCGCTGGGCTCACCGCAACGGTGGTATGCGAGGTGCAACCGGTCCCCGAGCAGAGGTAGCCGTTGCGCGCATCGGGCGAAGGCACCACGCTGGCAGCATTCGTGCTGTTGAACCAGCGCAGGCCCTCGTAGTTGCCAAAGAGAAAGGTGCGGTCCTTGACGATCGGGCCGCCGAGCGAGGCGCCGAACTGGTTGCGGCGCAGCGGCGCAATTGTGCCCGGGCTGTCGAACTCGTTGCGTGCATCGAGCGCGCTGTTGCGGAAGAACTCGTATACGTCCCCGTGCACCTTGTTGCCGCCGGTGCGGGTGACGGCGTTCACGATGCCGCCCGCGGTCTTGCCGTAGTCTGCGGTCGCATTGCCGGTGACAACGGAGAACTCCTGGATCGCATCGACGCCGAGGTTGGTGCCTACCACGCCGCCAGGCCCGCCGTTCGAGTAGTCGTTGATGCTGATGCCGTCGAGCCGGTAGTTGTTCATCTGCGGCCGTGCGCCGTCCACACTCAGCTGGTTGCCCACGCCGCGGTTGGCCCGCTGGTTGCTGATGGAGAGCGGCGACTGCGTGCGCACCGGTACAACGCCCGGTTGCAGGTTCGCCAGCGAAGCCCAGTCGCGGCCGTTCAGCGGCAGCTGCACAATCTCGTGGTCGTCCACTACCGGCATGGTCGTGGAGCTGACAAGGTCGATGGCCGCGACCGTGCTGGTCACGGTTACCTGCTCATCCTGCCGGCCGACCGTCAGCTTGAAGTTCACCTCGCGCTGCGCGCCCACGTCCAGCGTCACGCTGGCCACTTTCTCGCGCGAGAACCCGGTCGCGGATACCGTGACGTCATAGGTCCCCGTATTCAGGTTCGGCACCGTGTACAGGCCGCTGCTGTTGGTCGTGACGTTGCGGCCAACATTGGTCCGGGTGTTGATCACAGTCACCGAGGCGCCGCTGACCAGCGCACCACTTGGGTCGGTTACCGTTCCGAGGATCGAACCGGTAGAAACCTGGCCCCGCAACCACAACGGGCAACTGAGCAACATCAGCAGTACGATCCAGCAACGCTTGCCTTGTACGGGCTTCATCATGACGGTGGTGCCTCCATGCCGGTTGTGCGTCCGGCGACGCTTGCGTCCACGGGGAGCGGTTATGGAACTCCCCATGGCCCAGCCGTCCTCCTCTGTCCTCGCGTGCGACACTCTACGCCGCGGGGTGCAGTCTTGGTGTTCGCGACACCGAATCGAGGGCGTCTTTGGCCGCAGTCATTTAGAAACCGCCAAATGAAGCATGAGTGAACCGAAGATAAAAAATCTTTCACCGGACGCTTCGTCGCCTACCGCACCCTATGAATGAAAGCAATTTCATCTGCGGTTCAGCAGAGCCTCATCCCGCGCCACGACGCTAACATGGCACCCCGCGTGTGCGTCGGTTTGCGTTGAGGCAACCGTGCCGGCATCCACGCACCGCATCGGGGCATGAGGAGCTGTTCGAATGATCAAGACACTTGCCGGCATCATGGTTCTGGCGTCCAGCTGCGTGGCCGCCCATGCACAAAGCACCTCCCCCGCTCCGCTTACGCTCGTCAAGACGGTCGAGCTTCCCGGTTATACCGGCGACTTCGACCACTTCGCCGTCGACCGCCAGCGCGGTCGCATCCTGCTCGCCGCGGAGGACCACGCGACGCTCGAGGTCTTCGACCTCAACTCCGGCAACCATCTGCGCACGATCGCCGGCTTCGGGGCGCCGCACAGCATCCTGGTGCGGCCAGGTGTACCCACCATCGTCGTCACCGACAGCGGCAAGACGATGACCAAGATCCTCGACGCCGACACCTACACCCGCAAAGGCACCATTCCGCTGATCGAAGGCGCCGACTCGGCCGGCTACGACCCCGCGACCAACATCTACTACATCGTCACCGGTGGCAAGGACGTCGAGATGAAGACGGCAGAGATTGAGGCCGTGAACCCCGATACCGGCAAAAAGCTCGGTATGGTCAAGTTCAACGACGACCATGTCGAGGCCATGGCGTTGGAGAAGAATGGCGACCGCATCTTCGAGAACCTTACCCAGACCAACAAGGTCGCCGTCGTCGACCGCAAGACGATGAAGGAGCTGACTGAGTGGCCGGTGAAGCCTTGCGAACAGAACGCGATGGTCGCGCTCGATGAGGCGCAGAAGCGCGTGTATATCGTCTGCCGCAAGCCCGGCATGGTGGTGGCGATGAACATGGACACCGGCGCTGTGATCGGCACGCAGCCCGCGCCGCTGCGCGCCGACGATGTGCTCTACGATGCGGCCAGCCACAGGCTGTATGTACCCGGCGGTGAGGGCTACATCGGCGTCTATGACACCTCCAACGCCAACGCCGTGAAGCTCATCGCCAAGGTGCCCAGCGCGCCCGGCGCCAAGACCGGCCTGCTGCTTGCCGACCGGCACACGCTCGTGCTCGCCGCCTCACCCGGCGACACCAAGGCGGTGGCGAAGATTCTCTACTATCACATCCAATAAGCCGCTCCGCTCACGACGTTGGCACGAGCCACAGCAGCGACAGCCCGAAGACGATCGCCGACACAACAAATGTCACCACCATAAAGCCCATCATCCGTCGCATATGGATGCCGGCGATGGCGAGGATTGGGAGCGCCCAGAAGGGCTGCAGCATGTTCGCCACGGACTCGCCCATTGCGACCGCCATCGTTGTGCCGGCCAGCGACGCATGCAGGTCGCACGCCGCCGGGATGGCGAACGGTCCCTGCACCGCCCAGTGGCCGCCGCCGCTGGGGACAAACAGCGTGATGATCATCGAGGTGAGATAGGTGAAGAATGGCAGCGTGTGCGCCGTGGAAAAGCGGATGAATACCCGCGAGAGCACCGCCGCCAGTCCGGTGGTCGTGATGATGCCCATGATGCCGCCATACAGCGGATACTGCAGGATCAACGATCCCGAGCTGCGCGCGCCATGCTTCACCGCGGCCACGTAGTTGGCGGGTGTCCAGTGCAGCAGCAGCCCCAGCACCAGCAGCGTCATGATGACGGAGTTCAGGTCGATCGAACCGTGCGTGCGCAGCAGCTCCAGCACCAGCGCCCAGCCGATGAAGGCCACCAGCAGTAGGTTCAGCACCCAGGCGTTGTCCAGCTTCGCGCCGAAGCTGTTGTCCTCCTCCTTGTAGAGCGCGGCCGCGTCCTCGGTGTGCAACCGCTCTGGATCGGCCGGCTGGCTGTAGGCGGCCGCAGGCCCAATGAACCGGAAGAGCACCGGCAGCACCACCACAAGCACCGCGATAGGGACCAGATTGAACCGTGTGAACACCGTCTCGCTCAACGGCGTCAGGTGGCCGGTTACCTTCTCCACGATGTTCAACGCGGAGCCGTGGGTGGACTGCGAGAGTGCAATCGAGCCCGACAGCCCTTCGGTTGAGATCACCCAGCCCGAGTACCCAGCCGCGACCAGCCAGCCGAAGTCCACGCGCACACGCTTGGCGATCTCCCGCGCCAGCAGCGCCGCCGTCACCAACCCCAGCCCCCAGTTCACCCAGGAGGCCACCATCGAGACCAGCAGGATGAGGGATACCGCGTTGGCCGGTGAACGCGTCACGCCCGCCAGCCGCGTCAACATCCGCTTGATCGCCGGTGCGCTCGCCAGCGCATGGCCCGCCACCAGCATGATCACCATCTGGAACGCGAAGGTGAAGAGGTTGAAGACCCCGGCGTACCATGCGCCCGCAATCTGCCTGGGTGCGGCGTTCGGCGCAAAGATGTAGGCCAGCACCGCGGCCAGCAGAGTCAGCACGATGGCAAAGACAAATGGGTCCGGCATCAGCTGCTCGAACAGATAAACGAACACGGCCGTAATGCGGCTGAGCAGGGAGGCGCGGGGTTCGGCGGCGGTATGCGTGGTGCTGATCATGGAATGGTTTGTCCTTCTGGAGACTGTCGAGTGCAACCCTATGCTCCCCGTCTACAGATGAAGCCGGCATGAAGCAAGAATGAAGAATCCTTCACCCGCACGCAAGTTCGTCGCCGCCATTGCCAACTATGCGTGTTGCGCCGTACTCTGCTGGTGGTTCCGGCCAAGGAGCAGCCAACGATGCGCATTCTGCTGGTGGAAGATGAACCCAAGGTTTCCGGCTTCGTGGAGCGCGGCCTCGCCGCCGAACACTATGCCGTGGACGTGGTTCCGGACGGTCGCGACGGCCTCGAGATGGCGCAGACGTATTCCTACGACCTCATCATCCTCGACCTCATGCTGCCGCGGCTCGACGGCTCCCAGGTGTTGCAGCGCATACGCCGGTCGGATACCTGTGTGCCTGTACTGGTGCTTACCGCGCGCGATGCCGTCGAGGACAAGGTTAAGCTCTTCGAGAGCGGCGCAGACGACTACCTCACCAAGCCCTTCGCATTCGCCGAGCTGCTGGTGCGCTGCAAGGCACTGCTGCGGCGCGGCCCCGTCAACCGTTCCAACACGCTCACCGTCGGCGACCTCGAACTCGACCGCCTCACCCAACAGATCCGCCGTGCCGGCAAGCGCATCGAGCTCACGGCCAAGGAGTATGCGCTGCTCGAGTACCTGATGCAGAACGTCGACCGCGTCCTCTCGCGCAACATGATCATCGAGCACGTCTGGGACCAGAGCTTCGACGGCATCACCAACATCGTCGATGTCTACGTGCGCCACCTGCGCGCCAAGGTCGATGACGAGCATGAGAACAAGCTGATCCGCACCGTGCGGGGGGCCGGCTACATGATCCGTGCCGGCGACGACGCATGAGCTTCAACTCCCTCCGCATCCGCGTCACCACCTGGTATGTCGGCCTGCTCGCCGCCGCGTTGCTGGTCTTCGGTGCCGCGCTCTACTTCTCCGTGCAGACCTACCTCACGACCACGCTGCAGGGCTCGCTCGCGGCCGAGGCCGGCGGCATCGCCACCAGCTTCCTCGCCCACGAAGAGAGCAAGGGGCCGGCGTGGATGAGCGGTGAGATCGTCGAGGCCTACGCGCCCGAGCAAAGTGGCCGCTTCATCCGCATCACACGGGCCGATGGGATTCGGCTCTATCAGTCCGGCGACACCCGCGATCCCTACATCCGCACCGACCGCATCTCACTGCCGCCGTTCCAGGATAGCCGCCCCTCCTTCCGCAAGGAGAGCGAAGACCAAGGCAATCGGCTGCTGGTCTATTCGCTGCCATACACCGCCGCCTCGGGGACGCGATACCGCATTGAGACCGGCGCCTCGCTTGCGCCACTCGACCACGTCCTGCGCACGCTGTTGCGTACACTCCTGCTCATCGCTCCGTTGATCCTGCTGGCCGCCGCGATGGGCGGCCACTTCCTCATGGAGCGCCCACTGCGCCCACTGGCTGCGCTCGCCCGCCACGCCGAGCGTATCGGCACCCACACCCTCGGCGAACGCCTTCCTGTCATCGCCAGCGGCGATGAGATGGAGCGACTCTCGCTCTCTCTCAATCGCATGATCGCCCGTCTCGAAGATGCCCTGAACCACGACCGTCGCTTCTCCGCCGATGTATCCCACGAGCTGCGCACCCCACTTACCATCCTGCGTGGCGAGCTCGAACATCTGGTGCAGTCGCCTGACCTGCCCTACCCCACGCGCGAAGCCCTCGGCAGCTCGCTCGAGGAGATCGACCGCATGGCCAAGATCGTGGAAGACCTGCTCGCCATCGCCCGTGTCGACTCCGGTACCGAGGCCATGGACCCCCAGTGTGTCGACCTCAGCGGCATCGCCCACTGGATCGTCGAGCAGATGCAGCTGCTTGCCGCTGAAAAGCACATCAGCCTTGGCTGCATGGCATCCAGTCAGGTGTTCATCGTCGCCGACCCCGCACGCGTCAAGCAGGTGCTCGTCAATTTACTCGATAACGCCATTAAATACACGCCAGAGGGCGGACGGATCGAGATCGCCGTACACACCACCCAGGCAAAAGCTATCCTTGAGGTGCACGACACCGGAATTGGCATCCCCTCGGCCTCGCTGCCGCACGTCTTCAAGCGCTTCTTCCGCTCCGATGAGGCTCGCTCGCGCGAGTCCGGCGGCACCGGCCTGGGGCTGTCCATCGTGCAGGCCATCTGCAATGCCCACGGAGGCTCGGTCGACATCGACAGCGCGGAGGGTATGGGCACAACCGTCCGCGTGGGCCTGCCGCTTTTCCAGGGAGTGGGTGCGGTGGCCCTTGGCAGGAGCGTCTCGCTTAGCGGCAAGTGATCCTTGCGCTCATTCCCCGGGCGTCCGCGACCTATACAATCGAAACAGTGGATTCGGCGTCGGTCGCTGGCTCATCTGTGTGCCTTCTTTGCGACGTCTTCCACATTCACCGGCTCCAATGTCCCCGTCGTCCAGCGGCCCAGGACGACGCCACCCTCATGGCGTAGACACGCGGTTCGAATCCCGTCGGGGACGCCAAACCTGTCTCATGCTTCCCCTGCCTCAGGACGCCTTACGGCTGCATTGCGCGCTCGGTGAGCGTGCGAAAGTCCACCCAAGCGCAGCCCGCGGTTGCCGTACCGCAAGCAAGCTTGAGCGTCTCTGCCGCCGGCGGCGCAGAAGGAGTCAGTGGCGTGGCCGCGCGCATCTGCGGTAAAGTCTGCATCGCGACGCCGACCTGCACTCGGTAGCCGCCGTCCCGCTGCTGCCACAGCTCGAAGCGCAGCTCGGTGCCCGGCGGCGTGTCGTCGGAGCGACCGTCTAGCTGCCAGTGCACGCCCAGCAGGGAAGCCACACCCGCAAGGTTGGTATCGTGCCCGGCGATCAGCACCAACCGCGCGTCGGCCGGCCCCAGCGCGCCTTCCACTGGCTGTCCGTCCACGCCCTGCTGCAGAGTGCGCAGGATGCGTTTGAGCATCGGCGAGGCCTCCAGCCGCGCCAGCGCCGATGTGCGATGGACCAGATCGAAGTAGACCGAGTGCAACTCCAGCAGCCGCCGTAACTCGGGCTCATCCACCTTGCCCCACCCTACCTGCGTGCCGGGCATGGCGTCCGCGTACTCCAGTAGCAGGTCCTCGGAGAGCGTGGAGGCCTGCGCCAGCGGCCCTTGCACCTCCACCGGACGCTCGCCTTTGCCCGCGGTAACGCTTATCGGTGCTCCGAGTAGCGCGCTCTTTGGCCGTAGCTGCGGCGAACACACTGCCTCCTGCGGGGCACACCCCAGCAGCACACGCTGCAGTTCGCGCAGCAGCGCGCCGGTCGGCGCGCCGGAAGCCCAGCCGCTATCGCTCCCGATCAGCGCGCGCAGGCGTTGCTGGGTCTGCGCGAGCGCCGCGGCCTCCACCTGGGGTGGCGCAACGCTGGTCGCCGGCACATGGAACAGCGGATCGCTGACACCCGCCGCCAGCGAGTGAACCTCCGGCGCGCAGCCTGGGAAGAGCCCTTGGGCCAATGCGCGGCCGCTCTCCAGCGTGCGTTCATCGGTATCGGCCCACACGTAGGCATAGCGAGCGTCCGCGCAACCGTGGGCAGGGAAGAGGCCTTTGCGCGCGAGCTCGGTCCGGTCGTATGCGCCAAACAGCTCCAGCAGATGGAAGCCATGATCGGTGAGGTCGCCCGGCGGGACGCTCCACTGTGGCCATGGTTGCACCGAGTACGCGTTGAGCCGGTCGTCGGTCCAGGTGGGTGAGCGCACCCCATGCCGGCTGAGGACCACGACCAGCCGCAACCGCTCCCCGCGCTGCGCCACTGCAATATGCGTGGCAGCCGGATGCGCACCTTCACCTGCGCGCCAGCTACCACTTTGTGCCCTGGTATGCATAGGCCACGCCGATGCAATCGCCCAGGCCAACACTCCAGCAAGCACTCGATGTTGCAGGGCTCTTCCTCCGTCCGTCGTCAAGGGTTAGTTCGCTCTCACGAAGTTATAGCGTAGTCCGCCGCTGTAGGTGGGCTTGTAGTACTCGCGCTGGTTCACGAACTGCGTGCTGCCGGTGTAGTAGCCGAAGACCTCGTTGTTCAGGTTCAGGCCGGAGACCACCGCGCTCAGCCCTTTGTAGAAGCGATAGCTGGCTTGCGCATCCACCTGGAAGTGGGTCAAGGTGTAGACGTCCCCGTTGGGCCCGTTCGGTCCCAGGTTGTTGGGGTCGGTGTTCAGCGTCCCGGCTGCGGGCGTGGGCAGGTAGGCCGGCGACACGTAGCCGTAGCTGAAGCGGCTGTAGCCGTCATAGGCAAGGCCGACGCGCAGCGAGAAGCGTTTGGTGTCGTAGGTCGGGCTGATTTTGAACGTGTTCGGCGACTGGTCGATCAGGCTGGGGTGGTCGCTGCGCAACGGCAGCCCCTTCTCCCGCGACACAATGTAGCTGTAGTTGGCCGCGATTCCCAGCCCGCCCAGTACGCTGGGCAGGTAGCTCAGATGCTGCTGGAAGCTCACCTCGAAGCCGTACAGGTAGGCGTTCTCACCGTTGATGTACTGCGTGATCGTATAGCCGGGAAACTGCGAGAGCGTCTGCTGTAGCGACGTCGAGAAGTACCCCGCCGGCAGCTGGTTCACATTCACCGATGCCGGCAGGATCGACTCCACCTGCGGCGACTGCAGCTGCTTGAAGAAGAAGCCGGCCTGGAACAGCCCCAGCGGCCGCAGGTAGTCTTCATACATCAGGTCGTAGTTGTTGGCGTGCTCCGGGCGGATGGCAGGGTTGCCGACCGCCACTGTCGGCGGGCTGGCCGAATCGTTCGCCGTCACATACGGCACTAGCTGGTAGGGATCCGGCCGCGCCACACCGCGCGCCACCACCGCGCGCAACGACGAGGTCCCTGTCAACATATAGCGGGCCTGCACGCTAGGCAGCACATCGATATAGCCGGGATTGTTGCTCACCCCTGAGAAGGTGAAGCACTTGGTCGTCTGCCCTGGGGTGCATGGGCCGGAGTCCGGCGTGCCCGGCTGGAAGAAAAGGTTGTAGCCGAAGGTCATCATGTTGGTCGCCTCGATGCGCAGGCCGGTCTGCAGGTGCAGCTTGCCGAAGTCGATCGAGTTCATGATGTAGCCGGCGTTGATCTGCTCCACCGTGTGGAACAGGTTTGGGTACTTGTCCGTTGCGGTCTTCTGAACGTCCACGTTGCCCTGGAAGTTGGCCAGCGTGTAGGCCTGCGCCGCGGCGAACTTCGACACCTGCCCGTACTGCCCGCCGAAGTAGGTGCCGTTGAAGTAGTCGGTGTTGTTGAAGCTGTCCAGCAGCGCGGTCATCAGAGGGGCGTTGGTGAACTTGTCGTAGACCACCTCGGTCGAGTCCTGGGTCTGGTGCGCGTTGCTGAACTTGTACCCGCCTTCAAGTACGCCAAAGTGCCCATGCGTGCTGTAGTTCCGCGAGTACGACACCTGCGCCGTCAGGTTCAGGTCCGTATTAATCCCGGAGGAGATCGTGATGTCGGTGAACTGCCAGTTGGCTGCGCTCAGCAGCGCGGACTGGTTGTTGGTGTCGCAGGTGCCGAAGTGCGGATGGTACAGGTCGTTCTGGCCCGCCGGCACATAGTTGCAGTACTGCGTCGGGCCAAACCAGGAGAAGTCCGCCTTGGGGTTGCCGGCCGAGTCCTGCTCATAGGCGCGCGACGCCGACACCTGATAGAGCAGCGCCGAGTTGGTATGCACCGTGCGCCCGCCCAGGATGATCGTTCCCACCCCCGCATTGGGGCGCTTGTTCGAGGTGTAGAACTTCGGCGACGGCGAGGCCGTTGTGCCCGGGGGCAGCATGCCCGTCGTTGTATTGATCGCCGTCGAGACCGGCTCGTAGTACCACTTATCGCCGTAGTCCTGCAGGTCGGAGTAGAAGCCGTGCGCATACACGCTGTTGCGGTCGTCGATGCGGTAGTCCGCGCTGCCGGTAAAGCCGTAGCGTGTGCGGTAGTAGCGGTACTCACGGATCGTGTTGTCGTCGTAGAACGGCTGCGCGAAGGTCGACAGTGGGTCCAGCGCCGGCTGGATGTTGTCGATGCCGCGGCCGTTGAAGTCGTACTCCGCATTGCCCAGCAGGCCAAAACGCTTGGTCGCCCCGAAGCGCTTGCCCACCGTGCCGGCGAAGTTGTACGAGTCGCGCCCGTTTAGGATGTTCGTATACCCGCCGTTGCTGTAGAGGTTGATCGTCGGTGTCTCGCCGGCCTCCTTGGTGCGCAGGTTCACGCTGCCACCGATGCCGTTGGCGTCCTGGTTGGCCGAGAGCGTCTTGTTCAGCTGCACCGCCTCCGCCATGTCCGACGGGATGACATCCAGCCGCACCTGCCGCACCTGTGGTTCGGGCGCGGGCAGCGTGATGCCGTCCACGGTCACGTTGGTCAGGCGCGGCTCGGTGCCGCGCACCTGGATGTATACGCCCTCACCCTCAATGCGATACAGCGTCACCGAAGGCAGCCGGCCGATAGCGTCCGCGACGTTCGCATTGGGCAGGCTGGTGATCACCTCCGCCGGCAGCACCTGCAGGATGTTCTCCGCGGTGCGCGTCTCATTGATGGCCTCCGCCTCGCCGTGCGGCCGCTCCGCCGTCACCAGGATCGACTCGCTGGCCGAGGCCGCCTTCATCGTCAGCGTCACCGGCACTGTCTGCCCTGCCGCGACATCTATATCGGAGGAAACAGGCTGGAAGCCGATGTAGGAGGCCGTAATCGTGTACTTGCCCGCCGGGATATCCGACATACGGAAGTCGCCCAGCTCCTTGGCCACGCTGCTCGCGCCCACCGGCGTCAGCTTGATCTGTGCGCCCGGCAGCGCCGCGCCGCTCTCATCCACCACATTTCCCGTGATGACGCCCGTTGTCGCCTGGCCGAAGGCCGGCGCTCCCGCCAGCACCACGGCCAGCACCATTGCAACCCCAGAAAAACCGAGTCCCCCGAAACCACGGAACCATCTGCGCATACTGCCCCCTCGTATCCAGCCGTACTGACATTCGCCTTGTACGGCAAAGGAATTTATCTGCACTGCGGATGTCGTTAGTCTCGGTCGTTCCAGTCAATGTCCATTCACGTTCGCGTAAATAAGCTCTGAGGTTCATCTGGCCGGGCCGGCTTAATGGTTATGTAACAATCGGCGATTAATTTGAAATCTCTTCGGCTACAACAAGGGTCGCAATTAGGAGAATGCCAATTGGAACTCTCGTCCCCACTGCGCATCCTCCTCATCGAGGATGATCCTCGGATGGTCGAACTGCTACGCCGTGGCCTTTGGGAACGC